>Ga0308163_10001830_pt1 | contig 21373 bp, 18 predicted proteins | sample PhyTR1_FD_201037 | JGI IMG/M metagenome (GOLD analysis project Ga0308163, IMG submission 201037) | Phyllosphere microbial communities from UC Gill Tract Community Farm, Albany, California, United States - DLSLT.R1 | ecosystem: Host-associated > Plants > Phyllosphere > Unclassified | place: USA...
CGTTAATTCCTACCGCCGCATCGTGCGGCACACCGCCGCGCCGATCAACGTCCAGTGGGGGAATGACAACCGCACCGTCGGATTCCGCATCCCCATCTCAGGCGTCGAGCAGCGCCGCGTGGAGAACCGCATCATCGGCGCCGACGCCAATCCTTATCTGGCGATGGCGGTGACCCTGGCCTGCGGCTATCTCGGCATGGTCGACAAGCTGGAGCCGACGCCGATGATCTCCGGCAGCGCCTACGACCACGCCTCCGAGCTGCCGCAGGGATTGCCCCAGGCGCTGGAATGGCTGCGCCGCGAGGACCGCATCCGCGAGGTGCTGGGCGAGCGCTTCGTCGACGTCTACACGGCAATCAAAGAGGTCGAGCATCAGGAGTTCATGACCGTCATCAGCCCTTGGGAGCGGGAACACTTATTGCTGCACGTGTAATTGGCAGCATTTATAATCACGTGTCCCAAAATCGGGCGACCCGCGCATGGTCGTTTCAGACATATCATTAATATCATTTATATTTTTATAACATGACCATAGAGCGAGCTGCTGAACCCTTCCTCCTGATCCGTAATCTGGTGAAGGAATTCGACGGTGTCCGCGCTGTCAACGACGTGTCGGTCGCCATCAACAAGGGCGAGATCTTCGCATTGCTGGGTAGTTCGGGCTGCGGTAAATCGACCCTGCTGCGGATGCTGGCGGGGTTCGAGACGCCGACCCAGGGGCAGATCACGCTCGCCGGCAAGGACATTGTCAGCGTGCCGCCGTACCAGCGGCCGATTAACATGATGTTCCAATCGTACGCGCTGTTCCCGCACCTCTCGGTGTGGGACAACATCGCCTTCGGCCTGCGCCGCGACGGCCTGCCGAAGGATGAAATCGCCGCGCGCGTGGAGCAGATGCTCAATCTGGTGCAGCTGTCCGCCTACGGCAAGCGCAAGCCGCACCAGCTGTCCGGCGGCCAGCAGCAGCGCGTGGCGCTGGCGCGCAGTCTGGCCAAGCGGCCGCAGTTGCTGCTGCTGGACGAGCCGCTCGGCGCGCTGGATAAGAAGCTGCGCGAGCGCACCCAGATGGAACTGGTCGGCATTATCGAGGAAGTGGGCGTGACTTGTGTGATGGTCACCCACGACCAGGGCGAGGCGATGAGCATGGCCACCCGCATCGCAGTCATGAGCGAAGGCCGGATCCTGCAGGTCGGTCCGCCGGGCGAAATCTATGAAACGCCGAATTGCCGCTTCGTCGCGGACTTCATCGGCAGTGTCAATCTGTTCACCGGCAGCGTGGCGGTCGATGAGCCGGACCACGTCATCATCGACACGCCCGAGGGGCGCCACTACGTCACCCACGGCATCACCGGCACGATGGGCATGCCGGTGGCGGTGGCGGTGCGGCCGGAGAAGATCGCGGTGCAAACCGAGGCGCCGACCCAGGAGCAGCGCGCCAACGCCAGCGAACATGGCTACAACTGCGTACAGGGCGCGATCACCGCCATGGCATATTTCGGCAACGAGACGCTGTACCATGTGCGCTTGGACAGCGGCATGGAGATCAAGGTTTCGCGCACCAACGCCGCGCGCCACAACGACGCGGCGCTCAAGCGCGACCAGCGCGTCTATGCCTGGTGGGATGGCGCCGACGTTGTCGTGCTGACCAGCTAAGGCGGAACGGTCATGAGCTTCCTGAAGAATTTACTGACCTTGCGGTGGCTGACCGGCCGCCGCGTCGTCATCGCCGTGCCGTTCCTGTGGCTGGCATTCGCCTTCCTGGTGCCGTTCCTGATCGTCCTGCGCATCAGCTTTACCGAGTCGGACATGGGCAATCCGTTTGGCACGCTAATGACGCTTGTTGACGGCGTCATCACGCTCAAGGTCAAGATATCGAACTACCTGTTCATCGCCGAGGACGAGCTGTATGTGCTGACGTATCTCAGCTCCCTCAAGTTCGCCGCCATCACCACCGCGCTATGCCTGATCATCGGCTACCCGTTCGCCTACTTCATGGCGCGCGCCAAGCCGACTGTCCGCCCGGTGCTGCTGATGCTCGTGATGCTGCCGTTCTGGACTTCCTTCCTGCTGCGGATCTACGCCTGGAAGGGCATCCTTGCGAATAACGGCATCGTCAACAACTTCCTGATCGGGATCGGTGCCATCAGCGAGCCGCTGCACCTGATGAACACCCAGTTCTCGCTGATCATCGGCATGGTCTACGCCTATCTGCCCTTCATGATCCTGCCGCTGTACGCCAACCTGGTGAAAATGGACACCCGCTTCCTGGAGGCTGCCGCCGACTTGGGGGCGACACCGCTGCAAGCGTTCTGGCGCATCACCGTGCCGCTGTCGAAGTCCGGCATCATCGCCGGCTCGATGCTGGTGTTCATTCCCGCCATCGGCGAGTACGTGATCCCGGAGCTGCTTGGCGGGCCGGAAACGCTGATGATCGGCCGCCAGTTGTGGGACGAATTCTTCACCAATAACGACTGGCCGCTGGCGTCGTCGGTGACGGTGGTGGTGATCCTGCTGATTTTGGTGCCGATGGCGATCTTCAATAAATACAAGGCAGAGCAGGAGGCCCGCTCATGAAAGGCAATACAACCTTAATGCAGCGCTGGTTCGGGCGCGGCTGGCTTTCGATGGGCTATCTGTTCCTGTATCTGCCGATCGTCGTGCTGGTGGTCTTCTCTTTCAACAGCTCGCGCCAGGACATGGTGTGGAGCGGCTTTTCGCTGCAGTGGTACGCGGCGCTGATGAACGATACGGAGATCATCAGCGGGTTGGGGCTGTCGCTGCGCATCGCGCTGATGGCGGCTTGCGCTTCGGTGGTGCTGGGTACCTTCGCCGCCTTCGTGCTCGATCGCTATCGCCGCTTTACCGGCCGCACGCTGTTCGCCGGCATGGTCAGCGCGCCGTTGGTCATGCCGGAGGTGATCATCGGCCTGTCGCTGCTGCTGATGCTGGTGTCGGTGCAGAAGGTGTTTGGCTTCCCCGAACGCGGTGTGATGACGATCTGGATCGGCCACACCTTGCTGGGCATGGCCTACGCGGCGGTGGTGGTGCAATCGCGCCTGCAGGAGATGAACAAGTCGCTGGAGGAGGCCGCGATGGACCTGGGCTGCAAGCCTTACCAGGTATTCTTCCTGGTGACGCTGCCGAACATCAAACAGGCGCTGGGCTCCGCGTGGCTGTTGACGTTCACCTTGTCGCTCGACGACGTAGTGCTGTCGGCCTTCCTGTCCGGCCCCGGCTCGTCGACGATGCCGATCGTGATCTTCTCGCGCGCACGCCTGGGCCTCGACCCCCGCGTCAATGCGGTCGCTGCGCTGACCATCCTGGTCGTCACCATCGGCGTGATCGCATCGAGCCTCTACATCGCCCGCAACGAGCGGCTGCGCCAGAAGCAGATTTCGTCGGCCGCCAAAGGCTGATCGCAAGCCGCAACCCGCAATGCCAACCGGGGGCGTACCCTTCAGGGTACGACCCCCGTATGCCGCCGTGCGGAGTGAACGCGGGCCGGACCCCGGTTTCAGAAAAATAGGAATATGATCATGTAATTCATGCTAAATTGATAAACATGCGCAGCCCTATCGTTCTCGTTCCCGCTTGCGTCAATCTGGTTGGCGTTCATGCCAGCCATACCGCGCATCTCAAATATGTCGCCGCCGTGGCCGACGGCGCCCGCTGTACCCCGCTGATCGTGCCCGCGCTGGGCGATGCCACCGATTTCGACACCCTGCTTGATCTTGCCGACGGCATCATGCTGACCGGCTCCCCCTCGAACGTCAACGCCGCCCTGTACGGCCAGCAGGTGCTCGATCCACTCTTACCGAGCGACCCTGCGCGCGACGCCACCACGCTGCCGCTGATACGCGCGGCGATCGAGCGTGGCATCCCGCTGTTCGCCATATGCCGCGGCTTCCAGGAGCTGAACGTGGCGCTCGGCGGCACGCTGCACCAGGCGGTGCACGATGTACCGGGCCTGTCCGACCATCGCGAGCAAAAAACGCTGACGCTGGAGCAGCAGTATGCGGCGTCCCATCGCGTGAACTTGGCAGCGGACGGCCGCATGGCGCAAATACTGGGTGGCGTATCGACGATCATGGTCAATTCGCTGCACGGCCAGGGCATCGACAAACTGGCGCCCGGCCTCGCGGTCGAAGCCCTAGCGGACGATGGCCTGGTCGAGGCCTACAGCCTGCCGGGCGACACCGGATTCACGCTCGCGGTACAGTGGCACCCCGAGTGGCGGTTATCCGAGAACCCCGACTCGATCAAGTTGTTCCAGGCTTTTGGTGATGCCTGCCGCATCTACAAGCAAGGGAGAGACGCATGAAGACCTACGAACAGTGGGCGCGGCGGGTCCCTTAGTGCCCCTTTTCGCGTCATCCCACGGCACTGCAGCAACGGCGGCCGCACGCGGCGCCCGCGCACGATCAAAACAACAATGAGAGAATTACATGGCAATCCGCGAGAACTTTACATACACAGATATGGATCTGTGGCTGAACGAAAAACACGTCACTGAAATTGAATGCCTGGTGCCCGATCTGACGGGTGTGGCGCGCGGGAAGATCCTCCCGCGCGGTAAATTCACCCAGGAGCGCGGCATGCGCATTCCGGAAGCGGTGCTGGGCATGACCGTGACCGGCAATTATCCGACCGAGGATGCGGGCTACGACCGCGCCATCTCCAGCACCGACCGCGACATGATCCTGAAGGCCGACCCCACCACCATCACCATGGTGCCGTGGGCCAGCGACCCGACCGCGCAGGTGATCCACGACTGCTATTTCTCTGACGGCCGGCTGGTCGATTTCGCGCCGCGTTCCGTGCTGCGCCGGGTGCTCAAGCTGTATGAGGACAAAGGCTGGAAGCCGGTGGTGGCGCCGGAGCTGGAGTTCTACCTGACCGCCAAGAACACCGACCCGGACCTGCCTTTGCGTCCGCCGATCGGCCGCAGCGGCCGCGCCGAAACCAGCCGCCAGGTCTATAGCATCGACGCCGTCAACGAATTCGATCCGCTGTTCGAGGACATCTACGATTATTGCGAATTGATGAACCTCGACGTCGACACCTTGATTCACGAAATCGGCGCCGGCCAGATGGAGATCAACTTCCTCCACGGCGACCCATTGGGACTGGCCGACAAGGTGTTCTTCTTCAAGCGCACCTTGCGCGAGGCTGCGCTCAAGCACGATATGTACGCGACCTTCATGGCCAAGCCGATGGCCGGCGAACCGGGTTCCGCGATGCACGTGCACCAGAGCGTGGTCGACGTCAAAACGGGCATGAACATCTTCAGCGCCGAGGATGGATCGGCCGCGCCGATCTTCAAGCAGTACATCGCGGGCCTTCAGCGCTATATGCCATCGGCGATGGCGATTGTCGCGCCGTATGTGAATTCCTACCGCCGCCTGGTGCGCCACACGGCCGCGCCCATCAACATCCAGTGGGGCATGGACAACCGCACGGTCGGCTTCCGCGTACCGGAATCGGGCGTGCAGGATCGCCGCGTCGAGAACCGCATCATCGGCGCGGACGCCAACCCGTACCTGGCGCTGGCCGTCACGCTGGCCTGTGGCTACCTCGGCATGACCGAACAGCTGGAACCGACGCCAATGACCGTGGGCAGCGCCTACGACCTGAAAGTCGAACTGCCGCAAGGCCTGCCGGAAGCGCTGCAGCATCTGCGCGCCGAGGACAAACTACGCAGCGTATTGGGTGGCCGCTTCATCGACGTCTACGCCGCCATCAAAGACCTTGAGCATCAGGAATTCATGACCGTCATCAGCCCGTGGGAACGCGAACACCTGCTGCTGCACGTCTGATTGAGCGGCAACCCGTAACCCGGAGACGTGGGGTCGTACCCCGTAGGGTACGACCCCTGTGGCCGCAGTGCGGGTTCGGGTTCATCGTATTTAACAAGGAATCATCATGGCTAACAACTCATTGTCACCAAGCGCCGCGCTGGTCGCGTCGGTAAAAAGTCCCGCCGCGCCGCAGGTGTACGACACCGCCGCGATCCAGAAGCTGGACACGGCCCACTATATGCACCCATTCACCGACCACAAGGCACTGGGTGAAAAGGGTGCGCGCGTGATGGTACGCGGCGAAGGCATCTACCTGTGGGACTCGCAGGGCAAGAAGGTCCTCGACGGCATGTCCGGCCTGTGGTGCGTCAATGTCGGCTACGGCCGCACCAGCATTTCGGAAGCGGTCTACAAGCAGATGGAAACGCTGCCGTTTTATAACAGCTTCTTCAACACCACCAACGTCCCGGCGGTGCAACTGGCGGCCAAGCTGGCGAAGATCTCGCCGCCGCAGTTCAACCACGTCTACTTCACGGGCTCCGGCTCGGAAGGCAACGACACCAATCTGCGCATGGTGCGCCGCTATTGGGACGTGTTGGGATACAAGGAGCGCCACACCATCATCAGCCGCCACAACGCCTATCACGGCAGCACAGTGGCCGGCGCGTCGCTGGGCGGCATGGACGGCATGCACGCGCAGGGCGGCTTGCCGATTCCCGGCATCGTGCATATCGGCCAGCCCAACTACCTCGAGTCGGGGCGCGGCATGACCGAGGATGAATTCGGCATCGAGGCCGCATCGTGGCTGGAGAAAAAAATCCTGGAGGTTGGCGCCGACAAGGTCGCAGCCTTCATCGGCGAGCCGGTACAGGGCGCCGGCGGCGTGATCATTCCGCCCGCCACCTACTGGCCGGAGATCCAGCGCATTTGCGACAAGTACGGTATTTTGCTGATCGCCGATGAAGTGATCTGCGGCTTCGGACGCCTCGGCAAATGGTTTGCCTCGGAGATGTTCGGCATCAAGCCCGATCTGATCACCTTCGCCAAAGGTGTCACGTCCGGCTATGTTCCGCTGGGCGGAGTGTTGGTCGGCGACCGCGTGGCCGATGTGCTGATCGGGCAGGGCGGCGAGTTCAATCACGGCTTCACTTACTCCGGCCATCCTGTCGCCTGCGCGGCGGCGCTGGAAAACATTCGTATCCTCGAAGAAGAAAAGCTGGTCGAGCGCGTCGCCAATGAAACCGGGCCTTATCTGAAGAAGCGCTTTGCGGAATTGGCCGACCATCCGCTGGTCGGATACGCCGACAGCTGCGGCTTCGTCGCCGGTCTGAACCTGGTGCGCGTCAAAGCGCCGGTGGTGCACGACAACGTGACGTTCGACGAGTCGCTTGGCGTTGGCATGGTCTGCCGTGGCTACATGTTCGACAACGGCATGATCATGCGCGCCGTCGGCGACCGCATGATCATCGCTCCACCGCTGGTCATGACCGTGGCGCAGATCGACGAGATGGTGGCGCTGATCCGCAAGTGCCTGGATCTGACCTACGCGGACATCAAGGAACGCGGCTGGGTCTAAACCTGAATTGGATTGGAGCGAAAAATGACGACAGAGATGGCAGCAACATCGTGGCGCGAGCGGGCGGCAAGCTTGCAGATGGACGGCCGCGCCTTCATTGGTGGCCAGCGCGTGTGGGCGAAGAACGGGCAGCAGTTTGAGAACCTGTCGCCGATCGACGGCCGCAAGCTGGGCATGGTGGCGCGCTGCGATGGCGCCGACGCCGACGCGGCGGTGGCCAGCGCGCGCCAGGCTTTCGAGGCGCGTAGCTGGGCGGGTAAGTCGCCCGCGCAGCGCAAGCGCATCATGATCAAGTTCGCCGATCTGGTGCAAAAGTATGGCCCGGAGCTGGCGCTGCTCGAAACGCTGGACATGGGCAAACCGATCAAATACAGCCAGAGCGTGGACGTCGGCGCGACCGCCAACTGTTTGCGCTGGTACGGCGAAGCGATCGACAAAATCTACGACGAGATCGCGCCGACCGCCGAGAACAGCCTGGCGCTGATCACGCGCGAGCCGGTTGGCGTGGTGGCCGCCATCGTGCCCTGGAACTACCCGATGATCATGGCGGCCTGGAAGATCGCGCCGGCGCTGGCCGCCGGGAACAGCGTCGTGCTCAAACCCTCGGAGAAGTCGCCGTTGACGGCGCTGCGGTTGGCGGATATCGCGCTGGAGGCGGGCATTCCGGCCGGCGTGTTCAATGTGTTGCCGGGTTACGGCCACGAGGCCGGCGCCGCGCTGGCGCTGCACATGGATGTCGACTGCATTGGCTTCACCGGTTCCACGCGCGTGGGCAAGCAGATTTTGCAGATGGCCGGCCAGTCTAACCTCAAGCGCGCGTGGACCGAGTTGGGCGGCAAGTCGGCCAACATCGTCTGCGCCGATTGTCCGGACCTGGATGCGGCGGTGGCTTCAGCCATTGGCTCGATCTACTTCAACCAGGGCGAGAGCTGCAACGCGCCTTCGCGGCTGTTCGTCGAAGCGTCGATCAAGGATCAATTCATCGAGAAGGCGCTGGCGATGATGCCGGACTTCCAGCCGGGCGACCCGCTTGACGAAAACACGGTGATGGGCGCCATCGTCGATGCGACGCAGCTGAAAACGGTGTTGGGTTATATCGAGGCCGGCAAGGCGGATGGCGCCACGCTGTTATCGGGCGGGCGTCAGGCACGCACCGAAACCGGCGGCTTTTTCGTCGAGCCGACCTTGTTCGACCAGGTCGACAGCGGCATGACCATCGCGCGCGAAGAGATCTTCGGGCCGGTGCTGTCGGTGCTGGCCTTTACCGACTTGAAGGACGCCATCAAGCAGGCCAATTCCACGCCCTACGGCTTGCAGGCCGCCGTTTGGACGTCCGACATGACCAAGGCGATCCAGACGGCGCGCGCGCTGCGCGCAGGAACCGTGCACGTGAACCAGTACGATGGCGACGACATCACCGTGCCGTTCGGTGGCTACAAGCAGTCCGGCAATGGCCGCGACAAGTCGCTGCACGCGTTCGACAAATACACCGAGCTGAAAACCACCTGGATTCAGATCGGCTAGCGAAAAAAGGGAGACGGCGATGAGCCAGGCAATGAAGGATTTTCTACGCGACCGCAATATCCACGAGGTGGAATGCGTAATCGCCGACATGACCGGCATCGCGCGCGGGAAAATCCTGCCCAAGGACTTGTTCCTCAGCGAGGGCGAAATGCGCCTGCCCAAGAGTGTCCTGCTCAACACCGTCAACGGCGAACAGCCGAACAACCTGCCTTACACCGGCGCCACCGATCCGGACATGATCTGCGTACCCGATCTGGCCACCTTGCGGCAGGTGCCGTGGGCGGCGGAGAATGTCGCGCTGGTGATCCACGATTGCCAGAATTTCGATGGCACGCCGGTTGGCCTGTCTCCGCGCGCGGTACTGCGTAAAGTGCTCAAGCTGTATGCCGATCGTGGCTGGCAGCCGGTGGTGGCGCCGGAGATGGAGTTTTATCTGGTCGCCCGCAGCAGCAATCCGCATGAGCCGCTCACACCGCCGTTGGGCCGTAGCGGCAAGACCGAATCCGGCCGGCAGTCCTACTCGATCGATGCGGTCAACGACTTCGATCCCTTCTTTCTCGAGCTGTCGACGTTCTGCAAACAGCACCAGTTGGGCGTCGAGACGCTGATCCACGAAGCCGGCGCCGGCCAGATGGAAATCAACTTCACCCACGGTGACGCGCTGGAACTGGCCGACCGCGTTTTCCTGTTCAAGCGCGCGGTGCGCGAGACCGCGCTGCGTCACGGGATCTTCGCCACCTTCATGGCCAAGCCGATGGAAACGGAACCTGGCAGCGCGATGCACATCCATCAGAGCATCCTCGATGCGGCGACCGGCAACAACATCTTCAGCGACAAAAAAGGTGAGCCCAGTCCCCTGTTCTTCAACTATATCGCGGGCCTCGAACGGTACACGGCAGCGGCCACGCTGCTGTTCGCCCCGCACGTCAATTCCTACCGGAGGCTGTCGCGCTTCATGTCGGCGCCGACCAATGTCCATTGGGGCTACGACAACCGTACCTGCGGCTTCCGCATCCCCAACTCCACGCCGACCAACCGCCGTGTGGAAAACCGCGTGCCCGGTGTCGACGTCAATCCGTATCTGGCGATGGCCGCCACGCTGGCGTGCGGCTACCTTGGCATGGTTGACGGCCTGACGCCGTCCGAGCCGACCGCCGGCAGCGCGGAGCACGTGCACGACCAGCTGCCGCGCAATCTGGAGGACGCGATCTTGCGGCTGCGCGAATGCAAGCCGTTAAGCGATATATTGGGCGAGTTGTTCGTGCAGGCGTTCTGCGAAGTCAAGGAGCTGGAATTCGCCACCTACAGCCGCGTGATCAGCTCCTGGGAGCGCGAGCATCTGATGCTGCTGGTGTGAGGAGGGCGCGATGCGCAACACCCGCGATGGATTGAACTGGCCGCGCGCGCTGGGGCTGGCCGCCCGGGAACGCGACAGCTATATCGCCCGCAATCCCGAATCGGCACGGTTGGCTGGCGAGGCGGCGCGCCATCTGCTGTTCGGCGTGCCGATGCACTGGATGAACGACTGGTCGACGCCATTCGCGTTGACGGTAAGCGAGGCTTCCGGCGCGCGCTTCCGGGATGCCGACGGCAATGCATACGTCGATTTCTGCCTGGGCGATACCGGCGCCATGTTCGGCCATGCGCCACCGGCCGTGGCGCACGCCATCGAGCGCCAGGCCACGCGCGGCTACACGGCAATGCTGCCCTCGGAAGACGCGGCGCCGGTGGCGACCGAACTGGCGCGGCGATTCGGTTTGCCTTACTGGCAGTTCGCGCTATCGGCTTCGGACGCCAACCGCTTCGTGCTGCGCTGGCTACGCGCGGCGACGGGGCGCGACAAAGTCCTGGTCTTCAATGGCTGCTATCACGGCACGGTCGACGATGTGTTTGTCGATCTGGTCGACGGGGTGCCGACGCAGCGTGACAGCCTTCTGGGGCAGGTTCACGCCCTGACGGATCATACGGTGGTGGTCGAGTTCAATGATTTGGTCGCGCTGGAGGCGGCGCTGGCGAAAGGCGATGTCGCTTGCGTGCTGGCGGAGCCGGTGATGACCAATATCGGCATGGTGCTGCCGGAGCCGGGTTACTGGCAAGCGGCGCAGGAGATCATCCATCGCCACGGCGCGTTGCTGGTGATCGACGAGACGCACACCATCAGCAGCGGCCCCGGAGGCTACGCGCAAGCGCACGCCATGCGGCCGGACGCGCTGGTGATCGGCAAACCGGTTGGCGGCGGAATCCCCTGCGCGGTGTATGGCTTTACCGAGGCGCTGGCGCGCCGGGTCGAGCAGGCCAAACGCGGTGCGCCGCCAGGCCATTCCGGCATCGGCACCACGCTGAGCGCCAATATGTTTGCGATGGCCGCGATGCGCGCTAATCTCGAACAGGTGATGACCGATGCGGCGTACCAGCACATGTTCGCGTTGGCGGGAACGCTGGCGCAAGGGCTGCGCGATGTCATCGCCCGCCACCGCCTGCCTTGGTGCGTGACGCAAGTGGGCGCACGCACCGAATTCCAGTTCGTGCCCACGCCACCGCGCAATGGCCGTGAGGCGCAAAATGCCCTCGACGGCGAGCTGGAACAGATCATCCATTTGTACCTGCTCAATCGCGGCCTGCTGATCACACCCTTCCATAATATGCTGCTGGTTTGCCCCGATACCACCGGGGCGGACGTCTTGCGACTTCTCTCCGTTTTCGACGATTGTCTGCGTGAGTTGATCTGACCCGGCCACCCCTGAAACAATCGCGATACAAATCGCGAGCGGCCCGGACGAATGGATGAGCTCGTTATGTGCTCTAGCGAACCGAGCCGATAGCCCGGCAGGTCTACCCTCGTCGGAGCGCGGGGCCTGCATTCGACATGCCCGCGCACTTTGACAGTGCGAGGATGATATGAAAATTGGTATGGTAGGTCTCGGGCGCATGGGCGCCAACATGGTCTGGCGGCTCGCCAGGGACGGTCACCAATGCGTCGCTTATGCGCGGCACGCGGAGACGGTGAAGTCGGTACTGCGGGAGGGCGTCACCGGCGCCTCGTCGCTGGAGGATCTGGTGTCACAACTGGAGACGCCGCGGGTGCTCTGGCTGATGGTGCCGGCGGCATCGGTGGACGCCACGCTCGACACCCTTAAACCGCTGCTGCAGGCGGGCGACATCGTCATCGATGGCGGCAACTCGCATTATCACGACGATATCCGTCGTGGCGCGCAGCTCAAGGAGCTCGGGCTGCACTACGTGGACGTCGGCACCAGCGGCGGCACGCACGGCCTGGAACGCGGCTACTGCCTGATGATCGGCGGCGAGAAGGAGATTGTCGGCCACCTCAAGCCGCTGTTCGTGTCGCTGTCGCCGGGCCACGCGGCCGCCACCCCGACGCCGGGGCGCGACAAGCCCAATAGCAGCGCCGAACAAGGCTATCTGCATTGCGGGCCGAATGGCGCGGGCCACTTCGTCAAGATGGTCCACAACGGCATCGAGTACGGCATCATGGGCGCCTACGCCGAGGGCCTCAACATTCTTCGCAACGCCAACATCGGCAAACTTGAACACGAGGTGGACGCCGAAACCACGCCATTGCGCAATCCCGAGCATTACCAGTACGACCTCGATCTGGGCGAGATCACGGAAGTATGGCGACGCGGCAGCGTGATCAGCTCCTGGCTGCTCGACCTGACCGCCGACGCGCTGCTCAAGGACCCGCACCTGGATCAATTCGCCGGCCGCGTGTCCGATTCCGGCGAGGGCCGCTGGACCATCAACGCCGCGATCGACGAAGGCGTGCCGGTGCCGATCCTGAGTTCCGCGCTGTTCGAGCGTTTCAGCTCGCGCGGCAACGGCGAATTCTCCGGCAAGGTGCTGTCGGCCATGCGCGCCGGCTTCGGCGGCCACGCCGAGAAACCGGCAAAGCCATGATGGACGATATCGTTTTTTTGGTCGATTGCGACAACACTTTGATGGACAACGACGCGGTCCAGCGTGACCTGCGCGATCATCTGGAGCGCGAGTTCGGCGCCGAGGCGCGCGACCGCTACTGGGAGATCTTCGAGGAGCTGCGCTCGGAGCTTGGCTACGTCGACTATCTGGGCGCCCTGCAGCGCTATCGCGTCGACGCCCTCAACGAACCGCGCCTGCTGCTGATGGCCGGCTGGTTGATGAATTATCGCTTTGCGGACCGCCTTTATCCACAGGCGCTGGAGGTTATCAAGCACCTCGGACAATGGGGCAAGGTGGTGATCCTTTCGGACGGCGACGTGGTTTTCCAGCCGCGCAAAGTGGAGTACTCCGGCCTGTGGGACGCCGTTGACGGACGGGTTCTGATCTACATCCACAAGGAGACCATGCTGTGCGAAGTGGAGAAGGCCTACCCCGCGCGCCACTATGTGATGGTCGATGATAAGGTGAGGATACTGGCGGCGATGAAGTCCGGCTGGGGCGATCGTCTGACCACTGTGTTCCCGCGCCAGGGGCATTACGCCACCGCGCCGGACGTCGCCAGCTTCACCACCCCCGACCTGACCGTCGATCGCATCGGCGATCTTTTACAGCACCAGTTGCCGGCGTTTGCCGGCCGTGAAAAGGAGAGCACACCATGAACCCTGCATTGCGTCTGTATGAGCTCGGGCAAAGCCTGTGGCTGGACAATATCACACGCGGATTACTCACCAGCGGCACGCTGGAGAAGTACATCCACGAGTACGATTTGAAGGGCTTGACGTCGAACCCCAGTATTTTCGAGGCCGCGATTCACGGCGCCGATTTTTACGACAAGGCGATCGCCGACCGCGCCGCAGCCGGCGAGTCGGGCGAGGCGCTGTTCCTCGAGCTGGCGCTGGAAGACCTGCGCGCCGCAGCCGATCTGTTCCTGCCGATGTATAAAGAATCGCAGGGACACGATGGCTGGGTGTCGATGGAAGTTTCGCCGCTGCTGGTGCATGACGCCGAGGGCACGCTGCGCGAGGCCAGGACGCTGCACCAGCGCCTGGACCGCCCGAACGCGTTCATCAAGATACCCGGCACGCCAGAGGGCGTGAAGGCGATCGAGGAAGCGATTTTCGCCGGCATCCCGGTCAATGTCACGCTGCTGTTCTCGCGGGAGCAGTATCTGGCGGCGGCGGAGGCGTATATTCGCGGCATCGAGCGGCGCCTAGAGCAGGGGCTGGATCCAAAGGTGGCGTCGGTGGCGTCGGTGTTTGTCAGCCGGTGGGATTCGGCGGTCAAGGACAAGGGGCCGGAGGGCTCGAATAATACGCTGGGCATCGCGATGGCGCGCCGCACGTATGTGGCGTATCGGGAGTTGCTGGCGTCGCAGCGCTGGAAGCTGCTGGCCGAACGGGGCGCGCTGGCGCAGCGGTTGTTGTGGGCCAGTACCGGGACCAAGGACCCGGAGGCGTCGGATGTGTTGTATGTGACGTCGCTGGCGGCGCCCAATACGATCAACACCATGCCGGAGAAAACCTTGCTGGCCTTTGCCGATCATGGCATCGTCAATGGCAGCATGCCGCCGGAAGGTGCCGATGCGGAAAAGGTGATCGCGAAGTTTGCCGAAGCCGGCATCGATGGCGACGAGCTGGCGGAACGCATGCAGCGCGAAGGTGCGGAGGCGTTCAGCAAGTCGTGGGCGCAGCTGCTGGATGTGATTGCACAGAAGAGCGGGCGATGATTTGATTTACGTAGGGCGGATTAGCGCAGCGTAATCGGCCATCGACGAGCCGCTGGCGGCTCTTTGATGGCCGATTACGGCGTTCCGCCTAATCCGCCCTACGTGTTTACGTGGTTAGCACATTCGACGCGTGGATCCGCTAGCCCAGCACCTGCCGCGCCATCAGCAGCACATTCTCCACCCCGAAGCCATACTCGCGCAGCAGGCGGTCGCCCGGCGCCGATGCGCCGTAGCCCTCGATCGACAGCACTTTGCCGCGCTGCCCCACGTATCGTTCCCACCCCTGCGATACACCGGCCTCGATCGCCAGCCGCGCTTCCAGCGCTGGTGGCAGCACCTCGTCACGATAAGCCTGCGGCTGGTCTTCGAACAGTTCCCAGCTCGGCATCGACACCACGCGCGCGCGCACGCCATCCTCAAGCAACCGCTCCTGCGCCCGCAACGCCAGATCCACCTCCGAACCGGTGGCGATCAGCACCAGTTGCGGCGTGCCGCCGGCCGCTTCGCTCAGCACATACGCGCCGCGCCGCAGGCCCTCGGCCTTCGCAAACCGCTCACGGTCCAGGGTCGGCACGTGCTGGCGCGTGAGCACCAGCGCCACCGGCCGCGCGGCCGATTCCACCGCCACCTTCCACGCCACCGCCGTCTCGTTGGCGTCGGCCGGACGGATCACCACCAGCCCCGGTATCGCACGCAGGCTGGCCAGGTGCTCGACCGGCTGGTGGGTGGCGCCGTCCTCGCCCAGGGCGATGCTGTCATGCGTGAACACGTACACCACCTGTAAGCCCATCATTGCCGACAACCGTATCGCTGGCCGCATATAGTCGGAGAACACGAAGAAGGTGGCGTTGAACGGCAGCGCGCCGCCGTGCGCGGCGATGCCGTTGCTGATGGCGGCCATCGCGTGTTCGCGCACGCCAAAGTGCAGGTTGCGTCCGCGCCGGCTCCAGCCGCCGCCGTTCGAGCCCTGACGGTCGCCGGTGCTGTCGTCCATGCCGTCGGGCTGGAAGTCGCCGAAGCCGGTTAGCGCGGTGAAGGTCGACGGATCGAGGTCGGCCGAGCCACCGATCAGCGCCGGCAGCCGCGCCGCGATGGCGTTGGCCACCTTGCCGGCCGCAGTGCGCGTTGCCACGCCCTTGGCGTCCGCCGGGAACACCGGGATGTCGGCATCCCAGCCGGCCGGCAGTTCGCCGGCGCCTGCGCCGCCTTGCATCAGCTGTTTGAGTTCGCGCGCCTCTGCGGGGAAGGCTTGTTCGTATGCGGCCAGCCGGTCCATCCATTCGGCCTGGTGTCGCGCGCCATGCGCGCCGCCGTTGGTAAAGGGACTGGCCGCGCCGTCGGGAATCAGAAACGGCGGCTGCTCCGGCCAACCCAGCGCGCGCTTGGTCAGCGCCACTTCGTCGGTGCCCAGCGGCGATCCGTGGGCGTCGATCTTGTCTTGCTTGTTGGGCGAGCCGAAACCCAGATGGCTGCGCACCAGGATCAGCGATGGTTTGTGCACCTCGGCGCGCGCGGTGGCCAGCGCCTGCTCGATCGCTTCGATATTGTTGGCGTCTTCCACCGTCTGGATATGCCAGCCATAGGCGGCGAAGCGCGCGGCGCGGTCCTCGCTGAAGGTCATGTCGCTGCCGGCCGACAGCGTGACCTGGTTGTCGTCGTACAGGTAGATCAACTTGCCCAATTTGAGGTGGCCAGCCAGCGAGGCCGCCTCCGACGCCACGCCCTCCATCAAATCGCCGTCGCTGACGATGCCGTAGGTATGGTGGTCGATGACGTTGTGGCCTTCGCGGTTGTACCGCGCGGCCAGGCTGGCTTCGGCGATGGCCATGCCGACGCCGTTGGCAAAGCCCTGGCCCAGCGGGCCGGTGGTGATTTCCACGCCGGACGTGTGGCCGCGCTCCGGATGCCCCGGCGTGCGGCTGCCCCATTGGCGGAACTGGCGCAGGTCCTCGAGCGACAGATCGTAGCCGCTCAGGTGCAGCAGCCCGTAGAGCAGGGCGGAGCCGTGGCCGGCCGACAGCACGAAGCGGTCGCGGTCAAACCAGTGGGGATCGGCGGGGTGGTGTTTCAGGAAGCGCGTCCACAGCACGTAGGCCATGGGGGCGGCGCCGAGCGGCAGGCCGGGATGGCCGCTGTTGGCCTGCTGGACCATGTCGACGGCCAGGAAGCGCAGCGTGTTGACGCTGAGCTGGTCGGTGGTGTTCATGCGTGACTCCTTGAAGTGCGTGGCAAATGCGAAGGAGGCCGACGCCAGGATGGGGCGGCCGCCTCCGTCAGGCTAGCTCAGCTACGCTCCAGGCTCTGTGCGCCACGCAACCCAGCCGGTAGGGGGCGCCAATCACTTTAGAAGAAAAAACAACTATCAAAATTGAATATAAAATTTGCAATATTCAAATGACAAGCTTATAGTTTCCATGTCGCACCGCAAAAGGCAGTTGAAGTCTTTCGAAATTAACTTTTGATTAGGAGCACTATCTTGGGTAAATTGTTTTCCGCTAAATCCATCCTCGCCTCCGCCGTTCTCCTGCTGGCCGCCACCGCCGCCAATGCCGCCATCACAACCTACACCAGCCAGTCTTCCTACCTGGGTGCGGTTGGCAACACCGCTGTTGATACTTTCGACGATCTCGTCGTCGATGCTTACGACGGACCGCTGACGCGCAACGCAGGTGCCTACGAATACACGGTCGGTGCCGCACCGAACTCGCCGGTACTGTATGGCGCCTCGGACGACGGCTCGGACATCTGGCTCAGCGCCAACAACCGCTTCGATCTGCTTACCTTCGCCCCAAGTACGCCGCTGGCCGGCGTCGGCGGCTTTTTCTTCGGCTCCGACCTGTTCGGGTCTTCCACGCAGGCCAGCTATCTGACGTTGTCGGCCACCGACAGCACCGGCGCGACCGTGACCTTTACGCTCGACACGCCGCAGTTGAATTCTTTCGTCGGCTTCGTCTCGACGGGCAGCCTGGTGTCGTTCAGCGTGACAGCGGGCGATCAGCCTGGCGTGTGGGCGACGGTGAATGATCTACACCTGTCGGCGGCGGCGGCAGTGACGCCGGTGCCGGAGCCGGAGACCTACGGCATGATGCTGGCCGGTCTGGGCCTGCTCGGCGCTATCGCCCGTCGTCAACGCAAACAGGCGTAATCGGCAAAAAAACATCGGCGGCGCGTGCGGGCCGCCGATGCATTGTTAGAAGCAGTGCTCCAGCGCCGGGAAGCTGCCGTCTTTGACCGCGGCGACGTAGGCGCCGATAGCGGCGTCGATGCTGCTCTGGCCTTCCATGAAGTTCTTGACGAAGCGCGCTTTGCGGCCCGGGAAGACCCCCAGCAAATCATGCATCACCAGCACCTGGCCGGAACAGTCCGGCCCCGCACCGATGCCGATCGTCGGTATCGCCAGCAGCTCGGTGACCTCCTTGCCCAACGCCGACGGAATCGCCTCGAGCACCAGCACCGAGGCGCCGGCCGCTTGCAGTTTCAACGCGTCGGCCTTGAGCAGGTCGGCGCTGTCGGTGGTCTTGCCCTGTACCTTGTAGCCGCCCAGCTGGTGCACCGATTGCGGCGTCAGCCCCAGGTGCGCGCAGACGGGAATCGCGCGCTCGGTCAGGAAGCGCACGGTATCAGCCAGCCACGCGCCGCCCTCCAGCTTGACCATGTGCGCGCCGGCCTGCAGCAGCTGCACCGAGTTGGCATACGCCGTTTCCGGCGTGCCATAGGCGCCGAACGGCAGGTCGGCGACGATCAGCGCCGACTTGCTGCCGCGCGCGACCGAGGCGGTGTGGTACGCCACTTCGGCCACGGTGACGGGCAGGGTCGATTGGTGGCCGTTGCAGACCATGCCGAGCGAGTCGCCGATCAGCAGCATCTCGACGCCGCAGCGGTCCATCAGCGAGGCGAAGCTGGCGTCGTAGCACGTCAGCATGGTGATTTTTTCGCCGGTCGCGCGCAGGGCGGCAAGCGTGTGGACGGTGACAGCCTTGGTGGCGGCCGCTTTGGCCGGTGCAGGTGAGGTGGTGGCGGCGGGCTTTTGGCTCGCGGCCAGTTCGTTTCCTTGCAAATAACCAGACATGGTGGTTCCTTTAGAGATGAAGTCGGACCGCGATAGTGTAGTCCTGAATGCTATCGCGTGCTGAAGGTCAGGTGGCCGGGCCGATGCCCTGGCCGGCGACGCCGGCCGCGTAGTCGCTCGCCGGGCCGCGTCCTGGAATGTGGATCGCCGGCGCCAGTTCCAGCAGCGGCACCAGCACGAAGGCGCGCTCTGTCATGCGCGGGTGCGGCACCGTCAAGGTGGGGCTGGCGATGATGGCGTCGCCGTACAGCAGCAGGTCGAGGTCCAGGGTGCGTGGCGCGTTATGGTAAGGCCGTTCGCGCCCGTGCGCCTGCTCGATGGCGTGCAGCGCCCGCAGCAGCGCCTCGGCGTCCAGGGTGGTGGCGACGCGGGCGACGGCGTTGACGTAGTCGTCGCCGCTGGAGTCGATCGGCGCGGTGCGGTACAGGCTTGACGCGGCCATCAGGGTGCAGCCGGGAAGGCGTTGCAGGCGTTCGAGGGCATCGGCGACGTTGGCGCGCGCGTCACCGAGATTGGCGCCGATGCCGATGTAGGCGATGGTGAAGGCGAAGCCGCCTTCATCCTTCTTGCCGATGATGCTCATGGCTGATTGAACTGATTACTCGACGCTGCCACCGGTGCCGCCGGAGCCGCCGCCGCCTTCGGCCGTCTCCGCCGGGCCTTTGCTGCGGCCACCGCGACGCGGTGCGCGTTTGCGTTTGCTCGCCGTGCCGCCGGAACCCGACGACGATGACTGGCCGGCCGTCGCGATCAAATCCTCGCGGGTGGCTTCGTCGCCTTCATAGAACGCGGTCCACCATTCTCCCAGTTCGGCGTCGATCTCGCCCGAGGCGCAGCGCAGCAGCAGGAAATCGTAGCCGGCGCGGAAGCGCAAGTGCTCCAATAGCTTGTAAGGCGATTTGCCGGTGCGGCGCTCGAAGCGCGGCTGCATCGACCAGATGTCGCGCATATCGGTGCCGATCTTGCGCTGCAAGGCCAGCTTCTCGGTTTGCGAGTCGAGCACGTCGTCGGCCGCCAGGTGCAGCGCCGGGATGGTCTGCTCGCCGGCAGCGCGGTAGGCGGTCCATTTTTCCAGCACTTGGTGCCACAGCAGGGACGCGAACAGGAAGCCCGGCGACACCGTCTTGCCGGCGGCGATGCGGGCGTCGGTCGAGTCCAGCGCCAGCGTGACGAACTTGAAGCCGAGCGGCTGCTCCAGCACCACGTCGAGCAGCGGCAGCAGGCCGTGATGCAGGCCTTCCTTGCGCAGCTGCTGCAGGCAGGCCAGCGCGTGGCCGCTCATGAGCAGCTTGAGCATCTCGTCGAACACGCGCGCCGGCGGCACATTGTCGATCAGCGACGCCATCACCGGAATCGGCGCGGCGGTGACCGGCTCGATGGTGAATTTGAGCTTGGCGGCGAAGCGCACCACGCGCAGCATGCGCACCGGGTCTTCGCGGTAGCGCGCTTCCGGCTGGCCGATGATGCGCAGCGTCTTGGCGCGGATATCCTCGATGCCGCCGTGGTAGTCCAGCACCTGCTGGTTGGCCGGGTTGTAGTACATCGCGTTGATGGTGAAGTCGCGCCGCACCGCGTCCTCCGCCTGCGAGCCGAAGGTGTTGTCGCGCAGGACGCGGCCATGATCGTCCTTGGGCGCGTTGTCCAGGGTGGTGCCGCGGAAGGTGGTCACCTCCAGCAGGTCCTGGCCAAACATCACGTGCACGATCTGGAAGCGCTTGCCGATGATGAAGGCGCGGCGGAACAGCTTGCGCACCTGTTCCGGCGTGGCGTTGGTGGCGATGTCGAAGTCTTTCGGCTTCACGCCCAGCAGCAGGTCGCGCACCGCGCCGCCGACGACGAATGCCTCGAAGCCGGCTTCCTGCAAGGTGCTGGTGACGCGCACCGCGTTCGACGACAGCAGTTTCGGATCGATGCCGTGGGCGTCCGGGCCGAGTATCACCGGCGTGTTGGTATCGCGGGCCTTGGCGGTTTTGTCTTTGGTGCCGAGGATTTTTCGGATCAGTTTCTTAATCATTGAATAGTTCAATTAAAGCCCAGCCTTGAGCGGTGGCGTGCGTTTTCAGGGTGGCGTTCGGGTTGGTCGCGATCGGATGCGAGACGATCGACATCAGCGGCAGGTCGTTGTGCGAATCGCTGTAGAAGTAGACCGTGTCGTAGTCCTCCAGCGTCTTGCCCATCTTTTCCAGCCAGGCCTTGGTGTGGACAATCTTGCCGGCGCCCTGGGTCGGCGTGCCAAGCAGGCGACCGGTCATGACGCCTTCGACGTCGAGTTCCGGCATGGCCGCGATCAGGTGCTCCACGCCCAGCGCCCGGGCGATCGGCGCGGTGACGAAATGGTTGGTGGCCGTGACGATGGCCACCAGGTCGCCGGCGTCCTGGTGCTTTTTCAGCAGCGCCAGCGCGGCCGGGCGGATCGCCGGCACGATCACCTCGTTCATGAATTGCGCCTGCATTTCGGCCAGCCGCACGGGCGGGAAGCCGGCCAGGGTGCCGAGCGCGAACTCCAGGTATTCGACCGGGTCGATGGTGCCGGCTTGGTACTGGGCGTAGAAATCGTCGTTGCGGCGCTTGAAGGTGGCCGCGTCCACGGCGCCGATGCGCACTAAAAACTCGCCCCATTCGTGGTCGGAGTCGATCGGCAACAGCGTGTGGTCAAGGTCAAATAGGGCAAGCTTCATGCGGGATTCGTCATTCTTTCGCTTCCGCCTGCAACCACTCGCGCAACAGCGGCAGGGTGATCG
>Ga0308163_10001831_pt1 | contig 21360 bp, 17 predicted proteins | sample PhyTR1_FD_201037 | JGI IMG/M metagenome (GOLD analysis project Ga0308163, IMG submission 201037) | Phyllosphere microbial communities from UC Gill Tract Community Farm, Albany, California, United States - DLSLT.R1 | ecosystem: Host-associated > Plants > Phyllosphere > Unclassified | place: USA...
CAGCATCAGCACAAAAGACACAGGACAGAGCACAAAGAATTTGCCTGGCGGCTTTAGCGCGGTGGTCCCACCTGACCCCATGCCGAACTCAGAAGTGAAACGCCGTAGCGCCGATGGTAGTGTGGGGCCTCCCCATGCGAGAGTAGGGAACTGCCAGGCATCAAATAAAGCAATAACCCCGACCGAAAGGCCGGGGTTTTTTGCGTTTAAAGGGCCGTTAAGCACGCCAGATCCCAAAGGCCAATCGTTGATCGACACGTGCTGCCTACTTACTGCGTAAGATCTTCACCAATCCATACATAATGATGAGATAACCCAGGCTCTGAGTGGGCTCTTCAGCAGTATTTTTCAGTGCTTCGCTATAATGAATATTCGCAATTCCCTTCCAGAGATAGCGGTTGCCAAACAGTCTGGACCACACCAGTACTAAAATAAGACCACAAATCAAGTAGTTATAATCGCCGAATCTGTGCAACTCCACAAGATTTCTCAAAGCCTTCCTGATGCCTTGCTGAGCCGCCTGCCACAGATAACTCACTGATATTGCGATAGCCAGCCACGACCAGTGAAGCGCTCCGTTAAATAAATCGCGAATATTTTCCCGGTTCTCACGGATAAACATCGCAGCAAAAAGCCCTATAATCAGTAAGATCCCACCGGACAGGTCTTTGTTATTATCTTTGATTTTATACAGCAGGATTATATTAATAATCAGAAAGACAGAGTGCGAGATGGCGGTTATTGAATGCTTATTAACCTCATTTTTGAAAATATAATTATCAGCCATTACAATCAGATATGGCACGCACATCACCATCGCCAGCGCGAGGTACTCCTTTATTTTTTGCATATCCGTGAACACATTATCTGTTTAGAAATGTGTAATCTAACAAAGCCAGGCAGCTCCCGACTTCCCTATTTTAGCTATTATTGACGCACACTGCGGGAACAACACTTTTAGTCACCAAAGCCAGGCGTGATGAAACATTTTCAACTATTCGATGAATACTCGACATTCGCGGCAGAGCGCGTTATCTTTGGCTGTCTGGATGTCTAAACGTATAAACGTATGTAGTGAGGAAGCAGGTTATGCCGATCAGGGTACCCGATGAATTACCAGCCGTGAATTTTCTGCGCAACGAGAACGTCTTTGTCATGACGTCCACGCGTGCCAGCACGCAGATGATCCGCCCGCTAAAAGTGCTGGTACTGAATCTGATGCCGAAGAAGATCGAAACCGAGAACCAGTTTCTGCGCCTGCTCTCCAACTCTCCCCTGCAAATTGATGTGCAGCTGCTGCGCATCGACAGCCGGGAATCACGTAATACCCCTTCGGAGCATCTGAACAATTTCTACTGTAATTTCGAAGATATTCAGCATGATAACTACGATGGATTGATCGTCACCGGCGCGCCGCTGGGACTGGTCGACTTTAATGATGTGGCTTACTGGCCCCAGATCCAGCAGGTGCTGCACTGGGCGAAAGAACACGTCACTTCCACACTGTTCGTCTGTTGGGCGGTACAGGCTGCGTTAAACATTCTGTATGGCATCCCCAAGCAGACGCGGGAAAATAAGCTTTCAGGTGTGTTTGAGCATCAGATCCTGCATCCGCATGCGCTGCTCACGCGGGGCTTTGACGATACCTTCCTTGCGCCGCACTCACGCTATGCTGATTTCCCGGTGCAGCTACTGCGAGACTACACCGATCTGGAGATCTTCGCGGAATCGGAGCAGACCGGAGCCTATCTGTTTGCCAGCAAGGATAAGCGCCTGGCATTTGTCACCGGCCACCCCGAGTACGATGCCCTGACGCTTTCCGGCGAATACCATCGCGACTACGACGCTGGCCTGCAGCCGGAAGTGCCATTCAACTACTTCCCCGATGACAATCCTGAGCTACCGCCGCGTGCCAGCTGGCGTAGCCATGGCAACCTGCTGTTCTCCAACTGGCTCAACTACTACGTTTACCAGATTACGCCATTCGACCTGCGCCATATGAACCCGACGCTCGAATAGTCGCGCTGAACGTAGAAAGCAAAGGGTGGATCCTCGATCCACCCTTTGGCATTTCTACAGCTGTAAGCTCCTCCCCATCAAGCTTAATCCTGTCACCCGATCTTCCTCACATTACCGATGAAAACACCTTCCTGTTATTGTGATCTTTAATCTCTCTTTAAATCATCATGTTGAGATGAATTTTTAATTAAAATGGAAATAGTTTTTGATTTTAAATTTTAACTGATTATATTTTGATCCTGTAGCTTAAAGATTGTTCAGCGGCAGCACGCCGGATCTCTCAGCCGCCCACCGGTCGATGACAGGAGAAAAAGATGACACAGCAGGTAATCAGCAGCGAACTGACCTTTCAGCGCATGTTTGGTCAGGCAGAACAACAGATCCTTACCGATTCCGCCGTCGATTTTCTGGCTGAACTGGTGGCACGCTTTACGCCGCGACGTAATGCACTACTGGCCGATCGCCAACGGGTGCAGCGTAAAATCGATGGCGGAGTACTGCCGGGTTTTATTTCGGAAACGAATTCCATTAAAGATAAAGAGTGGAAGATCCGCGGTATCCCAGCCGATTTACAGAACCGCCGGGTAGAGATCACCGGCCCGGTTGAACGCAAGATGGTGATCAATGCGCTCAACGCCAACGTGAATGTCTTTATGGCGGATTTTGAGGATTCGCTGGCGCCCAGCTGGGAGAAGGTGATTGCCGGACAGATCAATCTACGCGATGCGGTAAACGGCACTATCAGCTACCGCAATGAAGCCGGGAAGATCTACCAGCTGAAGCCCGATCCCGCGGTATTGATCTGCCGCGTGCGCGGGCTGCACCTGCCGGAAAAACACGTTACCTGGCGTGATGAGGCGATCCCGGGCAGCCTGTTTGATTTCGCGCTCTACTTCTTTCACAACGTCGACACGCTGCTGGCAAAGGGCAGTGGCCCCTATTTCTACCTGCCAAAAACCCAGTCTTACCAGGAAGCGGCCTGGTGGAGTGACGTATTCAGCTACGCCGAAGATCGTTTCGATCTGCCACGCGGTACCATCAAAGCCACGCTGCTTATTGAAACGCTGCCAGCGGTATTCCAGATGGACGAGATCCTCTATCACCTGCGCGATCACATCGTCGGGCTAAACTGCGGCCGCTGGGATTACATCTTCAGCTACATCAAAACGCTGAAGAACTACCCGGATCGCGTCCTGCCGGATCGCCAGTCGCTCACGATGGATCAGGGGTTTCTCGATGCTTACTCACGGCTGTTGATCAAAACCTGCCACCGGCGCGGCGCGTTTGCGATGGGTGGCATGGCGGCCTTTATCCCCAGCAAAGATGCCGAACGCAATCAGTGGGTGCTGGATAAAGTGCAGGCTGATAAGCAGCGTGAAGCCACCAATGGGCATGACGGCACCTGGATTGCACATCCAGGCCTGGCCGACGCCGTGATGGAGATTTTCAATCAGGCACTGGGCGACCGCCCAAACCAGCTACAGGTAATGCGCGTGCAGGATGCCCCGGTTACCGCTGAGCAGCTGCTGGCCCCCTGCGACGGAGCGCGCACCGCGGCGGGCATGCGCGCCAATATTCGCGTGGCGGTGCAGTACATCGAAGCCTGGATTAGCGGTAACGGCTGCGTGCCAATTTACGGTCTGATGGAGGATGCTGCCACCGCTGAGATCTCGCGTACCTCTATCTGGCAGTGGATCCACCATCGCAAAACCCTGCAAAGCGGAGAAGAGGTGACCGAAGCGCTGTTCCGCCAGATGCTGACTGAAGAGATGCAGGTTATTCGCCAGGAGCTGGGCGACACGCGCTATGACAACGGGCGCTTCAATGAAGCCGCCGCGCTGATGGAGCGCATTACCACCGAACCCGAACTAGTGGAGTTTCTGACTCTGCCCGGCTACCGCTTACTCCCCTGAACCCTGACAAGGAGCACCACAATGACTTCTCGTATCCAACAGATTCAGCAGATAGAACAAACCTGGCGTGAAGCTCGCTGGGACGGCATTACCCGCCCCTACAGCGCGGCGGAAGTGGTTAAGCTGCGCGGCTCGGTCAACCCGGTCTGTACCCTGGCCGAAAACGGTGCGCACCGGCTCTGGAAACTGCTTAACGGCGGAGCGAAGAAAGGTTATGTCAACAGCCTGGGCGCCCTGACCGGTGGGCAGGCGCTGCAGCAGGCGAAAGCGGGGATTGAGGCTATTTACTTATCCGGCTGGCAGGTCGCGGCCGATGCTAATCTCGCAGCCAGCATGTACCCGGACCAGTCGCTGTACCCGGCCAACTCGGTGCCGTCGGTGGTGGAACGGATCAACAACACGTTCCAGCGAGCCGATCAGATCCAGTGGTCGAGCGAGATTGAGCCGGGCGACCCGCGCCATGTTGACTACTTCCTGCCGATTGTCGCTGATGCCGAAGCCGGATTTGGCGGCGTGCTGAATGCATTTGAACTGATGAAGTCGATGATCCAGGCTGGAGCCGCCGGCGTACATTTTGAGGATCAGCTGGCCTCGGTGAAGAAGTGCGGACATATGGGTGGCAAAGTGCTGGTGCCAACCCAGGAAGCGATTCAGAAACTGGTGGCGGCGCGGCTGGCGGCGGATGTGATGGGTGTGCCAACGGTGCTGATTGCGCGTACCGATGCCGACGCAGCGGACCTGATCACCTCCGACTGCGACGAATATGACCGCGAATTTATCAGCGGTGAGCGCACCCCGGAGGGCTTTTTCCGCACCCATGCCGGAGTCGAACAGGCGATCAGCCGCGGGCTGGCTTACGCACCTTACGCCGACGTGATCTGGTGTGAAACCTCGAAGCCGGACCTGGAGCAGGCGCGCCGTTTCGCCGACGCGATAAACGCCCGCTTCCCCGGCAAGCTGCTGGCATACAACTGTTCACCGTCATTTAACTGGAAAAAGAATCTCGACGACGACACCATCGCCCGCTTCCAGCAGGCACTGTCTGAAATGGGCTACAAATATCAGTTCATCACCCTGGCAGGGATCCACAGCATGTGGTTCAACATGTTCGACCTCGCGCAGGCGTATGCGCAGGGGGAGGGGATGCGCCACTACGTAGAGAAAGTGCAGCAGCCGGAGTTTGCCGCCATCAAGCAGGGTTACACCTTCTCTTCGCATCAGCAGGAGGTCGGCACCGGCTACTTTGACCATGTCACCACCATTATTCAGGGTGGGGTGTCATCCGTCACGGCATTGACCGGTTCGACGGAAGAAGATCAGTTTTAACCACAACGCTTCAGGTTTCTCAACAGGGACGGGCATGCCCGTCCCTTCCTGAATCCAGCGCCGGAGGCACACCATGGCCACACTCGAAACCCTGATTGCCCGCACTATCCTGCAGGGATTTGACGCGCAGTATGGTCGCTTTCTTGAGATTACCGCCGGGGCGCAGCAGCGCTTTGAACAGGCCGACTGGCTGGCGGTGCAGCAGGCGATGAAAGCGCGTATTCACCTCTACGACCATCACGTCGGCCTGGTGGTAGAACAGCTGCGCTGCATCACCGCCTCACAGGCCGACGACCGCGATTTTCTCCAGCGGGTGAAAGCGATCTACACCGATCTGCTGCCGGACTATCCGCGTTTTGAGATTGCCGAAAGCTTTTTTAACTCCGTCTACTGTCGGCTGTTCAGCCACCAGGCATTGACGCCGGAGCGGCTGTTTATCTTCAGCTCGCAGCCCGAACGGCGCTTTCGTACCATTCCGCGGCCGCTGGCCAGGGAGTTCAGCGCGACGGCCGGCTGGCCGCCGCTGCTGAGCCGTCTGCTGCACGACCTGCCGCTGCGCCTGCCCTGGCAGGATCTGGCCCGTGATATCGGCTTTATCACGGCGCATCTGCACGAACAGTTCAGTACGGAGGCGCTACAGCAGGCAACGCTACAGGTGGCTAACGAACTGTTTTATCGTAACAAAGCGGCCTGGCTGGTGGCTAAACTGCGCACCCCTTGCGGCATCTGCGCCTTTCTGCTGCCAATCCACCGCAGCGATGAGGGCGAGCTGTTTATCGATACCTGCCTGACCAGCAACCGTGAGGCGAGTATCGTGTTTGGCTTCGCCCGCTCCTATTTTATGGTTTATGCCCCACTGCCGGCGGCGCTGGTCGAATGGCTGCGCGAGATCCTACCCGGCAAAACCACCGCCGAGCTGTATATGGCGATTGGCTGCCAGAAGCATGGCAAGACTGAGAGCTATCGCGAATACCTCAGCTATATGACGCACACCCGCGAACAGTTTGTTATCGCGCCCGGCGTACCGGGCCTGGTGATGCTGGTATTTACCCTGCCGGGCTTCGATCGGGTATTTAAGGTGATCAAAGACCGCTTTGCGCCGCAGAAAGAGGTCACGCCGGAGCGGGTGCGCGCGTGCTACCAGCTGGTCAAGGAGCATGACCGCGTGGGCAGAATGGCCGACACCCAGGAGTTTGAAAACTTCGCGATCGAGCAGCAGCGACTTAGCCCACAGCTGCTGGCACTGCTGCAGCGCGAGGTGCCGGAGAAACTCCACTATCAGGGCGAGCAGCTGGTCATCAGCCATCTGTACATGGAGCGCCGCATGACGCCGCTCAATATGTGGCTGGAGCAGGCTAATCCGCAGCAGCGGCGCGAGGCAATCGAGGAGTACGGCAACGCGGTAAAGCAGCTGGCGGCGGCCAACATCTTCCCCGGCGATATGCTGTATAAAAATTTCGGCATCACCCGCCACGGGCGCGTGGTGTTCTATGACTACGATGAAATCAGCTACATGACCGAAGTGAATTTTCGCGACATCCCGCCGCCGCGCTACCCGGAGGATGAGCTGAGCCACGAGCCGTGGTACAGCGTGTCGCCGGAGGATGTGTTCCCGGAGGAGTTTCGTCACTATCTGTGTGCCGACCCGGCAATCGCCAGGCTGTTCGATGAGATGCACAGTGAACTGTTTCGCGCCGGGTACTGGCGCGAGCTGCAGCAGCGCATCCGCAATGGCCATATCGAAGATGTGTTTGCTTATCGTCGGCGTCAGCGCTTTTGCCAGCGCTATACCCTTCATACCCTTTAATGCCGCTCCCATTATTTTGGCTATAAATGAGGTTAGCGCCCACCGCCATATTCGCGGGTGATCTCTTTGGCGGCTTTAATCGCCAGCGCACCCAGCTCGGTCACGCGGTCATCGGTAATACGCGAGATTGGGCCGGAGATGGAGATTGCCGCAAACGGTTCGTGGTGCTCATCATAAATGCAGGCGGCCACGCAGCGCAGCCCCAGCGCATGTTCCTCATCGTCGAACGAATAGCCGGTTTTGCGCACCAGCGCGAGATTATCCTTCAGGCTCTGCGGCGACATCAGGGTTTTCGGCGTGTAATAGTGCAGCCCCTTGCGATGCAGCAGTTCCGTTACCTGCTTGTCGTTCAGATTGGCCAGAAACGCTTTACCGGCGCCGGAGGCGTGCATCGGCAGCTTGCCGCCAATCGGTGCCGACATACGCATCAGCTGGGTACACTGCACCTGGTCGATAATCACCGCCTGATGATCGCTGAGGTCCAGTACCGCCAGATTCACCGTCTCTCCCGACTCTTCCATCAGCGAACGCAACATCGGATGCACCAGCGCCAGCAGGTTGCGGCTCTGCAGGAAGCTGCTGCCGACCACAAACGCGTGCGCGCCAATGGTCCATAGCCCTAAGTCGCCCACCTGACGCACAAATCCCTGCTGCTGCATGGTCGTCAACAGACGATGGGTGGTGGAGTTGGGTAAGCCGGCCTGCTGCGCCAGTTCGGTCAGCGCCACGCTGCCGTGCGATTCGGCAATGAATTCCAGCAGCTTAAGGCCGCGGGTTAATGACTGGACCTGCCCGGCAGGTGCAGCGGGAGCAGCGGCGGCAGCGCGGGGTTTCTTTCCGCGTTTTGCCGCGACGGGGGTGGCCATACCTGACTCCTTAGTTGTTATGGTTATGGAAATCATTTTCGTTGCATACCCGTCATACTTCCAGCTTTTTCTGGCTTTATTAGTGGCTGAAGAACTCTCATATCGCATAACTTTTACCCGCGCAAAAGTTGTGCCAGTATGGCGTGTTGGCGTTGGTGCCTGCGAGTGAAGTGGAAGGGGAAGTGCTGTGAGTAACCGGATTGAAGCGCTGCATCAGCAGCTGAAAAAACGCATTATGCTGCTTGATGGCGGTATGGGCACCATGATCCAGAGCTACAGGCTGGAAGAAGAAGATTATCGCGGTGCGCGTTTCGCCGACTGGCCGAGCGATCTCAAGGGCAACAACGACCTGCTGGTGCTCACCCAACCGGATATAATTAGCGAAATTCACAACGGCTATCTGGCTGCAGGCGCGGATATCCTCGAAACCAACACGTTCAACTCCACCACCATCGCGATGGCCGACTACCATATGGAATCGCTGTCAGCAGAAATTAACTACGCCGCCGCAAAGCTGGCGCGCGCCTGCGCCGATGAATGGAGTGCTAAAACGCCGGATCGCCCGCGCTATGTTGCCGGTGTGTTAGGGCCCACTAACCGTACCTGCTCCATTTCTCCTGATGTTAACGACCCAGCCTTTCGAAACGTCACCTTTAATCAGCTGGTGGAAGCCTACCGTGAATCGACGCGTGCGCTGGTGGAAGGCGGTTGCAATATCATCATGATCGAAACGGTGTTCGATACCCTGAACGCTAAAGCGGCGATCTTCGCCGTCAAAGAGGAGTTCGAAGCCCTCGGCATCGAGCTGCCGCTAATGATTTCCGGCACCATCACCGATGCCTCCGGCCGTACGCTCTCCGGCCAGACTACCGAAGCCTTCTATCACTCGCTGCGCCACGCCGAGCCGCTCTCGTTTGGCCTTAACTGTGCGCTTGGCCCGGATGAACTGCGCCAGTATGTGGCCGAGCTGTCGCGCATCGCCGAAAGCTATGTTACTGCTCATCCGAATGCCGGGCTGCCGAACGCCTTCGGCGAGTACGATCTTGATGCTGACATTATGGCCGAACAGATTGGTGAATGGGCACGCTCCGGCTTCCTCAATATCGTCGGTGGCTGCTGCGGCACCACCCCGCAGCACATTGCGGCGATGGCGCAAGCTATCGACGGCGTCGCCCCGCGCCAGCTGCCGCAATTGCCAGTCGCCTGCCGTCTCTCCGGGCTGGAGCCGCTGACCATCAGCGCGGAAAGCCTGTTTGTGAACGTCGGCGAGCGTACCAACGTCACCGGTTCGGCGAAGTTTAAGCGCCTGATCAAAGAAGAAAAGTATAACGAAGCGCTGGAAGTCGCGCTGCAGCAGGTGCAGAGCGGTGCGCAGATCATCGATATCAATATGGATGAAGGGATGCTCGACGCCGAAGCGGCGATGGTGCGTTTCCTTAACCTGATCGCCGGCGAGCCGGATATCGCCCGCGTGCCGATCATGATCGACTCCTCCAAGTGGGAGGTGATCGAAAAAGGCCTGCAGTGCATTCAGGGCAAAGGGATTGTGAACTCCATCTCGATGAAAGAGGGGGTCGATCAGTTCCTGCGACATGCCCGCCTGGTGCGGCGCTACGGCGCGGCGATGGTGGTGATGGCCTTCGATGAAGTGGGCCAGGCAGACACCCGCGCGCGTAAAATCGAGATCTGCCGCCGCGCTTATCAGCTGCTGACTGAAGACGTGGGCTTCCCCCCGGAAGATATCATCTTTGACCCAAATATCTTCGCCGTTGCCACCGGGATCGAAGAACATAACAACTACGCGATGGACTTTATCGGCGCCTGTGAAGATATCAAGCGCGAACTGCCGCATGCGATGATCTCTGGCGGCGTCTCCAACGTGTCGTTCTCCTTCCGCGGGAACGACCCGGTGCGCGAGGCGATCCACGCGGTGTTCCTCTATCACGCTATTCGCAACGGCATGGATATGGGCATCGTCAACGCCGGGCAGCTGGCAATCTATGACGATTTGCCAGGCGATCTGCGTGAAGCGGTGGAGGACGTTATTCAGAACCGCCGCGACGACGGCACCGAGCGCCTGCTCGACCTCGCCGAGAAATATCGCGGCAGCAAAGCGGAAGATGACAGCACTAAACCCCAGGCGGAATGGCGCAGTTGGGAAGTGGCGAAGCGCCTCGAATATTCGTTGGTGAAAGGCATTACCGAATTTATTGAGGAAGATACTGAAGCCGCACGTCAGCTGGCCGCTCGCCCGATTGAGGTGATTGAAGGGCCGCTGATGTCCGGCATGAATGTGGTCGGCGACCTGTTCGGCGAGGGCAAAATGTTCCTGCCGCAGGTGGTGAAATCTGCCCGCGTAATGAAGCAGGCGGTGGCTTACCTTGAACCCTATATCGAAGCCAGCAAAGAGAAGGGCAGCACCAACGGCAAAATCGTGCTGGCAACGGTGAAGGGCGACGTACACGACATCGGCAAGAATATCGTCGGCGTAGTGTTGCAGTGTAATAACTACGAAATTATCGATCTTGGCGTGATGGTGCCGAGCGACAAAATTCTGAAAACGGCCCGCGAGCACAACGCCGATATCATCGGGCTGTCCGGGCTGATCACCCCGTCGCTGGATGAGATGGTCAACGTGGCAAAAGAGATGGAGCGCCAGGGCTTTACCCTGCCGCTGTTGATTGGCGGCGCGACCACCTCAAAAGCGCACACGGCGGTGAAAATCGAGCAGAACTACAGCGGGCCAACGGTCTACGTGCAGAATGCTTCGCGCACCGTGGGCGTGGTGTCGGCGCTGCTGTCGGCGACGCAGCGCGAAGACTTTGTGGCCCGCACGCGCAAAGAGTATGACACGGTGCGTATTCAGCATGCGCGTAAGAAGCCGCGCACGCCGCCGGTGACGTTGCAGGCTGCGCGCGACAATGATTTTACCTTCGACTGGCAAAGTTATACCCCCCCGCCAGCACACAGGCTGGGTGTAAGCGAAGTAAGCGCTAACATCGAAGTGCTGCGCAACTACATCGACTGGACGCCATTCTTTATGACCTGGTCTCTGGCGGGAAAATATCCGCGCATTCTGGAAGATGAGGTGGTCGGCGAAGAGGCAAAACGCCTGTTCGCCGATGCCAATGCGATGCTCGACCAGCTCAGTCGCGATGGCGCGCTCAATCCGCGCGGCGTAGTGGGGATTTTCCCGGCTAACCGTGTGGGTGACGACATTGAAATCTACACGGATGAATCGCGTTCGCATATTTTGCAAGTGAGTCATCACTTACGCCAACAGACAGAAAAGACCGGCTTTGCTAACTACTGTCTCGCTGATTTCGTCGCACCTAAGTCCAGCGGTAAGGCTGACTACCTCGGCGCTTTTGCCGTGACCGGCGGGCTGGAAGAGGATGCACTGGCTGAAGCCTGGGATGCTCAGCATGACGACTACAATAAGATCATGGTGAAGGCGCTGGCCGACCGCCTGGCGGAAGGCTTTGCCGAATACCTGCATGAGCGGGTGCGTAAGGTCATCTGGGGCTTTGCCGCCACTGAAAACCTCAGCAACGAAGAGCTGATCCGCGAAAACTATCAGGGCATCCGTCCGGCACCCGGCTACCCTGCCTGCCCGGAGCACACCGAGAAAGCCACCATCTGGCAGCTGCTCGACGTGGAAACTCACACCGGCATGCAGCTCACCGAGTCATTCGCCATGTGGCCAGGTGCGGCGGTCTCCGGCTGGATTTTCAGCCACCCGGACAGTAAATATTTCGCCGTGGCTCAGCTGCAGCGTGACCAGATTGAAGACTACGCCAAACGCAAAGGCATGCCGGTCAGCGAAGTCGAACGCTGGCTGGCCCCTAACCTGGGATATGACGCGGATTGATCCCTCACGGGGGTGTACGCCCCCGCTCCGCGACCTCTGCGATCTCAGGACGCTGAAGCTTTCGTACGTAATCTGGCGCGGAAAATGCCACTGTATGAGGACCAACTGATGACTATTGCTGAGCAGCTTGGACAGAAAGGCCTTGAGCAGGGTCTTAAAAAAGGTCTTGAGCAAGGTCTTGAGACTGGACGGCAGGAAGGAAAGCGTGAGGTCGCGCGTAATCTGATCCTGAAAGGCATGGAGATGCAATTAGTCAAAGAGCTGACCGGCCTCTCTGACCACGACCTGGCTCAAATCAGTCACTAAATCGCCTGCACTGATGAACCGTCATTCACGCCGCTGACGGTTCATCGCGCGTTATCGATGATTGGCCAGGACCTCATCCCACCTCGTTTACTGCCTGCTTTACCTCCACCGCAATATACAGCGCGTCATAACGCCAGTACTCGCAGTCGCAGTCGATAATCCGGTCGTGCTGGTCGCGGTTAACGCGGGTGATAAACAGTGCCGGACTGCCGGCGGCGACTTTCAGCGCCGGGGCGGCGAAGGCTGGTAGCGGGGCGGGCAGCATGGTGAAGCCGACGCGGCCATAGCTGATGCCATACTCCTCCTGATACAGCTGGGTCAGCGAACGCGTCAGGTCAAAGCTCAGCAGCTGAGGAAAATAGCGCGGGTTGAGATAGTGTTCGACATACAGCACCGCCCGGCCATCAATGCGCCGCAGGCGACGAATGCGCACCACCTCTTCCCCCTCCTGCATCTCCAAACGCGTGGCTATCGTCGCGCTGACCGCCACACTTTGCGCATCCAGCACCTGGGTGGCAGCGACGCGCCCCTGGCGTTCGGCCATCGCGTGAAAGTGGCTGCGCAGCAGCGGGTCGTAGGCGAGGCGTGGCGGAGCGATAAACCAGCCGCGCCGCAGTTCGCGATAAATCATTCCCTCGGCTTCCAACTGGCCCAGCGCCTCACGCAGCGTGATGCGCGTGGTGGCGAACTGCTCGCTCAGCACGCGTTCGGCAGGCAGACGCCGACTGGCGGCATAATCCCCCTGACGGATCCTCGCCGCCAGTGTCCTGCTGATTACATCCACCGTTAATGATTTGGTCATCGTCAAGCCTCAATTTGGTGCGAAACTGCACAATAATCGCACCACCGGGGGCGCAAGCCTACGGACACAGCCTGGCAGGAGAGGGTGGACTAGTCCACAGCCCACGGGCGCTGTCATAAAACATTCATCCCACCAGGCTAGATTGGCTCGCATCTTGCTGGACTAGTCCAGAAGGCCACCCCCATTATTCGGAGCATCAACCATGAAATCTTTGTTCGCATCCGTATTAGCCAGTGCCATCGTCCTGTCATTACCGGCCAGCAGCTGGGCTGCCGATACCGCCGCGCTGGAAAAAGCCGCGCAGGCGGAAGGCCAGGTTAACAGCGTTGGCATGCCTGACAGCTGGGCTAACTGGAAAGGCACCTGGGAAGATATCAGCAGCAAATATGGTATCAAGCACAGTGATACGGATATGTCCTCCGCTCAGGAGATCGCCAAGTTCGCCGCGGAGAAAAATAACGCGAGTGCGGATATCGGCGATGTCGGTGCGGCTTTCGGGCCGGTCGCCGTGCAGAAAGGGGTGACGCAGCCCTACAAACCCACCACCTGGGATCAGATCCCGGACTGGGCGAAAGACAAAGATGGCCACTGGGCGCTGGCCTATACCGGCACCATCGCCTTTATCATCAATAAAGACCAGGTCAAAGATATCCCCCACAGCTGGGCCGACCTGAAGAAAGGCAAATATGTGGTGACCATCGGCGACGTCGGCATTGCGGCACAGGCGGCCAACGGCGTGCTGGCTGCCAGCTACGCGATGGGCGGCAACGAGAAGAACCTGAAACCCGCGCTGGATTTCTTTAGCGAGCTGGCAAAAGAGGGGCGGCTTGGCGTAACCGATCCGGTGATTGCCAACATCGAGAAGGGGGAGATTCAGGTCGCCGTGGTGTGGGACTTCAACGGTCTGAACTACCGCGACCAGATTGACCCGAAACGCTTTGAAGTGGTGATCCCGTCCGATGGCTCTATCACCTCCGGCTACACCACCATCATCAACAAATATGCCAAACACCCGAACGCCGCCAAACTGGCGCGTGAATATATCTTCTCCGACGCCGGGCAGATTAACCTCGCACGCGGCTATGCCCGCCCAATTCGCGCAGAACACCTGAAACTGCCAGCGGACGTGCAGGCCAAAATGCTGCCGGATGCGGAATACAAAAATGCGCATCCTATCGCCGATACCGCCGCGTGGGATAAAGCGGCAAAACAGCTGCCGCGTCTGTGGCAGGAAAGCGTCATCATCAACATGAAGCAATAAGGTAACGCGATGAAAACCATTCTGGTGGTGCTGGACGGCCTGAATTTTCAGGTGGCGCAACACGCGATGGGCTATTTGCAGGCGGAGTGCGCTCAGGGCCACGGGCAGCGCTACCGGATGATCTGCGAGCTGCCTTCGCTCTCGCGCCCGCTGTATGAGTGCATCCTCACCGGCATCACGCCGGTGAACAGCGGCATTATTCACAACGGCGTCAGCCGCCTCAGCAACCAGCGCAGCGTGTTCCACTATGCGCGGGCGGCGGGGCTGACCACGGCTGCAGCGGCCTATCACTGGGTCAGCGAGCTGTATAACCGCACGCCGTTTTCTGCGGCGCGCGACCGTCACACTGAAGCGCCCGAGCTGCCGATCCAGTTCGGGCACTTCTACTCTGATGATGGCTACCCGGACTCGCATCTGTTTGAAGATGCCGAGAGCCTGCGGCTGCGCTATCAGCCGGACTTTTTGCTGATCCACCCGATGAATATCGACGATGCCGGGCACCAGCACGGCTTCTCCTCTGCGCAATACCGCAACCGGGCGCGCATGGCCGACGGCTATCTGTCGCACTGGATGCCGACCTGGCTGCAGCAGGGTTATCAGGTGATTGTCACCGCCGATCACGGTATGAACGACGATCGCAGCCACGGCGGAATATTGCCGGAAGAGACTCACGTTCCGCTGTTTGTCTTCGGTAACGCTTTCTCAATGAATGCGGACGCCGTGCCGCAGCAAACCGAACTGTGCGGCACAATCTGCCAGATCCTCGGCGTTGAGCACGATAAACCTTACTGCGCCGCCCTGCTGGAACCGACGCTATGAGAGGGAAATGGCTCGCGCTGCTGTGCCTGCTGCCGTTTGCGCTGTTCTTTATCGCCTTTCAAATTGCGCCGCTGGTGTGGATCGCCATCAACAGCTTCTACAGCGATATCAACGAGGCCTGGGGATGGGCCAACTACAGCGATATCCTCACCTCGCCGTTTTACCAGCAGGCGATCCGTTTCTCGCTCAATATCTCGTTCTGGTCGAGCGTGTACGGCCTGGCGATCGCGCTGTTCGGCGGCTACTCGCTGCACCAGCTCGGCAGCGGCAGGCTGCACCGTTTTCTGATGTCATTTACCAATATGACCAGCAACTTTGCCGGCGTGCCGCTGGCGTTTGCCTTCGTGATCCTGCTGGGGCTAAACGGCTGCCTGACGCTGCTAATGGGTAAATACGACATCATGCAGGGCTTCAAGCTCTACTCCAGCGACGGGCTGATTGTGGTGTATACCTGGTTCCAGATCCCGCTTGGCATTCTGCTGCTTTACCCGGCGTTCGACAGCCTGAAGAGGGACTGGCAGGAGTCGGCGGCGCTGCTCGGCGCCAGCCGCGCGCGCTACTGGTGGCATATTGGCCTGCCGATCCTGATGCCCGCGCTGATCGGCACCTTTGTCATACTGCTGGCCAACGCGCTGGGCGCTTACGCCACGATCTACGCGTTGACCACCGGCAACTTTAACGTCATTCCGGTGCGGATTGCCGCGCTGGTTTCCGGCGACATTTCGCTCGACCCCAACCTCGGCAGCGCGCTGGCGATGCTGCTGGTGGTGCTGATGTCGCTGATCACCGTGATCCACCAGTGGCTGGTACGTAAGAGCTACCAGCACGTCCGCCAGGGGAGCTGACTATGTCGCGCAGTGAATACCTATATCATCGGGTGGTCGTCTGGCTGGTATTCGCCATTCTCGCCCTGCCGCTGCTGGCGACGTTGCTGTATGCGCTGGCAACCCGCTGGGGCGCAACCATTGTGCCTGATGGCTTTACCTTAAAGTGGCTGATCCAGCTGTGGAGCGACCCGCGCTTTCTGACGGCGCTCTGGCATTCGCTACTGATCTGCTTCGGCTCGCTGCTGTTCTCGCTGCTGCTGGTGCTGCCAACGATGTTTGTGATTGCTTACTACTTTCCAAAACTCGATGCGGTGATGAACATCCTGATCCTGCTGCCGTTCGCCATTCCACCGGTGGTCTCTTCGGTCGGACTGCTGCAGCTCTACTCCGCGCCGCCGCTGATGCTAACCGGTACGCCGTGGATCCTGCTGGGCTGCTACTTCACCATCGCGCTGCCGTTTATCTACCGCGCCATCGCCAACAATATGCAGGCTATCAACCTGCGCGAGCTGATCGACGCCGCACATCTGCTCGGTGCCAGCACCTGGCAGGCGGCGCTGCTGGTGGTACTGCCGAATCTGCGCAAAGGCGCGACCATCGCGGTGCTGCTCTCCTTCTCCTTCCTGATCGGCGAGTTTGTCTTCGCTAATCTGCTGGTCGGCACCCGGTTTGAAACCTTGCAGGTGTATCTCTACAACGTGCGCAACAGCAGCGGCCACTTCAGTAGCGCGCTGGTGATCTCCTACTTCTTTGTTGTCCTGCTGGTGACCTGGCTGGCGAATACCCTGAACCGTGAAAGAGGCTGAGCATGACGTATCTGAGCGTTACCCAACTGAATAAAAGCTACGGTCCAACCCCCATCTTTCAGGATATTGAGTTCAGCGCCAGCGAGGGGGAGTTCGTCACGCTGCTCGGCCCAAGCGGCTGCGGCAAATCGACGCTGCTGCGCTGCCTGGCGGGGCTGACTTCGGTCGACAGCGGGCAGATAATCCTGCAGGGGCAGGACATTGTGCCGCTGGCACCGCAGCAGCGCACCCTTGGCATGGTGTTTCAGAGCTACGCGCTGTTTCCGAATATGACGGTGGAGCGCAACGTGGCGTTTGGCCTGAAAATGCAGCAGCTGGGCGGGGCGGAGATCCAGCGGCGGGTGGCGGAGGTGCTTGAGCTGGTGGAGCTTAATGACTACGCAAAACGCTACCCGCATCAGCTCTCCGGCGGCCAGTGTCAGCGCGTGGCGCTGGCGCGATCGCTGGTGACGCGCCCGCGCCTGCTGCTGCTGGATGAGCCGCTGTCGGCACTGGACGCGCGTATCCGCCGCCATCTGCGCGATCAGATCCGCCGTATCCAGAAAGAGCTGAATCTCACCACGCTGTTTGTCACTCACGATCAGGAAGAGGCGCTGACGCTGTCAGACCGCATCGTGCTGATGAACAAAGGCAAAATCGTACAGAACGGCAGCGCCGAGTCGCTGTATACCCAGCCGGTGAATCTGTTTGCCGCCGGGTTTATCGGTAACTACAACCTGCTGACGGCGGAACAGGCGACGCGCCTGACCGGGCTTGGCTTCAACAGCCAGGTGGCGATCCGCCCTGAGTCGCTGCTGTTCTGCGCGCAGCAAGAGGGTATCCCTGCGCAAATCCTCAGCCACAGCCTGCTCGGCAACGTTATCCGCTACCGGGTGAAAGCGCGCGATGTTGAGCTGATGGTCGATGTACTTAACCATTCGCCAGACGCTCTGCGTCCGGCGGGCCATTCTATCGGGCTGCTGATCAACAAACAGACGCTGTGCGAGGTTGCGTAACCCGCCCTTTTATCGCGGGACTACTTATAACTCACGGTGAAACTGGCTTTGGCATTCGCGCTGCCGGGCTGCGGTTTAGCGCTGGTTTTGATATAGCGCGCGTTGAAGTTGAGCGTCATATCCCCCTTTTCCACCGCTCCGACCCGCGTTGCCGTGCCGAGCGGAAAGGGCGTGACGCCATCTTCTTTCAGTAACTGAATGCCGATGCCGCTGGCTTTGGAACTTTTATCCAGGCCCAGAACGCCATTGCTGGCGTCAGCATTGGTTGACCCGCCGATGCCGTCGAACAGGACGTTAGCGATGTTTTCACTGGCGGGTCCGGTGCTGCAGTTGGTCAGCGGGATGCTGAATGGCTGTGCCGGACCGGTGGGATTAAGATTGATGATGGAAGCTTCATCCATCACCACCTGAGTGGTGGCGCCTTTATTTGGAATGGAGCAGTTTTCGACAAAAACGCTAATTTTGAAATCAGCGGTCTCGAAAACTTCTCCCCCGGCGCTCAGTGAGGTGGTGCCTGTGACGACGTGGCTTCCGGGGGAGATATCACCCGTTTTTATTAATGTCACTCCCAATGGTATTCCTACTGAAAAACCAAGTCGTTCAGGCATTGGAAGAGTTGTGGGAAAGTATTCACCACTATCAATCATACCTATTTTAAATTTTGTTATCATTCCAATGCCGGCGATATTGGTGGGATACACTTTTCCGGCGGCGTTGGGAAATGCCGGGGGATTAAGTCCACTCACCGGGGCTGCTGCTGAGGTATATTTGGCGGTTATTGTCGCAGATTTTCCGCATTCCATACCCACATAGTCGCTGAAGTTCTCGGGTGGTAACAGCATGGTCTCATCGAGGATCTCACTGCCGATAGCCGCTGAAAGCGGGATGGTGCGGGTTCCCCATGTCCGTGTTGCGGTAACCTGATCTGCAGTGTAATCTCTTTTTTTTGAAGAATCTTCTTTAAAAAAATAGCATTTGTCATCCGGTAGCGAGCCAGCAAATCCCGGCGCACTGACGGATAACAGTAAGCCTGCCGCGATCAAGCCATAACATTTCATCAGGTCGCTCATATTTTCCCTTAGTCACGACAAATCGCCGTGGTGATAATCAGTCCATCTTCCTGCGGCACTGCGGGTCGGGCTGCTGATCAACAGACAGACGCTGTGCGAGGTGGCGTAACCCGCCCTTTTATCGCGGGGCTACTTATAACTCACGGTGAAACTGGCTTTGGCATTCGCGCTGCCGGGCTGCGGCTTAGCGCTGGTTCTGATATAGCGCGCGTTGAAGTTGAGCGTCATATCCCCCTTTTCCACCGCTCCGACCTGCGTTGCCTTGCCGAGCGGAAAGGGCGTGACACCATCTTCTTTCAGTAACTGAATGCCGATGCCGCTGGCTTTGGAACTTTTATCCAGGCCCAGAACGCCATTGCTGGCGTCAGCATTGGATGACCCCCCGATGCCGTCGAACAGGACCTTAGCGATGTTATCACTGGCGGGCCCGGTGCTGCAGTTGGTCAGCGGGATGCTGAATGGCTGTGCCGGACCGGTGGGATTAAGATTGATGATGGAAGCTTCATCCATCACGACCTGAGTGGTGGCGCCTTTATTCGGGATGGAACAGTTTTCGACAAAAACGCTTAACTTGAAATCAGAGGTCTCGAAAACTTCTCCGCCGGCGCTCAGTGAAGTGGTGCCTGTGACGACGTGGGTTCCGGGGGAAATATCGCCCGTTTTTATTAATGTCACTCCCAATGGTATTCCTGCTCTAAAACCAGAGTCCGTAGTCATTGGAAGAGTCATGGGGAAGTATTGACCTTTATCCATACCATCTATTTTATATTTTGTTATCATTCCAATGCCGGCGATATTGGTGGGATAGACTTTTCCGGCGGCGTTGGGATACTCTGGGGGATTAATTCCACTCACCGGGGCTGCGGCAGAGGTATATTTTGCGGTTATTGTCGCAGATTTTGCGCACACCAGTCCCTCATAGTCCTTGAATTTTTCTGGTGTCAGCAGCAGGGTTTCATCGAGAACCTCACTGCCGACAGCCGCTGAACGCGGGATGGTGCGGGTTCCCCATGTCCGTGTTGCGGCAACCTGATCTGCAGTGTAATCTCTTTTTTTTGAAGAATCTGTTTTAAAAAAATAGCATTTGTCAGCCGGTAGCGAGCCAGCAAAGCCCGGCGCACTGACGGATAACAGTACGCCTGCCGCGATCAAACCATAACATTTCATCAGATAGCTCATATTTTCCCTTAGTGACGACAAATCGCCGTGGTGATAATCAGTCCATCTTCCTGCGGCACTGCGGGTCGGGCTGCCGATCAACCAACAGACGCTGTGCGAGTTGGCGTAACCCGCCCTTTTATCGCGGGGCTACTTATAACTCACGGTGAAACTGGCTTTGGCATTCGCGCTCCCGGGCTGTGGTTTAGCGCTGGTTTTGATATAGCGCGCGTTGAAGTTGAGCGTCATATCCCCCTTTTCCACCGCTCCGACCTGCGTTGCCTTGCCGAGCGGAAAGGGCGTGACGCCATCTTCTTTCAGTAACTGAATGCCGATGCCGCTGGCTTTGGAACTTTTATCCAGGCCCAGCACGCCATTGCTGGCGTCAGCATTGGTTGACCCGCCGATGCCGTCGAACAGGACCTTAGCGATGTTTTCACTGGCGGGCCCGGTGCTGCAGTTGGTCAGCGGGATGCTGAATGGCTGTGCCGGACCGGTGGGATTAAGGTTGATGATGGAAGCTTCATCCATCACGACCTGAGTGGTGGCGCCTTTATTCGGAATGGAGCAGTTTTCGACAAAAACGCTTAACTTGAAATCAGAGGCCTCGAAAACTTCTCCGCCGGCGCTCAGTGAAGCGGTGCCTGTGACGACGTGGGTTCCGGGGGGAATATCGCCCGTTTTTATTAATGTCACTCCCAAGTTTATTCCCTTCCTTGTAGAAAAATATGTACCAATAGATAAAGACTGAGAAGAGGGTAAATATGTATCGAAGCTAAGAAGTTTATTTCTTGTTATCATTCCAATGCCGGCGATATTGGTGGGATAGACTTTTCCGGCGGCCTTGGGAAATGCAGGGGGATTCAGTCCACTCACCGGGGCTGCGGCAGAGGTATATTTTGCGGTTATTGTCGCAGATTTTCCGCACCGCAGACCCTCATAGTCCTTGAATTTTTCTGGTGGCAGCAGCAGGGTTTCATCGAGAACCTCACTGCCGACAGCCGCTGAACGCGGGATGGTGCGGGTTCCCCATGTCCGTGTTGCGGCAACCTGATCTGCAGTGTAATTTTTTACGTTTGAAGAATTTGTTTTATAAAAATAGCATTTGTCAGCCGGTAGCGAGCCAGCAAAGCCCGGCGCACTGACGGATAACAGTACGCCTGCCGCGATCAAGCCATAACAAGTCTTCAGATAGCTCATATTTTCCCTTAGTGACGACAAATCGCCGTGGTGATAATCAGTCCATCTTCCTGCGGCACTGCGGGTCGGGCTGCCGATCAACAAACAGACGCTGTGCGAGGTGGCGTAACCCGCCCTTTTATCGCGGGGCTACTTATAACTCACGGTGAAACTGGCTTTGGCATTCGCGCTGCCGGGCTGCGGTTTGGCGCTGGTTTTGATATAGCGCGCGTTGAAGTTGAGCGTCATATCCCCCTTTTCCACCGCTCCGACCTGCGTTGCCTTGCCGAGCGGAAAGGGCGTGACGCCATCTTCTTTCAGTAACTGAATGCCGA
>Ga0308163_10001832_pt1 | contig 21355 bp, 20 predicted proteins | sample PhyTR1_FD_201037 | JGI IMG/M metagenome (GOLD analysis project Ga0308163, IMG submission 201037) | Phyllosphere microbial communities from UC Gill Tract Community Farm, Albany, California, United States - DLSLT.R1 | ecosystem: Host-associated > Plants > Phyllosphere > Unclassified | place: USA...
CTGTCCGGCGCATCCATCTCACGGCTGCCGTGGACCCTGCCCTACAAGAAGCAGATCCTGTCGTCGCGGCTCCAGGCCACGAGTACGATCACGACGGCGATCTCCAAATCATCGTCTCCCCCGCACACCCTGGTGAATGGATCGGCTGTCGGCTTCTACGGAGATCGACCGGGCGAGATCCTGACCGAGTCGTCCGCGCAGGGCACAGGCTTTCTCGCCAAAGTCGTCGAGGCGTGGGAACGCGCGGCCGCCAAAGCATCGCCGACCACGCGCGTGGTCATGGCACGAACCGGCCTCGTGCTCGGCAACGGCGGCGCATTGAAGCCGCTGGAGATGCTCGCCCGCCTGGGCGTGGCGGGGCCCCTCGGCTCCGGCACGCAGATCTGGCCGTGGATCAGCCTCCATGATGAGGCGGCCGCGATCGCTCATCTGGCACTCGGCTCGTCGCTCGCCGGCCCGGTGAATCTCGCCGCCCCACGTCCGGTGACGGCGACCGAGCTCTCCGAGACCCTCGCTCGCTCGCTCAATCGACCGTTCTGGCTCCCGGCTCCGAGCTGGGCTATCAAGGCCGCCTTGGCCGACGCAGGAAAAGAGTTGCTCCTGTCAGACCAGAACGTGTCATCGCAGCTCCTGGTCGCAGACGGCTTCGGCTTTCGTGACCAGAACGTCGATGACGGCATCGAAGCCGCGTTGTCGGCGTCTCATCACGTGGCGCGCTGAGCGGCGCTCAGGCGGCCTGCCTGTTCAGCGCGATGGCACGACGCAGAGCAGCCCGCGCCCTACGACGGTCGCCGCTCGCGTCGTAGGCGAGACCGAGCCTGAACCAGGCGCGCCAACTCTCGGGGGCCGCATCGACCTCTGCCCGGTAGCGATCGAACTCGGCATCGGCGGCCGCTCTGTCGGGTCGGCCGCTGGGCCTCTTCGGAAGGTCGTCCTCGGGCAGAGAATCCTCGGCCTCGAGGTCTTTGACCAGGCGCTCCGTGCGGATACCGAACAGCAACTCTCGCATCAGCGCCCAGGCCGCGATGAGCGGAAAGACGATGAGCGCCACCCCCAGGCCGATGGCGACCGGTTGTCCTGTTGCGACAAGACGCACCGATCGGTCGACCACGAGGATCAGGTAGAGGGCTAGGAGCACGGCCATCGACCATGCGGCGATACGGCCTTTCACGTCGTCGCTCGCGACAGAGACGGATGCCGGCGGCTCATCGCTCGCCCGCGGTCAGATCGATGAGCTTGTCGAGGCCGACCACGACGCCCCTCGCCTGAGTCGCCGCGCGCAGCGCGATCGCGATCCCCGCTTCGTACGCGCTCGGCGACAGAGTGTCATGACTGATGGTGAGCACCTCTCCGACACCGCCGAGGATCACGTCCTGCTTCGCGACGACACCCTGCAGACGCAGGCTGTGGATCGGAACGCTGGCGACCTGCTGGCCTCTGGCGCGCTGGTCGGTGTGGGGAGCCGACACGGGACCCAACGCTCCACGCGCAGCGGCGATGAGTTCTGCCGTTCTGACCGATGTTCCCGAGGGCGAGTCGATCTTGGTGGCGTGGTGCGCCTCGACGATCTCTATCGAATCGTAGAAACGGGCCGCCATCGCCGCGAACGAGCTTGCGAGGACCGAACCCACAGAGAAGTTCGGGATGATCACGGCGCCGAGCTCTGGGCTGTCGACCAGACGACGCTCCAGACCTCTGATGCGATCGGCCGACCATCCTGACGTTCCGACCAGCACAGGGATGCCGTGAGACAGCGCGTAGTCGACGATCGAATGCGACACGGCTGGCACTGTGACATCGACCGCGAGATCGGCGCCGACCATGTCGGACAGATCACCCCTAGAGCCGATCTGCGCGAAGACCTCGAATCCCTCGGTCTCGTCGACGATTCTCGTAAAGAGCTGCCCCATTCGGCCGGATGCGCCGACGACGGCGACCTTCGTAGTCATGGCACCAATCTACCAACGCCGGTCTCCTCCCCTAGCCTTGAGCCATGGATATCCGCGAGGCCCGCACGGATTCGCCCGAGGCGCACCGACTGCTGACCGACTACTTCACGTGGCGCGCGAGCGAGTTCCCTCCGGCGCAGGGGGCCTACACGATCACGTATCCCGATCCGAGCGCTTTCATCGCGCCCGATGGCGCGTTTCTCATCGCCGTCGACGAAGAACCCGTCGGATGCGGTGGGATCCGACGCATCGCACCCGATGATGCCGGGCGCGTGCGATTCGAGGTCAAGCATCTCTGGCTCGCGCCCTCCAGCCGCGGTCGAGGGCTGGCCACGGCGATGATGGACGAACTCGAGTCGCGGGCGCGATCCTTCGGGGCGGAGATGATGGTGCTCGACACTCATCACACGCTCACGGGCGCCGCGCGTCTCTACGCCGCCCGGTCCTACGTGCCCGTGGAGGCATACAACGACAACCCGAATGCCACCGTCTGGTACGCGAAGGATCTTTGCGTCTAGTACGGCTGCGCCTCGGGAAGGCCCGTTCGGAGCTCGACCGGCAGGTGACCAAGGTCGTTGTGTGTCACGAGTTCCGGCAGTCTTCCTGCCTTCACGTTGATGATCGTGAGGCCGCAGTTCGCCTGGTTCACGCCGACCCAGCGCCAGTCCGGAGCACCCATGGCCTCTCGCACGAGCCACCCGATCACGAAGTTGTGCGTGATCAAGAGGTCGTTCGTCGTCTCACGCGTCGGCGAGAGGAATTCCGCAACGGCGTCGGCCATCTGCGCCCTGCCCGCGTCGACCTGTTCGATCGTCACCGAGTTGAAGAACGGCTGGAACGAGTGGGGCATCTGCGGCGAGTACCCCGTGGGTACGCAGTCGAAGAGCAGCGCCGTGGGCTCTGGCTGGAGCGCCGGCAAATGGGCGGCCATGATCGTGGCCGTGTCCTCTGCGCGTTGCAGCGGCGAGTGCCAGACGTTCGTAAAGGGCACGCCGCCGAGACGCTCCGCGACGAGTCGTGCCTGGCGCTGACCGCGAGGCGAGAGCGGCCCGTCGTCCATGCCGTACTCGGCGTCTTGCTGCTCGCCGTGTCGAACGAGATAGAGCGTGCGGGTCACGATGCAGCCCCCTCGAGGACCGAGCCGAGGCCATCGAAGGCGTTCTCGGAGATGGCTCCAACGGCCGAGATGGAGATCGGACGGGAGGCGATGTCGCGAGCGAGATTCTGCACGTCTGACGGTGTTACTCGGTCGAGGCGTCTGAGCGCCTCGTCGAGGTCGACGAACTCGCCCTGGGTTATCTCGGCGCGCCCGAGCCGCGACATCCGGGTGTCTGAGTCTTCGAGGGCGAGGGCGGCCGAGCCCGACAGTTGACCGTGTGCGCGCCGCAACTCCTCGTCGGTGATCCCGCCGTCGGCGAGCAGCTGGAGCTGCTCGATCATCAGCTCGGCGACGTCGCCGACGCGCGCCGGGGTGCATCCCGCGTTCATGCCGAAGACACCGGCGTCGGAGTATGACGGGGCGAACGAGTAGACGGAGTAGGCGAGGCCACGCTTCTCGCGGATCTCCTGGAAGAGTCTCGACGACATGCCTCCGCCGAACGCCGAACCCAGCACGCTGAGGGCCGATCGGCGCTCGTCGTTGGCCGTGAATCCGGAGGTTCCGACGATCAGACTCGCCTGCTCATTCGGACGTTGCACAACGACCAAAGGCGCGCCGCGGTCGATCTCGACTCCGGCCGACTCCCGTCGTGCGACAGGTTCGGCGACGCGCTCGAGGTCCCAGCCTGCGGCGGTCAGCGCCGTCGTGACCCGCGCGACGAGCTCATCGTGGTCGACTGCACCGGCGGCGGTGATCACGAGATCTTGCGGGCGGTAGTTCTCGAGGTAGTGCTGCCACACGGCGTCACGCGTGACCTCGCGGATCGCATCGGCGCTGCCGCCCACGGGGCGTCCGAGAGGATGGTCACCGAGCACCGCCTCGAAGAATCGTTCTCCGGCCACGTCGGACGGATCGTCCGACGCCTCGGCGAGTTCTTCGAGAATCACGCCGCGTTCCGTCTCGAACTCGCCGCGCTCGATCAGCGACGACGTGAGCATGTCGGCGATGACATCGACTGCCATGGGCAGATCTTTATCACGGACCTTGGCGTAGTAGCAGGTGTACTCCTTGCTGGTCGCGGCGTTGTGCTCGCCGCCCACGGCATCGAAGGCGACGGCTATATCGAGGGCCGATCTCGTCGGCGTGCCTTTGAACAGCAGATGTTCCAGAAAATGCGTGGAGCCGTAGCGCGAGGGCAGTGCGGGAGCGGTGGGCGTGGCCAGCACACTGCCGAGCTCGTCTCGAGAGCCGACGGCGACCCAGTATCCGACGGTGGCGCTCTGCGCGCCCGGCATCTTCTCGGTGAGGATGCGCACCCCCGACGGAAGAATAGTTCGGCGGACCAGAGACCCTCCAGACGCTTCGACACGGAGTTCGGGCAGGTTCAGAGGGAGGGGCACGGCGTTGTTCATCGCGCCCAGCCTATGTCACTCAGACGCGCGATCGAGGGCCATGAGCTGGTGCGGCTCGAGAACCAGATCGGCGGATGCGACGAGTTCGGCGACCTGCTCGGCCGACGCCGCCCGCACCACTGGGGCGATCACGTTGGGTTTCGACCGGACCCAGGCGAGGGCGCACGCTGCCAGCGAGGCGTTCTGCTCGGCCGCGACCTGTTCGAGTGCTTTCAGCACGCGGAATCCGTCGCGGCCGACATGCGATCCGGCATCGGCGAACATGCTCGACTCCGGCACATCCGTTCTGACCCGGTAGTTGCCGGTCAAGAAACCGTTTGCCAGGGGCAGCCGGGCGAAGATGCCGATATTGAGGGATCTCACCGCGGGAAGGAGGTCGTGCTCCACGGGCCGCCTCGTCATCAGACTGTAGGGGCTGAACACCGCTCGGAAGCGTGGGAGGCCGTTGTCGTCGGCGAGCTGCCGGGCCTGGAGGAGACGGGCCCCGGAGTACGCCGACGCCGCCAGCGCGCGCACCTTGCCACTCGCGATCAGCTCGGCGGCAGCGGCCAGACTCTCCTCCAGTGGGGTGTGAGGATGGTCGCCGTCGAAGGAGAGCAGGTCGAGGTGATCGGTCTGGAGACGCTCGAGACTCGCCTCCGTCGCCGTCACGATATCGTCGGCCGACAGGCCTGGCGCATCCGGATGACGGCCGATCTTCGTGGCGAGGAAGACCCGGGAGCGCGCTTTCCTGCTGCGCACCCAGTTGCCGATCATGACCTCGCTGCGACCCCCGGCGTAGTGATCGGCCGTCGAGATGAGCCGGCCCCCGGCTGCGTGAAACGCGTCGAGAGCCTCGGCTGTCGCGGACACGCCGGAAGCCCATCCGAAGACGTTTCCGTCGATCGCGAGCCGGAAACGGGAAGGAGGCGTGCCGGTGCTGGTAGTGGCGTCGTTGTTCGGCGTCATGAGGGCAGTGTAGTTGTGCGAAGGGCGAAACGACGAAGGCCCGCCCCACCGGAGTGGGACGGGCCTTCGTTCTGGGTGACTAGCCTTCGGCCGGAGCCTCGGGGCCCTCGCTGGCTGCAGCGGAGCCTTCGGTGTCGGCTTCGTCGGCGACGACGGGAGCGAGCGACAGCTTTCCGCGGTCGTCGATCTTCGTGATCTCGACCAGGATCTTCTGGCCGACGCCGAGCACGTCTTCAACGTTCTCTACGCGCTTGCCACCGGCGAGCTTGCGCACCTCAGAGATGTGCAGCAGGCCGTCCTTGCCCGGGAGCAGCGACACGAACGCGCCGAACGTAGCGATCTTGACGACGGTTCCGAGGAACTGCTCGCCGACCTCGGGGTTGGTCGGGTTGGCGATCGCGTTGACCTGGGCACGGGCGGCCTCGGCAGACGGACCGTCGACGGCACCGATGTACACGGTTCCGTCTTCCTCGATCGAGATGTCGGCGCCGGTCTCGTCTTGAATCGAGTTGATCGTCTTGCCCTTCGGGCCGATCAGCTCACCGATCTTGTCTACCGGGATCTGAACGCTGATGACGCGCGGCGCGGTCGGCGCCATCTCGTCGGGCGCATCGATTGCGGAGTTGATGACGTTGAGGATCGCGGTACGCGCGGCCTTCGCCTGCTTCAGGGCGCCATCGAGCACACTCGTCGGCAGACCGTCGAGCTTCGTGTCGAGCTGGATCGCGGTGATGAAATCACTCGTTCCGGCGACCTTGAAGTCCATGTCGCCGAGCGCGTCTTCGGCACCGAGGATGTCGGTGAGCGCCGCGTAGCGGGTCTCTCCGTCGATGGTGTCGGAGACGAGACCCATGGCGATACCCGCAACAGGTGCACGCAGCGGCACACCGGCGTTGAGCAGCGACAGGGTCGAGGCGCAGACGGAACCCATCGACGTGGAGCCGTTGGATCCGAGAGCCTCGGAGACCTGGCGGATCGCGTAGGGGAACTCGTCGCGGCTCGGGAGCACGGGTGCGATGGCGCGCTCGGCCAGGAAGCCGTGCCCGATCTCGCGGCGCTTCGGCGAACCGACACGACCCGTCTCTCCGGTGGAGTACGGCGGGAAGTTGTAGTGGTGCAGGTAGCGCTTCTTCTTGATCGGGCTCAGTGAGTCGATCTGCTGCTCCATCTTGAGCATGTTCAGCGTGGTGACGCCCAGGATCTGGGTCTCACCGCGCTGGAAGATGGCGGAACCGTGCACGCGCGGGATGACCTGGACCTCGGCGTCGAGCGGACGGATGTCGGCGAGGCCACGACCGTCGATGCGGATGCCCTCGGTGAGGATGCGGCCGCGAACGACGGTCTTGGTGACCGACTTGTATGCTGCCGAGACCATCGGCGGGATGTCGCCCGACAGTTCGCCCGCGGAGACCTTCTCGTTGATGGCGAGCTTGACGCGCTCCTTGAGAGCATCGTCGGCGTCCTGACGCTCGGTCTTGTCTGCGATCTGGTAGATCGAGACGAGCTCGTCGTATGCGAGTTCGGCGACCGCGTCGTATCCGGCCTGGCTGTAGGCGGGGAACACCGGGTATTCGCGGACCGGCTTGTTGACCTGAGCGGCGAGCGAGGCCTGGGCCTCGACGAGCTGCTTGAGGAACGGCTTGGCAGCCTCGAGGCCCTGGGCGACGATCTCCTCGTTCGGCTTCGTGGCGCCGGCCTGAATCAGGTTCCAGCTGTTCTCGGTGGCCTCGGCCTCGACCATCATGATCGCGACGTCCTGGTTGCCCTGGGCGTCGGTGACGACGCGGCCGGCGACGGTCAGGTCGAACACGGCCTCCTCGAGCTGCGAGTACTTGGGGAAGGCGACCCACTGGTCACCGATCAGCGCGAGGCGCACGCCGGCGATGGGGCCCGAGAACGGGATGCCCGAGATCTGGCTCGACGCGGAGGCCGCGTTGATCGCCAGGGTGTCGTAGAACTCGTCGGGCGCGATGCTGAGCACCGTGATGACGACCTGGACCTCGTTGCGGAGACCGTTGACGAACGACGGACGCAGAGGGCGGTCGATCAGGCGGCAGACCAGGATGGCCTCGGTCGAGGGGCGTCCCTCGCGACGGAAGAACGATCCGGGGATCTTTCCGGCGGCGTAGCTGCGCTCTTCGACGTCGATGGTGAGCGGGAAGAAGTCGAAGTTGTCCTTCGGGTGCTTTCCGATGCTGGTGGCACTCAGCAGCATGGTTTCCTCGTCGAGGTAGGCCGCGACCGCGCCCTGTGCCTGCTGTGCCAGACGTCCCGCTTCGAAGCGGACCGTGCGGGTGCCGAACTTGCCGTTGTCGATGACGGCTTCGGCGAATTTGATTTCTGGACCCTCCATATGGGGGTTTTCTCCTTATGTGTTGTCTCTCGCCATGCAGGCGAAGAGAATTCGCGGCCCCGTGTGGGCTCTCGCGATGCGTACAGCGGAGTGGGGTGACAGAGCGACATGCGGGTACTCGCCTAGTGCGAGACCCGTACACGTACGCGCCTTGTCGAATCCGAGGGATTCGAGGGATTCGTCAGAACCATCAGAGCATGGGGCGCATGTCTGGCCAACAGTAGAAAACCTCGGACCGCTTCTCACGCGTTCCGAAACCCACCACCGGTGACCAGCGTCCTGCCGGCCTGCTCCGCATTTGATGCTCGTGTATTGATTTGTTCGAGTTGCCCACGAGGGGCAACAGGCCGATCTTAGCAGGCGTGCGCTCTCTACGGCTGGATAGCCGCGATTGCGTCATCGGCGGGTCGTCCGACCTCGACGGTGAGAGGGCGGGCGAGACGTGTGAACGGCCGCGCCGGATCGGTCAGCTTGCCGTCGCCGAAGACCCGCGCCGGTACGGTGACGAGCACGCCCCCATCGCGCAGCTTCTCGAGGGCCTGACCGATGGATGCGTCGGTGCCGCGAGGCAGGAATCCCGCGCGAGCGGGTCTCGGGCCGCCCACGACGTACGCCTCGACACGGAGTTCGCGGCCGAGCCACCGCGTGGCGCCGGGCCAGAGAACGACGGTGAGCGCTGGATCGGTCCAGCCGAGAGCGAGGTCGATTGAATCCTGACGCCGACTGGTCTCGTCGAGCATGAGAACTCCATCGACGGAAACGGCGCGCACATCGAAGCCGTCGAGAGTCGCGAGCCGCGATGTCGAGTTGCGCTCTCCCCCACTCCTGAACCCGAGGCGCACGAGCTGCACGACCCCCGAGAGAGCGATCACGATGGCGATCGCACCGGTGATCATGCCGATCACGGGCAGACGTGCCGTCATGGATGCGGCGAGAGCTGCGACGATCACGAGGCCGAGGAGAAACGGTTCCCATACGACGACGGAGAGCTTTCGGCGAGGTGCGGGCATGGTTCAATCCAAGCATGTCCGCCCTCGGTGGATGGACCGCTCAGTATGCCTGGCCCATTCCGAGCTCGACTCGAAGTCCGTGTCGGGTGACGATGATGGCGCACGGAATGCGAGGCGCTTTTCCTCGGTCTGACAGACGCCCGAGGCAGGCGTCGACCGGTGCTTCGAGCCCGCGAGGCACGAAACCGATGACTCCGCTCAGCTCCGGCCCCATCCAGAGACGCACCGGCATCGGGGCGTCGATACGATCCTCGGCTGGAGGTCGGCGTTCGACGAAAGCCTCCGTCGGCGAATCAGAAGACTCTCGCAGCTGGGCCAGTTCGCTCTGGAATGGCATGCTTCCCGCCACTCTCAGGGTGACGTTCGTGAACCGGGGAAACAGGTTGTAGGTGTAGTCGGCGAGAGATCCCGCGCCCGAGTCGTGCCTGTCGGGAATCCCCGAGCCGCTCCGATCGCCGATGACCATAGGGCCATTCAACTCCCCTGGAGTTCGGGAGGGAAGATCGAGTTGCTCGATTCGGAGTCAGCGCGTCAGACCGATGGCCAGATCGACACGCAGACCGTTCTTGGTCTTGCGGACAGTGGCCTGCATCCGGGTGGACTTGCCCGAATCGGCCAGCCGTCCGAGGGCCGCTTCGACGGGGGCCTCGAGGCCACGGGGAACGAAACCGACGACCGGCGTGGGCCGCTGGTTCACGAAGAGCCGCACGGGCGTCGGCGCATCCGTTCTCTCGTCGTCTGCGCTTCGTCTCGCGATGAAGGCCTCCGTCTCGCTCACACCCTGATCCACGACCGCCCGCAACGCGTCCTGACAGGGGTCGCTGTCGGCGAGCTGGATGCGCACCTTCTGGTTACGCGGCATCAGGTCGTAGAGGTAGTCGTCGAGCGAGCCCGAACCCTGGTCGGTCTTCGCAAGTTCTGGGTTGTTGACGCGACCGAAGGAAAGAAATCTCATGCGTCTATCCAAGCGCCTACGCGGCTCGTGCGCGAACGCGCGTGCGGCGACCACGGCGCGCCAGCGATATCGACATGAGCACGACACCGAGGAGAACACCGATCGTGCCTCCGGATGTGTTCGCCACGATGTCGGAGACATCGGCGACGCGCGTCGGCAGGAGCGCTCCCTGCCAGATCTCTATGGCGCAGGAGATGCCACCACAGAGGATCATCGCGAGCCACCACTGCTTTCGGCCGAGAAGGAGCACGAAGAACATGCCCAACGGCACGAACATCGCGATATTCGCAACGAATTCGACCCGGTCGAACGTGATCCAGTCGGTTGCGTCATAACGGCCGAAGAAGTCGAGAAAACGCCACAGGATGCTGCTCGTCCCGTCGTCGTAGGGCTCCGGACCCAGGGTGACCCAACCCACGCCCACGAGATAGAGCACCGTGATAACGGAGAGCACGGGATGGCGTCGGAACATGAGTCGATCCTGCCGCACAAGTCTTGGTGGATCGTGTGCATGCACTGTTCTAGAGTCGAGATATGACTGACAGAGAACTGGACGAGAGTAGCAACAACGACGGCAACGAGGACCTGCTCGAGGTATCGAGCGAACTCGACGACAGGGGCGACGCCGAATTCACGAACCCGGGCGATCCCTCGGTCGACGATGAGGAGTCCCTCGACGAGGATCTGCTCGACGGCACAGACACTGAGTTCAGTGACGAGGAGAGCATCGACACCCTGCAGATCGATGATCCCGACGAGACGAACGACGATCTCGACGACGAGGACTACAAGGCCGAGAGCGCCGAAGAGCTCGGCGACGACGACCGCGTCTGAGAACCGAACGCCGCCACATATGCGAATGGGCCGTTCTCCCCTCGGGGAGAACGGCCCATCGTCAAGAAATGCGGCGAACTATCGACGCAGGCCGAGACGCTCGATCAGTGCGCGGTAGCGCTCGATCTCGACGTCGGCCAGGTAACCCAGCAGGCGGCGACGCTGTCCGACCAGAAGCAGGAGTCCACGACGCGAGTGATGGTCGTGCTTGTGCTCCTTGAGGTGCTCCGTGAGGTCCTTGATGCGACGCGTAAGCATCGCGACCTGGACCTCGGGGGATCCGGTGTCACCGGGGTGGGTTGCGTATTCTTCGATGATCGCCTTCTTGACATCAGCTTCAAGAGCCATAGTTGGTGATCCCCTTTCTCCTCATTGCGCGGTGCCCGGCACAGTATGTGCGGGCTCTCTTTATCCGCGGCCGTTAGACGGCAACCTTGAGATTCTAGCAGATCGCGCGCGAAGCGGTCGGCTAGTGCTGAACGATTGCGATGAGAGGCAGGCGACGACGAAGCCGAACGGTGAATCGGCCGCTTCGAGCGAGAAGCACGCCGACTACCAGGGCAGCCACCGCGGGCACCACACCCGACACGAGCATGCCGAACTGCGGGCCGTAGCTCTCGACGAGCCACCCCATCAGCGGACCGCCCAGCGCCTGGCCGCCGAGAAGCACCAGCACGTAGACCGACATGACACGACCGCGAATCGACACGTTGCTGGAAAGCTGGATCAGCTGATTCGCGCCCGTGAGGAATTGCAGAGTGCAGAACCCGACCAGTACGAGCAGCACACAGACGATGGGCTCGTTGGGCGCGCCGGAGACGATCGCCTGAACGGTTCCCCACGCGAGACCCGTGATCACCACGGCGCGAAGCCGGATGCTCGTTCGGCGAGTCGACAGCACGGCCCCGGCCAATGCGCCGACGGCGACGAGCGAGTTGAACAGACCGTAACCCCCGGGTCCGCTGTCGAAGACGTCTGAAGCATAGGCCGCGAGCAGCACGGGCATGTTGAGGGCGAAGACCGCGACGAATGCCACCATCACGACAGTCCAGAGGATCGTGGGCTTGGCGAAGACGTACGACAGGCCCTCTTTCAACTGGCCTTTCGCCCGCGGCGCGACCGGAGCCGGATACAGGGTCGCGGGGTTGAGCATCAAGACCGTGATCACAACGCCGAGGCACGCCACCGCGTTGATGGCGAACGACCAGCCCGCACCGACAGACACGAGCAGCACTCCGCCGATCGCCGGTCCGATCAGGGCGCCGAGCTGGAAGACGGACGAGTTGAGGCTGATCGCGTTGCGCAGATACTTCGGCCCGACGAGTTCGTTGACGAAGACCTGGCGGGTGGGATTGTCGATGACCGTGGCGAGTCCCACGATCAGGGCGACGAGCATGATGTGCCACACCTCGACGACTCCGGTCAACGCCAGCACCGCGAGGGCCACACTGGCGAGCAGCGAGACGCTCTGCGTGATCGCCAGCAGCATCCGCTTCGAGTAACGGTCTACGAGAACGCCGCCGTAGAGCCCGAGAAACAGCATCGGAGCGAACTGGAGGGCGACCGTCAGACCAACGGCTGCGACGCTTCCCGAGAGCTCGAGCACCAGCCAGTCCTGGGCGATCCTCTGGATCCAGAGGGCTGTCATGGCGACGATGTTGGCCGAGGTGAAGAGCCGGAAGTTGGGGACTCTCAGAGAGGAGAAGGTGTCTTTCCACGGAGGTGCCGAGGTCAGAACGGGCATGGGGGCGGTTACGGGAAACGGGTCGGAGGGAGGGGGTGTCACGAATAATCCAGGTGCGAGAGACGAAGGCGGTTACGTATAGAAAGTGGATGCCGGGCATCCGTTTCTTCAACGCTATTGCCCACCTGGATCATTCCCCGACTAAATTGACCCTATAACTCCCATTACGTTTCGGAATGAGACCCGTGTTCGACCCCACTCTGCTCCGCACCTTTCTCGCCGTCGCCGAGACCTCGAGCTTCACCGTGGCCGCCCAGCGCCTGGGCATCAGCCAGCCCACCGTGAGCCAGCACGTCCGGCGGCTCGAGCAGGCATCCGGCCGTCTTCTCGTCGCCCGCGATACGCGCGATGTGTCCTTGACCGACAATGGGGATGCCATGGCCGGCTTCGCGCGCACGATCCTGGCGGCGCACAGCGCCGCCGACGACTACTTCAGCGGTTCGGCCATGAAGGGCAAACTCCGATTCGGCACCGCCGACGACCTGGCCATCACGCAACTCCCCCGCATCCTCAGGCACTTTCGCCAGCTCTATCCCCAGATCAACCTCGAACTCACCGTCGATCAGTCGGGGCCGCTCTTTCGCAAACTGCACGCCGGCTCGCTCGATCTCATCTTCATCAAGCAGAAGCCCGAGACCACGGATGGCACTGTCGTTCGGCGCGACCAGCTCGTGTGGGTCGGTCAGGAGAAGACGATCGTCGAGCTCGGAGCGCCGGTTCCGCTGATCACCTACCAGGGAACGACCGTCAGCCGCACGAGCGCGATCGAGGCTCTCGAACAGGCCGGACGACGATGGCGCATCACCTGCAACACACGCGAGGTGAACGGTCTGCTCGCCGCCGTGCGGGCGGGTATCGGCGTCGCCGTCTTCCCCCGCTCCCTCATCCCCGACGACCTGGTCGTGGTGGGAAACCGGTTCGACCTGCCGGAGCTGGGCGAGGTCGACCTGACTCTGCTCCGCAATCCCGCTGCTCCCACGGAACCGGTCGACGCGCTCATCTCGGCCATCATGGGCCGCACTCTCAATCGCACGGCGTGATGGCGATCGTCGTGCACGATAGAACGACTCCCCCGATGATCGGAAACCCCGCGCAGTGAATACACCCCAGGCAGACGCGCCGACCCGCAGAACGCACTTCGTCGACCTCGCCCCGTTCCGCCGCAGCCCCGCGTTCTTCCGCCTCTGGCTCGGTGGCCTGATCGCGGGAATCGGCGGCCAGATGACCATCATCGCGGTCGGTCTGCACATCTACGACATCACCGGGTCGACGACCGCGGTGTCACTCGTCGGCGTGTTCGCCCTCGTTCCGATGATCGTCGCCGGCGTCTACGGTGGCGTCCTCGCCGACAGCTTCGACAGGCGCACGGTCGTACTCGTGGCCGAATTCCTGGCCTGGGGGTCCACGGTCGGACTCGCCCTCCTGGCTTGGAACCGCATCGACGAACTGTGGATGTTCTATGCCCTCACGACCATCACGGCGGTCGCCACGACGGTGGTCGGCGCCACCCGCTCGGCCATCGTGCCCAGACTGCTCTCGCCCGATCTGCTTCCTGCCGCTTCGGCTCTCGGGGGGATCAGCTTCGGTGTGCAGGTGACAGTCGGGCCCGCGCTCGCCGGTGTGCTCGTGGCCACGGTCGGATTCCAATGGACCTACACGGTCGACGTCGTGCTCTTCGTCGCAGCGTTTACCGGAGTCGTGACTCTTCCCCGGATCATTCCGGAGGGAGGAACCCGCCGAGCCGGTTTCGCCGCCGTCTGGGAGGGCCTGGCGTTTCTGAGACGAGCCCCGAACATCCGCATGTCGTTTCTCATCGACATCGTGGCGATGACGTTCGGGATGCCGCGGGTCGTCTTCCCGGCGGTCGGCGCGTTGCTGATCGGCGGGGGCGCGATAACGGTGGGCATCCTCTCGGCCGCGTTCGCCGTCGGCGCTCTGCTCTCGTCGGTCTTCTCGGGCAGGCTCGGACACGTGCGGATGCAGGGTCGCGCCATCGGTAGCGCCGTCGCCGTCTACGGAGGCTTCATCGCGGCGTTCGGACTCGTGCTTCTCGTGATGGACCACGGCTCGGCCGGCGGCATCACCTCATCGTTCGACGACGCCAATCTGCCCGCGCTCGCTCTGGCGAGCCTGGCACTCGCCGGCGCCGGCGCATCCGACAACGTCAGCGCCATCTTCCGCCAGACCATGATGCAGTCGGCCGTTCCCGACGTCATGCGCGGTCGCATCCAGGGCGTCTTCACCGTGGTGGTCACGGGCGGGCCACGTCTCGGCGACGCCTACGTCGGACTTGCCGCGGCGACAGCCCTGCTGTGGTTGCCGCCACTGCTCGGTGGGGCCATCGTGGTTCTCTTCTCCCTCGCGGCCGTGCGCCTGCATCGCTCGCTGAGGGAGTACGACGCGCTGAATCCGACGCCGTGACGCGTCATGGCGCGGAACGCGTCGTCTCAGACGACGACGGCGGGGCGTGGAGACATGCTCCACGCCCCGCCGCCCGATCGAGACGAGAGAACCTTACGGAACGCTGATCAGGTCGATCACGAAGACGAGGGTCTTGCCGCCGAGGAAGTGGCCGCCGGCGGGACCGTAGGCGAGGTGAGGGGGAATGGTGAGCTTGCGACGTCCGCCGGCCTTCATACCGGGAATGCCTTCCTGCCATCCTGCGATGAGGCCGTTGAGCGGGAAGCTGATGGTCTCGCCCCGACCCCACGACGAGTCGAACTCCTCGCCGGTCTCGTACTCGACGCCCAGGTAGTGCACCTCGACGGTTGCTCCGGGGGTCGCTTCTGCGCCGTCTCCGACGACGATGTCCTCGATGACCAGCTCGGTGGGAGCGGGGCCCTCGGGGAAGTCGATCTCTGGCTTGGTGTTCATGTTTTCGGTCATGGCTCCATCCAACCGCTCCCGGGGTACGCCGGTCAAAAGCGTTCTCTCAGGGGGTAATCGCGACGATCAGGCGGGGCGCACGAGATGCAGGCGCTGCGTGGGCCTGGTCATCGCCACGTAGAGGCCGGATGCGCCGCGGCTCGATTCGGCGAGAATGCCGTCGGGGTCGACGACGACGACCGCGTCGAACTCCAAACCCTTCGCGTCCTGCGCCGTCAGCACGGCGATCGCGCGGTTCAGACCCTGAGCGCCCAATCCGATGTCGCGGCCGAACGACTCCGAGAGGGCGGGGTAGAGCGCGTCGACCGTCGCCTCGGGGGCGATGACGGCCACGGTGCCGCGGTCGTCGATATCGCGGTCGTCTTCGATGACGGTGATCACCGCATCTCCGAGCGCATCGGGATCGACCGGCCGACCGGAGGGCCGGAGGTCGACGACGGTCGTGGTGACAGGCCACTCGCTCTCTCGCACCGCCGTGGCCCGGGTGATCGGCAGATGGTTCTTCTCGGCCATCGCCTCCGCCTCGAGGGCGATCTGTGCCGGGGTGCGGTAGTTGACGGTGAGTTCCTCCAGCCGCCACCGCTCTCCGAGAGGCGAGGAGCCCACGAGCGGCTGAACGGCATCCTGCCAACTGCGCGCGCTGGCCGCGGCGCTCGCCTGTGCCATGTCGCCGACGACGGTGAACGACCGCAGGGGGCAGCGCCGTGCGAGAACACGCCATTGCATGGCCGATAGCTCCTGGGCCTCGTCGACCACGATGTGGCCATAGGTCCACGTGCGATCGGCTGCGGCCTGCTCGGCCGTCGTTCCGCGCACGCTTCGTTCAGCGAATCCGGCAGCCAGGTCCTCGGCGTGCACGAGGCCCTCGACCTGCATGTTGCGGATCGCGTTCTCGGCATTCTCGATGTCGCGTTTCTTCTGCAGCTTCTCCTCGCGCTTGAGGGCCGCATTCTGCGCGTTGTACTCGCCGAGGAGTTCGGCCGCCTCGTCGAGCAGGGGCACATCAGAGATGGTGAACGGTGCGTCGCGGTCGCGGCGCAGGAGCGCGCGCTTCGCGTCTGACCACTGCGGGGTGAGCGAGGCGAGCCACTGCGGCCTGGCGTAGAGGTCTTGCAGCAGCTTCTCTGGGGTGAGGGGCAACCAGGCCGTATTGAGTGCGACCACGACATCCTGCGACGTGCGAAGGTCTTCACGCAGCACGGCCTGATCGGCATCGTCGACCGTGTTGCCGTGCGAACGCAGCTGCTCGGCGAGAAGACGGCTCAACTGATTGAGGGCGCTCTTGACGAAGACCACGCGAGCCTCGTTGTGCGGCTTGCGGGTCTCCCATGCCCGGTTCATCGCGGAGGCGATCAGCCCAGGCTCGAGTGTGAGACGTTCACCGTTGACGTCGAGGTCGATCGCCTCGAGAGGCACGCGTTGCCTGGAGCGTACGGCTCGCTTGATCAGCCCCGACATCTCGGCGGCGCCTTTCACCCGAGCGGTCTCAGGAGCATCGTCGTGCACCGCCTCGAGGCCTGGATACAGGCCGCCGACGCTCGAGACCACGACGCCGGTCTCTCCCAGGCTCGGCAGGACCGCCTCGATGTACTGCAGAAAAGCCCGCGAGGGACCCACGACGAGAACACCGGATGACGCGAGTCGCTCGCGATGCGAGTAGAGCAGGTAGGCAGCGCGGTGCAGAGCGACGGCGGTCTTGCCTGTGCCAGGGCCGCCCTGCACGACGAGCACTCCCCCGAGCTCGGATCGGATGATTCTGTCTTGCTCGGCCTGGATGGTGGCCACGATGTCGCTCATGCGACCGGTGCGCTGACTGGTGAGCGCCGCGAGAAGCGCGGCTTCGCCCTGCAAGGATTCGGCCTGCTCGACGAGGAGTTCGGCATCGAAGATCTCGTCGTCGATGCGAGTGACCACGCGGCCCTCGGTGATCAGGTGGCGCCTCGCCCGAGCACCCAGCGGAGTAGCCGCCGTCGCTTGGTAGAACGCGGCGGCCTGGGGCACGCGCCAGTCGAGCAGAATTGGCTTCAGCTGTTCATCGCGCAGCCCGATACGGCCGATGTACCGGAACGGCGAGTCGTCTTCGGAGTCATCGACGTCGGACAACTCGAGTCGTCCGAACGCGAGCCGGTCATCGACCTCGTCGAGCTGTGCGATGCGGTCCTCGTAGAGCCGAGCGTAGGCATCCCTCTCGGAACGGCTCTGGTGGTTGCCGCCGACGTCGTCGCGGCGCACCCTCTCGAGTGCCGTTCTGGCCTCCACCCTGAGCGCATCGAGACGGGCGTACAGCTCCTCGACGTAGCGACGTTCTTGGGCGAGCTCGGTTGAAACCACGAATAGACACTCCTTGACAGCGGCCATCTAGTTTACTCGGGTCTCGAGCCCGTGTCCGTGCGCTCAGATCACAGGCGGACCCTGCTGCGGCGGCTGAGGGGCGCCGTACTGGTCTGAGGGCTGCTGCTGCTGCTGATACTGCGGCGTCGCAGCTTGAGCGGGTGCCTGGGGGCCCGACGCGAGCAGTGACGCTCTGTCGGCGGCCACCGCCTGGAGCAGCTCGGCCTCGTCGCGTTGGCCGCCGATGCCATCGCGACCGGTGACGACCCGCTGTCGGGCGAAAGCCAGCCGCGTCGCATCCAGCGTGAAGCGTCGCATGACGCGACCCTTGTCGCCGCCCTGCGCCTGGGCCCAGGCGCGTGCCTGCCGTCGGCCCGCTCCGGTCGAGAGCATCGAGACCTCTTCGGGCGTGAACCAGCCGGCCGACGAGTACTCCTCGAGGCGCACACGCGTGAGCGCGGCCTCGCGTTTGCGCAGGAAGACGACCGCCACGATCGCCAGGGCGAACAGGGGAACCTGCACGATCGCGTAGACCAGGAAGAAGCCGCCGAGGCCCTCGACGATGAAGGAGGACCCGTTCCAGAGGGCGTGCAACAGGATGGCTGGAACCAGACCGACGAAGAAGAAACCGACGCCCGGAAGCCAGCCCTTCTTTTGCGACGCGAAGCCGAGGGCGACACCGGTGCAGGCGGTGAACATAACGTGGGCGAACGGCGACATGATGCCGCGGAGGAAGAACGTGAAGCCGAGGCCGATCCCCCCGGACTCGATCAGCGACGAACCGAAGTAGAGGATGTTCTCGGTGAAGGCGAATCCCGCGGCCACGGTGGCGCCGTAGACGAGCCCATCGATGGGGCCGTCGAAATGACGACGCAGCACGAAGAAGAGAATCAGCACGCCGAGGCCCTTCGCGCTCTCCTCGACCAGGGGTGCCTGGATGACCGCGGAGAAGAAGTCCCCTACCCCGCCCTGACCCTCCGTGGCGTAGTAGACGGCGAGCTGAATCCCGAGACCCACGAGAAGGGCGATCGCGACCGATGCCGCCGCCCCCCAGAGAAACGCGAACCACAGTGCTCCACGCGGCTCCGGTTCCCAGCGGTCGATCCAGGTGATCGTGAGGATGACCACGGCGAGAGGAATCAGTGCGACGAGACCGCAGATCACGAGCGCGACAGGTCCGAGCCCGATCGCCACGTATGCAAGGACGGCGAGAAAGACGAATCCGAGCACGCTGATGCCGATGATCGACAGCACCAGGCCGGTGGACTTCTGCGCCGGAGGAGTGGGCGCCGACCACACCGCGTGCTCGGCGTAGACAGGGCTCACCGCCTGCTGGGGCTGAGGGGCGAAGGCAGGCTCGGCCTGCTGGGGATAGTAGCCGGGCTGATAATGCTGGGACACAATGCTCCTCATCGGTGACAGGCCACCGATCCTAGCGGCACAGCACCTCTTTGGGGGGAACCGGGCGTCAGAAGACGGCGCCCGGATTCATGATCGACAGAGGGTCGAAGACACTCTTGATGCCGCGTTGCAGTTCGAGGCTCTGAGGCCCGAGCTCGTTCTCGAGCCAGCGCTTCTTAAGCACGCCCACACCGTGCTCTCCCGTGAGTGTCCCGCCCAACTCCATGGCCGCGACGAACAGCTCGTCGGCCGCGGCCCAGACGGACGCCGGCACCCACGACTCGCTCAGCACGCCCGATTCCGCTTCGTCCTCGGAGCTGCGTGGCGGCAAGACGAAGTTGGGGTGCAGGTTGCCGTCGCCGGCGTGCGCGATCGTCGGGATCGGGATGCCGTGGCGGCGAGAGATCTCATCGATCGCGTCGAACATCTCCGCGAGACGCGATCGGGGCACACAGATGTCTTCGATCAGCACGTCGCCGACGGAGGCGAGGGCGGGATGAAACGAGCGCCGAACGGTCAGAAGCGCCTCCCCCTCCTCGGCGTCGCGAGCCACGCGAACATCGGCCCCGAGGCGCGTCAGGATCTGGGAGATCGCCGAGGCCTCCTCGGCCGCACCGCGCGCATCCGTCTGCACGAGGAGATACGCGCCGCCCCCGTCAGAGAGCCGGGTGCCGGAGTATGCGTCGATAGCGACCAGCGACGCGTGATCCATCAACTCCATCACGGCCGGTCTGATGAGGGCAGCCGTGATCGCTGCGGCCGCCGCCGCACCGGCGCGCACGTCGGGAAAGAAAGCTCCGAGCGTGACGATGTCGCCCGACGGAATCGGCCGGAGGCGCACGGTCGCCTCGACGATGACCCCGAGCGTGCCTTCGGATCCGGTGAACAGTGCTGTGAGGTCGTAGCCGGTCACACCCTTCACGCTGCGTCTTCCCGTTCGAAGCAGCGAGCCGTCGGGCAACACGACGACGAGCCCAAGAACGGCTTCTCTCGTGACCCCGTACTTCGCGCAGAGGAGTCCTCCGGCGTTCGTGGCGATGTTGCCCCCGATCGTCGAGATGGCCTTGGATGCCGGGTCGGGCGAGAACACCAGGCCGTGCGGAGCCACGACATCGCTCAGCTGCTGATTGATCACGCCGGCCTGCACGACGGCGAGTTCGTCGGCCGGGTTGACCTCGAGAATCGCGTTCATGAGCTCCGTCGAGATCACGAGCGCGCCGTCAGTGCCGACGCCTCCGCCGGCCAGTCCGGTGCCCGCACCGCGTGGTACGACGGGAATCCTGAATCTGCTGGCGATCCGCATGGCGGATTGCACGTGTTCCGTCGTGCGGGCGAGAACCAACGCGAGGGGAACGCCCGGCGCCACCCATCCCGACTTGTCGGTGCGCACAGACTGGAGAAGCGCCGGATCGGTGGACACCACATCGCCCAATTCCGCCTGGAGCAGCTCGAGTGCGGACTGAGTCGACGTTGGCTCGGAGGAGAACATACGGCCATGCTAGGCCGTGTCGCCGCACTCTTCAGGGCGCCCTCTACTATCGAATCATGACGAGCGCGGGTGATCCCCTTCCCACCCGCCGACAGCTCGACCGCAGAGCGACCCGCTATGCATTTCGTCGCACCTGGCACGGGTTCATCCTGCATCGCGACATCGACGCTGCGGCAGCGATCACCTTCTTCTCGGCGTTGTCGCTATTTCCTGCGGCGCTCGCCCTCGTATCGGGACTCGCCCTGTTCGACAGCCGTGGGTCGACCATCGAGCTCATCCTCGATGTGGTCGGGCGACTCTCCCACCCCGAGACGACAACGGCGGTGCGTGCGATCTTCGACCAGCTCTCGCTCCTTCCGAACTCGGGGTGGGCGCTCCTGGTCGGCACCCTGCTCACCCTCTGGACGGTGTCGGGGTTCGCCACGGCGTTCGGCCGCGCCATGAACAACGTCTACGGAGTCGAGGAAGGGCGTCGGCTGACGAAGAACCGGGTGTTGATGCTGGGCGTCGCTGCGGGACTGATCGCCTGCTACCTCCTGATCGGCCTCATCGTGGCCATCACTCCCTCGGTGGCGGACGCTCTCGTCGCATCGCTGGGCTGGCCCGAGATCATCGCCCAGCTCTGGTCGGCGCTCAAGTGGATCCCCCTCGCCCTGGTGGCGATCTTCACCGTCGGCTTCCTCTACTACGGAACACCGAATCTGCATCGACCACGTCTGCGCTGGCTCTCGGTGGGCGCCACCTTCACCGTGACCGTCTGGACCCTCGCTGCCGTCGCCTTCGGTCTCTACCTCGCCACGTTTGCGAACTACGACCGCCTGTACGGCTGGCTCGGCGTACCGATCGCCGCACTCATCTGGCTGTACATCTCGTCTGCGGTGCTGATGCTCGGCGTCGAGGTGGATGCCGAGCTCACCCGCGCACGGCAGTTGCTCGCCGGGCTG
>Ga0308163_10001833_pt1 | contig 21346 bp, 24 predicted proteins | sample PhyTR1_FD_201037 | JGI IMG/M metagenome (GOLD analysis project Ga0308163, IMG submission 201037) | Phyllosphere microbial communities from UC Gill Tract Community Farm, Albany, California, United States - DLSLT.R1 | ecosystem: Host-associated > Plants > Phyllosphere > Unclassified | place: USA...
TTCTTTGCTGTAGGCTTTAAGGAGCGGGTCAATATTTACCTTCTCCAAAATATCACTGACGATACGAACGGGATGATTCTCCGGAATCAGCTCCTCAAAACTGTAAGGAAATAAAACAGTCTGATTTGATTATAATATTTGAAATTCATATACAAGTATCTGATTATCAAATATAAATATACAAAAACCCAAAATAATAACCAAAAAAAAATCCGCCTCAGTTGTGAGACGGATTCTTTTTTGTTTGATGGAAGTTCAAAAAATTGGATCAGTATCAAAAACCTGGGGATTAAGCAAAAAGTTTTGACAATCTGAAGAGAAAAAACGCACTGTCTTTAACACCTCGAAGTTGTATCTAAAGTTTTTAATTTAGGAATTAAAAGATTCAGCAGCAGCAGCATTGGTGCTTCTCACATCAAAATAATTGAGAATATCGTTGTAATGGTATTTTTTAGTGTGGAGAATAATTTAAAACCCGACTCTTCAACATTCTTAAATAAATTATAACTGTTGACCATACTTCCGTAATAACTTCCGGCTGACATGATTTTCTGTCATAATACATTTTTCTAAAGGTGCTATAGGATCAAAACGGTAACCGTTTTCACTAAATTGTTTTTTCACAGCGCTTGTAGAGTACGCACTTCCTGCGCTCAAAAGCAATACTGCTAAGGGCAATACGATTTTTCTCATTTTTTATGATGTAAAATTAAATTTGGTGCCTACTCTCGATTCTTATTTTTTATTTTTTTCTTTAGGCTGATAGTCAGGATGTCCTAATTGCCATAATGCAAAAGCAAATGAATCCGCTAAGTTATCATACTTCTGTGCAACAGGAATATCCCCTCCATGTCCACCTTCATAATCTATTTTCAGAAGTATTGGATTATCTGAGGTATTATCTGCAATTAATTTAGCAGCGAATTTTGTTGGCATCCAGGGAGAAACTCGTGGATCATTAATCCCGGAAGTGATTAATGTTGCGGGATATTTTCCTTCCTTTCTAATATGCTGGTAGGCATCCATTTCTAACAATGCTTTGAATTCCAGCTCAATGCTTAAAGAGCCAAATTCCTTTGCACTATTTAATCCATTGGGTGTAAACTCCATTCTTGATGCATTTACAATACCTGCATCTATAATACTTACTTTAAATAAATCAGGTCTTTCAGTCATGGCTCTACCAATAGTAATGCCTCCTGCACTTGCTCCCCAAATTGCAGTATTTTCAGGTGATGTATAATTTTCTTTAATTAGATACTCTGTACAAGAGATTAAATCTTTCCATGAATTTGGTTTTGTACTTTTATAACCTCCTTTATACCATTCTTCACCTTTTTCAGCACCACCTCTTACATGGGCGATTGCAACAATACCGCCTTGTAAGACCCAAAGCATATAGGTTTTAGCAAAATATGGACTATTATTAAATGCATATGCTCCATAAGCATCCATTAATAAGGGATTATGCTTGTTTTTTTTAATATTCTTACTGTAAATTAAAGAAAGAGGAATATCTAAACCATCATGTGATTTTACTACAGTCTCCTCTACGACAATATCTTTAAATTCTGGATATTCAATCACAGGAGCTAAATTTTCTGGTATAAATTTTTCAGTTAATGAATTATATTTAAACCTAGCTGTTTCATTTTTCCAACCACTACAAGTTATCCAAAAATCATTAGACTGTTCATTGTGAGTGATTACGGAAATATCCCCAGCTGTAAATGGCAACGTGAGCAAGTTAATTTTTTCATCTGTATATAAATATAGCTTAGCTTCAACTCCATTTTTGGATGTGTTAAAAACAAAACCATCTTTAATACTATATATATTATTAATTACTTCATCCCGTATATTTTGGACTACGATTATTGGAGCTTTAAAGTCTGGATTATTTAGTGGCGTACTATATATCGCATTGGTTCCATTTTTTTCGGAAACATAAATAATGATATTCTCTTTAATAATAAAGTCACTCACTTTATCCTCTTTACTGAACAAAAATTTCCATTGACTTTTCTTTTCAATATTTTTGACAGTCCTATAATAAGTATCTTTAAATTTGACAGGTCCAGATATTTGGCCGATTAAATATTTACAGTTTTTTGTAGGCAATGATACATTTGGAAAATCTTCAGTCTTTATATTTAAATCTGAGTTATTCTGTCTTGATAATAAAATATTTAATTTTTGAGGATCATCACCTATTTTATAAAGCACAGATTGCATATCCTTTAAAAATAAAGGTGAATTAGGATCAATAACTGGGTAGTGTAAATAAACAAAACTATTATTGTCTGGAAGCCAAGATATACCGCCACCATCAGACGGCCAACAATGAGTTATCGTATAGGGAAGTACTTTGTTTTGTATCAAATCATAAGTTATCATTTCAGAAATTTCTTTCCCGCTTTCTGTTAAGGCAATTGCTACCTTAGAACCATCATAATTTGGTTTAATGTAATTTATTTGATAATTCTTTTTATTTTCAGGTTTATATTTTTGTGGATCAAAAATCTCCTTTTCATCTCCACGAAATTTTTTTCTAAAAAATACCTTCATGGTATTTTCTCCAGGCTTTTGTTTCAAATAAAAATAAAAGTCATTTTCAGTAATATTTATATTAGATACTGAAAAAGACTTTCTTTTGTCAAATTCTAATCTTTTGTCAATATAATATTGCCTGTTGGGAATGCTTTGAAGAACAGATAATGCATACTTTGTTTGATCTTTCATCCATTTAATTGTTGAAGGATCTTTTAAATCTTCTAAATTTCTGTACTCATCAATTACTTTAGTATTAAAGTATGCATCTGTAACTGTTTTAGAAGGTGCAAAATTTGTTTCTTGAGCACTTACCATTCCTAGAAAAACAAAATAAATATAAACGATTAAATTTGATCTTTTCATTTTTTAGTCTTTCCTAGAAGTTCCTACAGTTCCAGTATTACCACCATCATTATCAATTAAATTTTGCATGGTAGTAATCAGACTAAAGTCGTTTCCTCCTTTTACAACTTTAGGATTACTAATTCTGACCAGTTGCAGTTTTTTCAATGATAATTTTTTTTCTGCTTGTTTTTTTTGTTTCATAATTTGCTTTTTTAAAATTGCATCTTCAAAGAAATAAATAAATGTATTCCCTTCAAAAAAGTAGATGTCGAAATTTATAAATTGCGTGTTGTTTAAAATTTAAATGATTGAAATTGAGTATTTTGAAAAATTATTAATTGCTGTTTTCTTGCAGTGCTTTTATAAAATAGGAAGGGAGTGTATCTGTCATTTTTTTAAAAGCATTTGTAAAAGATTCTGCATTATTATATCCCGCTTTATCAGCAATAGCAGCTATTGTAAGCTTATGTAAATTTTCATGTGTTTTTAATTCATTAACTATATATCCAATTCTTAGCTCATTAAGATACTGAGAGAAATTTTTGCCTTTCAACTCATTAACAGATTTTGATAAATAAGCTCTGTTTGTATTAAATTCTTTAGACAATATGTCCAAATTTACTTTTTTGTCTAAGAATCGCTTCTCAATTTCAAATCCCTCCAATTGTAGGCTTAACTGGTTAAGTTTATCATCTGATAAAGTAGTTTTTGATTTTTCTTTTTGTAAATTTAAATTTTCTTTAAAAGAGAGATCAGTTGTTTCAATATTTGGATGACCTAGAGATTTTGTTAACAAATTTGCTTTGCTTTGATTTGCTTTCACCTTCTTCTTATATTTATCATAGAGATAAAACAAATAAATTATGATTATTCCTCCAATCCCCAGTATACAAAACAAGGTATAATTCTTTGAACTTAAATCTGAAATTAAAATTTCTTTTTCTTTTAAAAGAAGTGGTGTATCATATTTTTTGTTTATTTCGGTAATCAAAAAATTATTATTTTTATTTAAAATGCTATCGACAGATAATAAATGTTCTATAAAGAATAATTGTTTTTCCTTATTCCCTGTTTTTTTATAATAATCAATTAATATAGGATAGGTATCTCTTAATTCTGATGTAATATTTTTAGTCTTTCTTATGATAGAATCAACTGTTTGAAAGGTTTCCAAAAAAGAAGCATCATTATTTTCATATAATATTTTCCCTAAATAGTATTCACTAATAGCTAGGTTCTGAGGATTATAAGAATTATCTTTTATTAATTTAGAAGCCTTCTTTAAGATCTTCAATGCAGATCCGTATTTTTTTCTTTTGTAGGCATTTAAACCCGAAACAAGAAATAAATTAGCCTGACATTCACCATCATTTATCTCATAGCTTTTCTTCAATCCAAGTTGTACATACTTGTCAGAAGAATTAACATCATTTGCTTGACTATAAGTGTAAGCTAATGCATATATACAACTTACATAATCAATTGATCTTTCAGCATTATTTCTCTCCAAATATTGCTTATAGTTGAGAAATAACTGAATAGATTGTTGATATTCTTTTAATTCAAGTTTCAACAAACCTATATTAAAATTTAGGATATAATATGTTTTGCTGTTCTTTTTTGCATAATTTATTGCAATTAGATTATTTTCCAAAGCTTTTGAATATTCACCCTTCGCATAGAAGTAATTTCCTTTATACATAAAACAATCAGCCAGATAATCAGAGTTTTGTATTTTTTTTGATACTACCATCATGCTATCCAAATATAATAAAGCGGATTTATTATTAGCCAATCGATGTAGCATCAAATACCCATTTGCAATTTTTTCATCATTTCTATTCTTTTTACTCTTAGAAAGAAGCGTATTAGCATAGATTTCTGCTTTAGTTTTATTGATATAGAGATTTTTTTCAAAGTTTTTTTCTAATTGCTCAAAATTTTTCTTGTCTAAAGAATCTGGAATAGAAAATCCCTTTATACTTTGTGAAAAGTATAAATTCTGACAAAAAATCAACAGAAAGGTGAGGATGTATTTTTGCATCTTTGTGTTTAGAGACGCAAAAATACATATTTTAAATTCTTTTCTCATTGTTAGAAGTGTTTTATTATAATGGGTTGATAATTATTATATTACGCTGAATTATTCTTGTCTAAATTTGTAAATTTTTATAAATGATTATCCTATATTTATAAATGATTATACTACATTTATAAATTCTTATATGCTTTAGTTGTTAGGGATAAAAGGCTACTTCATCTTTGCTAAACAAGAATGGAGAAGTTGTAAATATACATTTCCACTTTTGCTTGTCTCGAAAATAAAAGGCAGATTCAATGCAACTGGATTTCTAGAACTTCTTTGATTTTAATATTTTTTTAAATATAATTTAGGTCGGCTAACTTAAAGGGCGAAGCTGTAAAATGATAATAATTATATTATATTGAAGTAGTAGGAGAACATTACTCTATTTTGAGAGACGAAAATTGATACGTTTAAATAAATGAATTACGCATAGCTAAAAAAAGATTACATTTATACTTATATTTGAGAATGAATATCCATCAAATAACAGATCCGCAATTCAGAAAAGAGATTCTCTCAAAAGATGCTCTTAAGAGCTTTCCTGCAGGGACTGTCATGTTAGATATCAATTCTTATATTCATTATATTCCATTGGTCATTTCGGGAAGTATGAAAGTTATCCGGACAGAAGAAGACGGGCGGGAAATTCTGCTTTATTATCTTACTCCCGGTGAAAGCTGTATTTCTTCCATACTTTCGGGGTTTACTCAGGATACCTCAAAAGTAAAAGTTGTGGTGGAAGAGAATGCCGAAATTCTTATGATTTCTCTTGAGCAGGCAAAGGAATGGCTTCGGAAATATCCGGAATGGACAGATTTTATCTTCAGTTTATACCAAAGAAGATTTGAAGATTTATTAGAGGTGGTCGATTCCGTGGCTTTTCAGAAAGTTGATGCCAGAATATTGCATCTGCTGAATCAGAAATCACAGCTTTACAAATCCGGAGAACTTTCCGTAACGCACCAACAGCTTGCAGACGAGCTTGGCATAACGAGGGAAGCCGTAAGCAGAGTTCTGAAACAGATAGAAACCGAAGGGAAAATAAAACTTTCACGAAACAAAATTACCCTACTGTAACCTTGATCACTGACTTGATTTTCTGAGAAACCTATTTTTGCACTATCATTTAAAATCAATACAATGTTAGAAGCAATAAAAAGCCTTTTTGGGATAGATAAAACAGATTATGCAATGCTCATTCAGGAAGGAGCGATTATTCTGGATGTAAGAAGTAAAAGCGAATATTCCGGCGGACATATTACAAAATCCATTAATATTCCTGTCAACGAACTTCAACATCATCTTTCAAAACTGAAAAACAAAGATCAGACAATTATTACCTGTTGTGCTTCCGGAATGAGAAGTTCTTCTGCAAAGAATATTCTTCAGAATAACGGCTATAAAAACGTGCATAACGGAGGAGGATGGGTCAGCCTGGACAAAAAACTCTGACAGCAGATGCCGCTGTCTATCATCTTTTTTAAAGATTCATCATACTTCTATTGATCGTGTAATTATCCTGAAAAACAGGCATCAGAAAAATTGGAATAAATTTAACAATAAATAAGCAAGCAAAAGTGCTCATACCAGAGTGACAAAATTGATTCCTGAATATTAAATAAAGCAGAAAAAATGTTTGAAAATACTTTTAAAAGTTGGAACTTTTTACGGATATTGCGTTTGGCAATGGGAATTTTTTTAATTGTGGAAGCGGTGAAATCAGGAATGTGGTTTCTGATTTTTGTTGGAGTAATTTTTGTAGCAATGCCTTTATTCAATATTGGTTGTTGTGCTGCAGGCAATTGTTCACTTCCAAAACGAAATCTCAGGGAAAAAGGTGATGCGCTAAAAGATGAGAATTAAAATAAAATTAAAATGAATAAATTTCAGGAAATAATTAATCAGGAAAAACCGGTTTTGGTTGATTTTTTTGCCGAATGGTGCGGTCCGTGTAAAATGCAGGCTCCCATACTTCAGGATTTAAAAAAGAAAATTGGAGAAACAGCTCATATCATTAAAATTGATATTGATAAAAATCAGGCAGTTGCAGCCCAATTCGGAATACGAAGTGTCCCTACTTTAATGATCTTTAAAAAAGGAGAAGTAAAATGGAAACAGTCTGGTGTCTTTCAGGCAGAAGAATTGGAAAAATTAATCAAGCAAAATATTCAAAATGTATAAAAACCTCATCATTGTATTTTTTTTAACTGTACTCACAGGATGCGGGAAAGCCCAGAATAAGGAAAGTAGTCTTTCGGCTACAGAGTTTTCTGAAAAATTAGATAAAATGAAAGATGCTCAGCTGGTAGATGTAAGAACGCCGGGAGAATTTCAAAACGGACACCTGAAAAATGCAATGAATATTGATTGGAAAGCTGATGATTTTGCTGATAAAGCAGCAGCTCTGGACAAAGATAAGCCTGTTTTTGTCTATTGTATGAGCGGTCCCAGAAGTTCTGCAGCAGCAGAAAAGCTTCAGGAAATGGGATTCAGAAATGTATATGAGATGCAGGGTGGGATGATGAAGTGGAGAAATGCCAATCTTCCTGAAATGAAGGCTTCAAAATCTGCAGGAATGAGTCTTGTGCAATACAGTGAGCTGCTGAAAAGTGATACGCCTGTTCTGGTAGATTTCTATGCAGAATGGTGCGCTCCCTGCAAAAAAATGGAGCCCTATCTTCAAAAAATAGCGGCAGAAATGCCGGAAAAAGTAAAAGTTATCAGAATAAATGCTGATGAAAACACAGATCTTTGTAAAGCGCTGAATGTATCTGCACTTCCGGTTTTAAAATTATATAAAAAAAATAAAATAATTTGGGAGAATCTGGGGTTTGTGCCTGAAGATGAGGTGAGAAAACAGATATTAAAATAAAGAAATGACTGCATTCAGAGTGTGGCTCAGAAAAAATCTGGGCACTGTTTTTTTGGGTGTGCTATTCGCTATTCTGCTTGTAAGTCCGGATTCCAAAGCCTGGCTGATGCGGCAGATGATTTCCACAGGATTGTTCAATTCGAAAATAGAGGAGAAGGAATCTGGAAATGATGCATCAATTGCGGAAAACCTCAAGGTGAAAACAGAAAACGGCGCAATTATTCAAACTTCCCGACTGAAAGGAAAAGTGGTTTTTATCAATTTCTGGGCTTCGTGGTGTCCTCCGTGCCGTGCAGAATTCCCTTCAATTCAAAAGTTGTATGAAAAATATTCTGGAAATAAAGATTTGGTCTTTCTGACGGTAAACCTTGATGAAGAGGAGGAAAAAGGGAAGATGTATCTTAAAAAAGAGGAGTTAAGTGTACCGTTTCTGGTTCCTGAAGGCAGTATTCCGAGAGGTTTTTTCGGTGGTTCACTTCCTACTACAGTCATTCTCGATAAAAACGGAAAGATAAGAATGCATCATACGGGAATGGCAGATTACAGTAAAGCGCCTTTCTATGAAGAGATCAATAAGCTTTTAAAAGAGTAAAAACGATGATCTGTAGGTCTAAATTGATAAAGAGAAAAGCTGATGGATGCTTTCATATTTATTTTGTGTAATTTTTATATTTGATAGTCTGATGTTTATGTTTCTTTTGGTTTAAAAGATCTCGAATAGTTTGCAGCAAACAAAAAAATCTATATCTTTGCACCAGTTGAAACAAACATTCTTACTTCTGGTGACAGAAACTTCAGGGTAACTGTTTACAAAATAAGATGTATTCAATTTACTTTTAAAAGAAATTGATCCGGTAGTTCAGCTGGTTAGAATGCCGCCCTGTCACGGCGGAGGTCGCGGGTTCGAGTCCCGTCCGGATCGCAACTACAATATCAAAGTAGTACAAAAGCTTTAAAACATATGTTTTAAAGCTTTTTTTTTGTCCCATACTTTTTAAGTTGAATACAGAAAATTTTCGGATCGCGTTCTTTGAAGTAAATTTTGACTTCATTAATTTACTTTTAAACCATTAAGATTATTTAATGTGTTCGAAATAATTAATCAATTTAAATTATTAAATATCAAATGACATGATCAGTAACGGTATTCAACCGATGTTTAAATTACAAATATAAATGTTTATCAATTTAATCATTTCGCTAAAGCCTTACACTTTCTTATATGGTAAAAAAGGCTGAAGTCCATTCCCATTGATTGATGAAATTTGCTTGTACCGAGTTCAGGTTGTTTAAAATATTAAATAAGATTACGATCTAAATAAGGTTATGCAGCGATATGCGGACTTACGGCGTTTCTGAATATTCAGATTTCTTAAAGCTGGTGAGATTGAATGGTTAATAATTAATAATTGAATTCAAAATTGACTATTATCTTTATCTTTTAACCGACTGAAAGGTATTTCTGTCTATGGATTCAGTTTTCCGGACAGCAGGAAAAATTTATAAATAATTTAAAATCCTCATTATTTGAAGAAGTGAGTGCTATAAAATAATGTTTGACCTTATCATACTCACAGGTAAATGTCAGAGTAAACTTCGTAGGATTTTAAAAGAGTTTGCAAACAATCGGCGAAATTGTATTTATTATATGTAAATTTTTTGAAATAATTCTACTTGTATGACCATAATCATAGTATACGGCTTTTCTATTTTTTAGCTTTGATATACCAAATTAAAAATAGATTATGAAATCACTTATCATTACAGCTCTAGTTCTAGGGCTTACAGTCATGAGCTGTAAAAAAGAAGCACAGACTGCAAAGTCTGCTGATTCAGATTCACTTTCTGCTGCGGATTCTATGAACAGTAATTCTTCTTCTCCTTCCGTACCATCAGATTCAATGACGAATATGCAGTCTACTGCAGATAGTACAGGTGTACAAAACAACAGAGATTCTATCCCTGCGACACCAAAGTAAATCATCTTATTTTATCTAAAAATCAATAAATAGATCCTGTTTAAGGCATTTGTTACTATTGATTCAATGTTCAGCACGCCGTGTATATGGTGTGATGGAAGTTTATTGACCAAGAACCAAACCAATACCGCCATAATCTGATACTAGTCAAAGATTATGGTAAAATCACTCAATATTAATTTCAAAAAAGTAAATGTTATGAACACTAGAAATTCAAACAACAGACGTTCAGGTAGAAATTCTTCAGATGATGATCAGTCAATGCTTGAAGAAGCGTATCAGTTAGGATATGAGCATGGCTACAGCGATGCAACAGAAGATGAGGATTATGATGATGACTTCTCAGATTACGAGGATGATTTCGAAGATGACGATGAAGATTATGACAATGACTACGATGATGATGACTACGACGATGATGAAGATTATGATGACGATGAAGACTACGATGATGATGAAGAGGACGACGATGATAACAGAGGCCGCGGATCACGAGGAGGAAACAGAAGATCCGGAAATCAGGATAGAGATGATCAGGGAAGATTCACTTCAGGAGGAAGAGGAAATTCTGGAAGAGGATCTAACTCTGGTGGAAGATCTGGTTCCAACTCTGGCGGAAGAGGGGGATCTTCTTCATCTTCATCAGGAAGCGGTACTTCTAAAAGAGGGTTTGCTTCAATGAGCAAATCTGAAAGAACAAGAATTGCACGTATGGGAGGCGAGGCTTCGCATGGCGGAGGAAGAGGCCGCAGTTCAAATTCTGGTTCAGGATCCGGAAGATCGAATAGTGGAGGCGGATCAAATTCGGGATCCGGAAGAGGACGAGGTTCAAATTCTAATTCAGGAGGATCTGGAAGATCAAACGGTGGACGAGGTTCAAATTCAGGATCTGGAAATAGCAATTCTGGAAGAGGACGTGGTTCAAATTCAAATTCTGGATCATCAGGCAGCAGAGGTTCTAACTCAGGAAGCGGTACCTCAAAAAGAGGATTTGCATCAATGAGCAAAGAAGAGCGTACAAGAATCGCAAGAATGGGAGGTGAAGCTTCTCATGGCGGCGGAAGATCTTCAGGATCGGGCAGATCCGGTTTTGGAGGCAGACGTAATAATTCATAAATTTTAATCATTGCCTCTTTCATTAAGAAGAGGCAATTTTTAATGATCACTAAATCACAATATATTATGGCAACGAAAACACCAGATACCAAAACACCGGAAACGAAAACACCGGAAACTGCGGCAACACCCGAAGCAGTAAATGCAGCATCAGCGTCTGACAGCAGTATGAAAGTAGATAATGCAACTGTAGATAAAAACGAAATGAAAAATTCTTCTCTGCATAAATTTTTTGTAAGCTCTCTGAAAGATATTTATTTTGCCGAAAATGCAATTGTAGAGGCTTTATCAAAAATGGAAGAAGCAGCTACTACAGAAGAATTAAAGGAAGCTTTTGAAGATCATCAGCTGCAAACTCAAAAACACATCAGCCGTCTGGAAAAAATCTTCAGATTAATCGATGAGAAACCTGAGAAAAAAGAGTGTGAAGCGATAAAAGGCATCATCAAAGAAGGGGAAGAAATCATCAAATCCACAGAAGAAGGCTCTATGACCAGGGATGCTGCTTTGATTATTGCTGCCCAGAAAGTAGAACATTACGAAATTGCCACTTACGGAGGTTTGGCCCAGCTTGCCATCACGATGGGGCATGATAAGGTAGCAGATTTGCTGGAAACAACACTTCAGGAAGAGGAAGATACCGATTATAATCTTACTGATATTGCAGAGACTTTCATCAATTTTGATGCAGAGCAGGAAGACTAAATTACAGCAGAAGCCACCTTATTGTGTGGCTTCTTTTCTGTTAATTTAATTTAATTTAATTTAATGAAAACAGAAAGCTGTTTTTTCAAAAACTCAATAGCAGTAATAAAACTGTGTAGAATTGTTATGATGAAAATGATCTTATTTTTTTTAATTTTTTTCTTTTACCCAAACAGCGCTCAGACAAAGTATCTGAGTGTTCCGCATCTGAAAGAAATGGCAGAATATGAGTTTTCGGCGCTGGATTTATTAATGACATCAAAGCATGGTTTTACAAGAATTCGGGATATCGAAGACTTTAACCAAAGAGTATATACGAATCATACGGATGATCCTAAAGATTTAGTGGTGGTTACCATTATCAGAAACGAACAAAGCTGCTCAAATATTCTCAGTATTGTTAATAATTCTGCATCGGATATTGCAAGGTTAAAAGAAGAATTACCGCTCTCGGGTTTTTGGTACAACGGAAGAAAACAAATGTCCGAAAAACTCATCGTCTCTCAGTTTGCGAGTGAAAAAAACACAATTTCGATTACCGATCATGTAACCGAAACCGGGGCATATCAGATTTTGTTACTGTGTAAAAAATAGTCTCGTTTACTCTTTTTAAATAATAAAAATATGGAAATATTAGCATACTTACTCGTAGGTCTTATAGTTGGAGCTATCATCAAGCTTACCATTGAAAAAGACACCTCAGAAAGCAACTGGATACTCAACATATTTTTGGGTATGCTGGGAGCACTTGTCGGATGATTTTTGTCTGTCATGGTGGGTTTTACAGCTGACAATCTTTGGGGATTCGGTACTATTGCTACCTCTATTGCAGGAGCAACGGGTGTTGTATTGCTCTATCGTATTTTCAGCAGATATTGATTGGCAGAAACTTTAAAAGTAAATTTTACGGTTTTCGATTTTAAGTATTTTTTCTTTCTCCATTTTTTTTACCGATCTAATGACGGTCTCTATACGAAGTCCGGTTATAGCAGCCAATTGCTGTCTGGTAAGTTCTACTTCATAAGAATAAGGAGACTGATCTTCACTGAAACTTTTAAAATAAGTAAGAATACTTTTTATTCTGACCTGAGAATGCTTCGAAGAATTATTCTGCATCATGACAAATTTCTGATACAGTCTCTCTGCAATAAAGCGACGTACATCTATTGCAGGCTGTTGATGTTCTTCCAGAAGCATTAGAAATCTGGATTTCGGAACTTTGATAATGGTACATTCCTGAGAAATAGCCACTGCATTTACAGGATATTTCTCATCAATGAACAGAAGGAGCTCACATACACTTTGTCCTTTGTACAAAATGCTTTGAATAAGTTCTTTTGCATCATCATCCACATGATTCAGCTTTACAGAGCCGTTGATGATCTGATAATAAAATCTGGGAGCATCTCCTTCTTCAAAAATAACTTCAGAATGACTGAAAGTTTCTGTAATTCCACCATAAAAGGTGAGTAAATCAACATCTACAAGCATAATTTATAGTTAAATAAGTGTAACTGATAGCTACATGAAGCAATATTACGTATTTTTAATTGCATTACGCGTGAATAAACTTTATTTCGGCTCAGGACCGAATATCTACACCAAAAAGCATTTTTTCACTTATGTCTTTTTATGATGAACAAAACATCCGGTGGAGCAAAATACAGAAGTACGAAGTATTTCATTTTCACTTTTTGTCTGATAATTTATTTCAATAACTTATGGTATGTTTACAATAGTTTTTCAGTTTGATTATTTGGAAAAAGCCTTCTCAAAGAGAAGGCTAAAACACAAATGATGAAAAAAAATTATTCCGTGTAAACGGAGATTCAAAAATAGAAAATAAAAATATTGTTATATATGTTTTAGATCATATGGGTTTACAAAAATATATAGTAACAGGAATATTATTTAGTTAGTTCTTATCCCGGAGATCTTACTTTTACCGTCACTTATGGCAGACTGCTTTCATTTAATAATAAATCTTCCGGTTTTCGATTTTAAGGATTTCATTTTTTTCCATTTTCTTTATGGCTCTTATAGCAGTTTCTACACACAATCCGGTAAGTGATGCCAGCTGTTGTCTTGTATGGGGAATCTCAAATGAGAATTTATCTTTTTTTTCCTGTGCTTCTTTCATCATATCCATTAATTCTTTCAGTCTTTCTATTGCATTTTTACTGGATATTTTACGCATCAGTAGAAACTTGTTGTATGTTTTTTCAGATAAAGCAACACAGATTTCTATAGCGACATTGGGATAAAGATCCAGCAAAGCCATAAATTTTTCTCTGCGGATCTTAAGAATAACAGAATTTTTCAGTGCCACTGCATTTACAGGATAGGGTTTTTCCAGAAACATCATCGATTCTCCGAAACATTCTCCATGAGAAAGGATATTCTGGATAAATTCTTTGCCATCGGTACTGTAATTATTGAGTTTTATTTCTCCGCGAAGGATTTGAAAATAAAACTGAGGAGTGCCGTCTTCGCGAAAAATATAATCTCCGGCGTCAAAATGCTCTTCGATTGCTCCTAAAGAATACAGGAGTTTGGGCTTAATAGGCATGAGGTAATTTTTTATGGTTCGGTTTATTTATAAAACTCATCTTTAGTAAAGTTCTTATAAATCTTAGAATGGCAGGAGTGATGATTTTCACTTTTATTCATGAAGAAATCAGTTCATTGATTTTAATGTCTTTCTGAAAAAGTCATCTGTTGAATAAATAATGATCATCGCCGATCATTATGTTTTTAAAACTGAGAACTGAGAATAATTTTGATGTATGAGCCATTTCCGAATTAATGAAAACCAAAGATATGTATATCATAACACCATTATATATGACCTAGGTCATATCAATATAATTTGTAAGTGAGATCGTTTGCTGCCACGTTAATATAGTACCATGCGAACAGTTATTGGTGTACTTTTCTAAAAAACAGATTGGGTTATTTGAAAAGAAAATTGGCTTTAATTGTTATTTAAAATAAAATCATAATGTAATATCATGATGAAAAAAGTTGTGTTGCTATATTATGAGATCATTTTGAAAATAAATTTTTATTTTTTTTAACATTCTTTTTTATTGTTGTAATTTGATAAGGAATCTTCTTACTATGAGTGAGTTGTGCCTTTTTTTAAATGGGTTTCACCTATTCTTCATGTTAATTTTTTATGATAATTTATTTTAAATTCCTCAATTCTGTGTTTTTGGTACAGTAATTGTGAAGCAATATGCACGTACGAAATTCCCTGCTGCAGGCACTTTTAGAACACAGCGGTTCTTTAAGATAAAAAAAATATTGGTAAATCATTTGTTGTGGTTTGCTGTTTCAATCGAATAATTAATCTTTAAAAATTTAATATGAAATTAAGTTTAGCAATCTTTTCATTAGCATTATCACTGCCGGCGACGGCATTTGCTCAAGACAGTTTAAATGTAGTAACAAGCGGAGAGTATCCTAATACGTATAGTTCAGGATCCGCAAATGTGAGCAAGTTTACACAATCATCAAAGCGATTTAATGATTGGTCGATATCTTTCGGAGCCGGTGTTCCTTTGATGCAGTCTGCGGATCTTACATCAATCAAAAACGGAAACGGTAAAGATCTGATAGGCTATTCGGCTTATGTAAGTATTGATAAAGCGATTACCCATGCTTTTGGAATCAACCTTCAGTATGACAGAGGTGAAACAAGACAGGGTTGGTTTAATACCAAAGATGCAGCTCCTGCAAATGCAGCGGCGAACAGACAAGAAGGTGCAAGAACTCAATATGATGCAATTTCAATTTTAGGAGATATTAATTTTTCTAATTTAATGAGACGGGTAGACAACAAATCTCCTTACAGATGGGCATTACATGGTTACGCAGGAGTAGGAACACTTGCTTACAGAGCTTACCTTAAAGATGACTCCGGACAGAGATTAATGACCGAAATCAAGCCATTCAAATTACATTCATTCTTTGGACAGGCAGGAGCAGGTTTGAAATATAAAATCAATAAAAGACTTGATCTTGAAGGAAGATTAATGTATATTGTAACTACAGACGATCAGTTTGATGGTGGAGGAGCACAGTACAGTGCTATTAACAGAAGAGAAGATCAGGTTTCTGATAACTTCTTCAATGCAACTCTTGGTCTTTCAATCAAATTAGGCAAGCATGATTCTCACTTAATGTGGCATGATCCACTACAGGAAATCTACTACAAAATAGATGATCTGGCTTCTAAAACTCAGGATGTGGAAGTTTGTAAAAGTGGAGATGCAGATAATGACGGAGTTTGCGACGATTGGGACAGACAATTAGATACTCCTGCAGGTGCAAGAGTAGATGGTGCAGGTGTTGCTTTGGATGTTGATATGGATGGAGTAATTGATCTTTACGACAAATGTGTAACTGTTCCAGGACCGGTAGAAAACAACGGATGTCCTACTACAGGAACCAATTCAGGAGCTGTAACAGAGGCAGAAACAAAATTGGACGGTATTGAATTTGATTTAAATTCTGACAGAATTTTATCTTCAAACACACCGATTCTGAACAATGCCGTTAATTATATTAATTCTTCAAACGGATCTTATACAGTAATTGGTACTACAGATACAAGAGGTACAGATGCATATAACCAGAAATTATCAGACAAAAGAGCAAACAGCGTAAAAGATTATCTAATCAAAAACGGTGTAGCGTCTTCAAAGCTGGATGCAATGGGTAGAGGTAAGAAAGACCTTAAATATCCTGAATGTGATCCTGCTACAAAATGTCCGGAATGGAAAAACAGAGCAAACAGAAGAGTTTACTTTGAAGCAAAATAATTTTTCTTTCGATCATCAATTTAAAAGTCATGCGTAAGTATGACTTTTTTGTTTTATACATCTCTGATTGGAAATCCAGATTTTTTTTGAAAGAAATATTCATCAATTTATTCCTAAAACTAGAGGTAAATGTTTCTTCAGAATTTATTTTTAATGAAAAGTAGAATCCATTTTTTTACTGCTTCAAAGTATCATGGATAATCATAGATTTATCTTAGTTTTCTGCGGTCAGATGCTTACTATGGCACAACTTCTGATATATAGAAGTATAATCCAAAACCAAAAAATATGAAGTCGATTTCTATAAAAGTAGCTTTTTGCAAAAGTTGCAAAGGATATAGCTCAGCAACTCCTGTTGACAAAAAAGATCATACCCATCCTGAGATCATAGACCAGTTTTTTTATCATGGAGAACCTTGGTTTACTTTCGACCAGAAAACATTTGATAAAAAGGCGCAATATGAAGAAATTGATATAAGAATTCTGGATCTCTCCATTCATAGAATAAAAGATAATAAATACTGTCATTGCAGCAAAACAAAAAAGGCATCTAAACCAAATATTATTGCTGCCAGAAAAATGGATTCGGTTTTTACTCCTTCAGAATATTCTGAGACAGATGTTTATTTTCAGGATCTCTATCATACGTACCACAACTTCCATGGGCTTTCTTATGCAGGAAAGCAGTCGGCAGAATCTTTACGATAAGTTGCCCTTAAAGCTGCTGTTTTTTTATTCCGATAAGTTTCAGAGAAGCTGCGCTTAGATAAATAACCTCATACGCGGTAAGAGATTCTACATCCGAAGGAATCTGCGGGCTTAGATCTTTTTTGAACGAGATATCAATAGTTTCATCATAAGATGCAACTATTCTAACGACCGAGTACCCATTATAAGCTACTGTAAAACCTTCAAAAAGAATTTTCTTTTTAGCTTTTTCATATCGTTTGAATATTTCAATCTGTTCCTGAGAGAATATGATATGAACCTTCTTTGCTTTACTGTTTGGTTCTTTCCAGTTTTGAAAATCTTCAGGTTCTTTCATGAGTTGACCTTCCGCATCTATGGGTACAAACATTTCTAACGATAATGGCTGCCTGAGAAAATTAGCATAGTTTTTCATCAACTGCAAAGTCTGGAGATCGGCATATCCTTCGTGGGAATAATAATCGATCACAAAACTGGTCATGGGTGTCAATCTATGGAAATCATAATTCTGCATATTGATATTGCTCTATCTTTTAAAATAATTTTCGCAAATATACAGTTTAGTATTAACGAAATAAATTTTAATTTTTATAAAATATAAAGTACCATCTATGGATAAGAATTATTTTTTTTAGTTGTTTTGTGAATGCCGTTGTTAAGGAAATCATGAAATTATTAAGAATAAAGTAGAGTATGGGCATAGTATTTGGTTAATAACAAATAAGTTTCAATAGGTATAATTTAATTAAGCACTGCTCCCAAAGATTTCATTATTAAAGATGCGTACATATAAAAGCAGTAGAACAACTACAAAATACAAATGATACAATGAAAAAGAATAGAATAATGATTTGCGATGATGATCAGTCGATTCTGGACGTTTTACAAATGCTTCTGGAATCTGAGGGTTTTGAAGTGATCGCAGAAATAGACAGTACACAGCTTATTCGCAAAATGCAGACTCATGCTCCCGATCTTTTGCTTTTGGATCTCTGGATGCCGGTTTTATCTGGTGATCAAGTTTTGAAATCATTGCGTCAGGTAGAAGAATTTCAGTTTATTCCGGTTATTGTACTATCTGCAAGTGTAGATGCACATAACATCGCTCATGGAGCAGGTGCCACAGATTTTCTTCCTAAACCTTTTGATATGGACGATTTGATTTTTAAAATTAAAGAACTTCTGCAGAATCCAGGTATATCTAAAGTTTTTGAAGCGATAGGATAAACTTATATTCTATTTAAAGAACATATTTTAACAGTTTTTAATAATAATTGAGCAAAAATAGTGTGTGATTATTTCTAAATATTTGTCTTTCAGATAATTTAAAAACCGATACGCCGGCAAGAATTATAAATAATGTTAAACCCTTATGAATAGGCATTTTTGGCACAATATTTCAATACAATATAGTACTCATGTTTAATTGAGTTTTCATGGTTATTAGTTTTTTATCCCCGGAGGAGTTCGGGGATTTTTTGTGCAATAAGGTGAAATGCAAGCACTTTCTTTCAATGATTATAGATTTATGATAAAGGACGGTTTTTATATTCATTTATTGTATAAACGATTTTTTTCACCCGTTATGGTCTGTGTTTGGCATATATTTTTCTATAAAGTGATCTATCTAATAGTTACAGAGAATAGGATCCGGATCATTGTTTACGGCAAACTTGTTAAGCAATAATCATCTTCATTTAAAATACTCATTAGTTGATGTAAAAGAGAATGATGGTAAAAATGATTAAAACAGCTTTATGAAAATAGACCGCGCCCTAAAGTATTCCGATCACGAATTACATCTTTTGATTCTTCAAAAAAATAAAAAAGCTTTTAACAGGGTTTACGACTGTTACGGGAGCATGATGTATGGTTTGGCTATTCAGGCTTTGCAGTCACGGGAACTCGCGGATGAGATTGTAGAATTGACTTTTATACGATTATGGGATTCGGTACACTTTTTCGATGTCCAGAAAAAAACATTATGCATGTGGATAGTAGGTCTGCTGATTACCACTGCACAAGATTATTTGGAATCTAAAAATATAGAGTATATTTTTAAAAATTCTGGGTTTCCCAATTTTTTGTTTGAAATTATTGGCGAAAAAGTAGGTTAAAAATTGCATCAATGCATGAAGATAAGACCCAGCAAGTTTAAAATACCTTACTCAGTTCTTCTGCCAGAAGCTTCACCAGCAGTGGTCTCTGTTTTTCATCCACATCCAGCCTGTTGTAAATGCCCGTTTTTACGATCACCATATTTTTTTCCGGAACCATTATGATAAACTGTCCCAGGAACCCATAAAAAAAATGATATTTCAAATCACTTTCCTGATTTGTCCAGATCGTGAAGCAAAACGCATCATTTACTTTAGTAGGCGTTAGAAGTTTTTCACAATAGCTTTCACTAATGATCTGTTGTCCCTTCCAGTTTCCCTTTTGTAAGATGAGTTGTCCTATTTTTGCAAAATCTCTCGGGCTTCCATGAATGCAGCAAAATGCTTTCTCCACACCCTTTTCATCGGTACTCCATTTGGCAGGAAACTCCATCCCGAGAGGTTGCCATATTTTTTCCGAAAGATAAGTTGCAAGTGGCTTGCCTGTCGCTTCAATGATCGCCAGACCCAACAGTTGCGCAGCAGCACTTTGATATTCATATTTCTCACCCGGCATCTCTTTCAGATCCAATTCAAAAACCTGTTTGGCAAGATCATCTATAAAATATTGTTTGGAATTGGGAGCAAAAGGGTGATTATATTCCTCTTGCCAGTCTAGCGCCGCCTGCATCGTCATCAAATGCCGGAGTGTAAGAAACTGCCCGTACCTACTGTTTTTATAGTCCGGGAACAAAGTAGATATCAGCTGATCTTCAGATTCCAGATAACCATCATCAATAGCACAGCCAACCAGAATAGAAAGAACACCTTTAGCCATAGAAAAAGAATTCATAATGGACGAGTGGTCATGATTTTTCCAATATTTCTCAAACACCAATTGCTGATCACGAATTACAACCAGAGAAGAAGTGCGCGTCTTCTTAAGTTCCTTTGCTATGTTTTCAGGAAGACTATGCGTATTGTATGTAGCATCTTTATTCCATCCTTCCGGATGAAGATGAGCAATATCGCGGGATGGGAATTTTCCTTCATCATCCGTGGAAGGAGTGAGAGAACCCTTTTTTAGATTGATCGCAACAGCTTTAAAAATATACTCATAGCCGGAGAGATAAATAATTGCAACTGCAGCAGAAGTTCCCGCCAAAAATGCCGCCCATACTTTTTTCATATATATAAAGAATAGAATTTATATTTCTTTGTCAGATGCCATCTTTCTTTTGATACGATCATTACGCTCAACTTTACGTTAAATAAACTGTCGAAGTAAGAAATATAGTATTATTTCTACACTATCCATCAATAAAGAAAGAACGTTGTATTAAAACAATTTTAAAGCCACTCTATTGAAATCTTGGGCTCAAGTATAATTTAGCAATGGATTTAATCAAGGAAAGACAATCTAAAGAAACTGACATTACATTTATATATAGTATAATGAAGTTAAGAGTTAAATTGCTTCTATATACTGTACTTTTTCAGGAGCTGTTTCCCGCTCTCCACTATATCTTTTTTGGGGAGTTCTCCGCTTCGCTCCGCCCTCCCCAAAAAAGGATGCCGTTTCGATCGGGGCTAGGAAATAGGTTCTTCGGGTCTTTGTTTTTCTTTTGCCTCACGACTTTCCCGATTCTATATTCCGACTAAAAACGTATTCACGCGAAAAGCTTAGATTGAATTAAGAATCGTTCTTGATGATGGAGTAGTATGGTAGATACTATTTTTGCATTTTTAAATCGCTCCTCAGTAGCGACTTTTTTTTAACACTGTTATCAAGTTTTTAAAAAATGCTTTTCTGTCGCATACGTTGTTCGTAGAAAGATGAGTTTTAAAAAAGTACTTCTCTTGAGTTCTGTGTTTGTGTATTTAATAAAAGACATTCTTGTTTGAATTTACTTCGTATATTACATGATAGGTATTTTTATAGCGCTCCTACGGAGCGCCCTGTTTATTTAAGAAAAGACTCTTTTTAAATTTGCTTCATATATTATATAGTAGGTGTTTTTTATAGCGCTCCTACGGAGCCCGATGTTTGTAGCATTACG
>Ga0308163_10001837_pt1 | contig 21322 bp, 18 predicted proteins | sample PhyTR1_FD_201037 | JGI IMG/M metagenome (GOLD analysis project Ga0308163, IMG submission 201037) | Phyllosphere microbial communities from UC Gill Tract Community Farm, Albany, California, United States - DLSLT.R1 | ecosystem: Host-associated > Plants > Phyllosphere > Unclassified | place: USA...
CCCGTGACGAGGCGATCTCGCACCTGGGCACCATCGCCAAGTCGGGCACCAAGGAATTCTTCGGCAAACTGTCGGGCGACCAGCAGCAGGATGCGGCCCTGATCGGCCAGTTCGGCGTGGGCTTCTATTCGGGCTTCATCGTGGCCGACAAGATCACCGTCGAAACCCGCCGCGCCGGCGCGGAAGCGTCGGAAGGCGTGCGCTGGGAGTCGGCCGGCGAGGGCGATTACAGCATCGAGACCATCGACAAAACCAATCGCGGCACCGACATCATCCTGCACCTGCGCGAGGGTGAAGACGAACTGCTGTCGAGCTGGAAGATCAAGTCCATCATCCGCAAGTACTCGGACCATATTTCGCTGCCGATCGTGATGGCGAAAGAAGAATGGGACGACGAGAAGAAGGAAACCGTGGTCAAGGACGACACCGAAACCGTCAACCAGGCCAGCGCGCTGTGGGCCCGCAGCAAGTCCGAGATCACGCCGGAACAGTACGAGGAATTCTACAAGCACGTCTCGCACGACTTCCAGGCGCCACTGACGCACACGCACAACCGCGTCGAAGGGCGCAGCGAATACACGCAGCTGCTGTACATTCCGGCCAAGGCGCCGTTCGACATGTGGGACCGCAACAAGCGCGGCGGCATCAAGCTGTACGTCAAGCGCGTCTTCATCATGGACGACGCCGAGCAGCTGATGCCAACCTACCTGCGCTTTGTCAAAGGCGTGATCGATTCGTCCGACCTGCCGCTGAACGTGTCGCGTGAAATCCTGCAGGAGTCGCGCGACGTGAAGGTGATCCGCGAAGGCTCGACCAAGCGCGTGCTGGGCATGCTGGAAGAACTGGCGAACGCCGACGAGCAGGAAAAGAAAGACAAGTACGTCACGTTCTGGAAGGAATTCGGCCAGGTGCTGAAAGAGGGCATCGGCGAAGACGCGGGCAACAAGGAGCGCCTGGCCAAGCTGCTGCGCTTTGCCTCGACCGCCAACGACAGCGACGAGCAGATCACGTCGTTCGCCGACTACGTGGCGCGCATGAAGGAAGGCCAGGACAAGATCTATTACGTCACGGCCGACAACTACGCCGCTGCGAAAAACAGCCCGCATCTGGAAATCTTCCGCAAGAAGGGCGTCGAAGTGCTGCTGCTGACCGAGCGCGTCGATGAATGGATGCTGTCTTTTATCCAGGACTTCGAAGGCAAGGAACTGGTGTCGGTGGCCAAGGGCGGCCTGGACCTGGGCGCGCTGGAAGACGAAGCGGAAAAGAAAGAGCACGCGGAAACCGAAACCTCGTACGCCGAGCTGGTTGGCAAGATGAAGGCCGCGCTGGAAGACAAGGCCAAGGACGTGCGCGTGACGTTCCGCCTGACCGATTCGCCGGCTTGCCTGGTGGCCGACGAGAACGAACTGTCGGGCAACCTGCTGCGCATGCTGAAAGCGGCTGGCCAGAGCGCGCCGGAATCGAAGCCGATTTTGGAAATCAACCCGAACCACCCGCTGGTGACGCGCCTGAAATATGAAGACGCGGAAGGCGGCAAGTTCGGCGACTGGGCCAATATCCTGTTCGACCAGGCCTTGCTGGCCGAAGGCGGTTCGCTGGCCGACCCGGCCACGTTCGTGAAACGCCTGAACGAATTGCTGCTCAATTCGGCAAAATAATTCGCTGGTCATTCGCCAAGCCGGTCCTTTTGTCAAGAAAAGGCCGGCTTTTTTTACGCCCGCGGCCCGGGCGCCGTGCGCGGCGCGCCGCCGCGACCATGCTAGAATCGCCGACGTGCCAAGCGTGGCCGCATTCACGGGTAGACCCTGGGCAGACAGAATCATGACTACTTTATCGACTTATCGCCGCCTTGGCGGCATGCTGTTATGGGCCGCCTGCGCGGCCATGCCGGCCATGGCAATCGCAAAATCCGCGCCGGCGGCGCTGGCGATCGTGCTGCCGGCCGGGCAACTGCCGCGCCTGAGCGAAGAGCCGCAGGTGCGCGCGGCGCTGTTTGAATTTTTCGGCTATGCGCGCGGCAGCTATACCGATGACGACGCGCTGCTGCTGGAGCAGGCGCTCGAAGCCGTCAGCGAGCGGCGCGACGCCACCCGCAATGTGCTGCCGGACGGGCGCGTGCTGCTGGCCTCCATGAACGACCGCAAGCAGGGCCGCGAACGGGGCGCCATGCTGCTCGACAAGCGCGGCGCCGTGATCGCCTTTGGCCTGGTCAACGGCCATTGCCGCCTGCAGGGCCAGCCGCTGGCCAAGGTCTGCAAGCCCGATCCGCAAGCCGTGCTGACGGTGTTCCACCGCAAGGGCATGCTGGTCGACGAGGCCGCGCCCTTGCTGGCCTGGGCGCGGCAACTGCCGCCGATGCTGGCGCTGATCGCCGCCGACGACGAAGCGGGCGGTGACGGCCAAAAAATCGCCACGGTCGAATACGTGCTGGCGCAGCCTGCGCTGCCGGGCTGGAACCGCGCACAGCTGCCGTCCGGCTTTCCCTCGGCGCTGCTGCCGCTGCTGCTCGACAAATCGACGGTGCTGACCTCGGCCGGCGCCGGCGTGTTTACGTTTCCCCTGTCGCTGAAGGGAAAAAAACAGAACAATGTGCTCGACGAGGCGGAAGGCCGGCCGCCGCGCGACTTGGAAGTGGCGCTACGCAGCTATGCCAGTTTCGACAGCGTGGTCGAGCTTTACCGCAAGACCATCAAGGGCGCCCGCCTGCAGCGCAACGAGCGCACCGCCTACCTGCACGGCGACCTGGGGCAGGGCAGCTACCGCGTGTATATCCGCAATACGGGTTTTGATGGCGTGATGATCGACGTGGCGCTGTGGCAGAAAAAGCTGGCGGCCGGGCAATAAGACCGTAGGTCGGATTAGCGAGGCTTTTCGCGTAATCCGACAACAGCGTTGGCGCCAACAATGTTGTCGGATTACGGCGCTGCGCGCCTAATCCGACCTACGGATTTTTCCAGCAACGCGGCAATCTCCTCATCCCGTTTCACCTTGCCGGTCCTGAACCGCACATCGCTCAGCGCCGCCGGCAGCCCCTGCGCCAGCAACGCATCGAAATCAAGCTTCGTTTCCGACACCGACAATTTGCGCAATGCCGCCAGGCCGCTCAGGCCGTCCAATCGCTCCAGCCCCTTGCAAGTCAGCAGATGCAGCTGCTCCAGCAGCCGGTTGCCACTCACGTCCAGCTGCGTCAGCTTGATCTGGTCTTCCAGCCACAGCCGGCGGAGCAGCGGGAAGCGGCCCAGGTCGCCCAAATCTTCCAGCCCACGCACGCGGATGATTTCCAGCTTGTTCAATTGCGGCGCTGCGATTTCCCGGATCGACTCGCGTCCGCCCAGCTGCAGCAGCAACTGTTCCAGGCGCGTGATGCCGGAGATAAAATCGAGCGCCACCTTGTTTTTCATGCGGTACAGCGACAATTGCGTGAGCAGCGGCAGGCTGGCCAGCGTGGCGATCTGCGTGGCATGGCCTTCGATCGACAGCGATGATAATCGTGTGTAGTGCCGCAGCGGCGCCAGGTCGATATTGTTTTTGGCCGACTCTCCCAGATGCAGGTGTTCCAGGCCGTGCAGGTTCTCAAGCTGCAGGATATCGGCTTGCGCCAGCTCATAGACGCCCAGGTCCAGGCGCTTGAGATGGCGCAGCTCGCCCAGCGTTTCCAGATGCAGGGCATTGCGGTGGCAGTCGATCGACAGGCTGGCCACATGCGGCAGCGCGCGCAGGATGCGCGTATCGAACACCCTGGGATCGTAGCCATAGATGCGAATCGTCAGCGCCGTGCCATGGCTGGCGGCCAGCGCATCGAGTTCAGCCAGCAGCGGCGCCGGCTCGCCTAGGGTGTCGAACTGCACCAGCACCTGCCGGCCGGCGGCGATCGCGGCGTTGATCGCGGCGGCGTCGAGTTGCTGCGGATTCTGGATCGTCAGCGTGGTCTGTTCCATCTTATTCTCCAAACACGAAAGGCACTTTTTTCGGCACCGGGCAGCCTTCCGGCCCCGGTGAAATCTGCTTGCCCGTATCGTCAAACGTCTTGCCGCAATCGACGGCGATACGCTGGCGGTAGCTGCGGATGCTGGCCACCTTGCCGTTCGGGTGATAGCAGATGGCGTCGCCGTCGCGGTCGGCCGAGGCGTAGCTGAGAACAGTCTGGCCGTTGACGGTGCGCTTGCCATGGCCGCGGCGCGGTTCCGTGCATTTCAGCTGGCCGTTCTCGAAATAGGTGTTGTAGACCGAGGTGTCGGCAGCGCGGTCGACCAGCAGTTCGTCCATCACCTGGCCGTTCGCATACCAGGAACGGCCTTCCTGGCGCTGGCCGAACTGGAATACGTAATCGTACTGCGGCTTGCCGCTGGCGAAATTGAGGCGGTGGTAGTCACACACATCGTCGCGTTCCCGGCCGTACTCGGTAAAGTAGCAGCGGTGGATATCGTTGATCAGGGTGCCGTCTTCCGCGTATTCACGCAGGTGCGCCGCCAGCCGGCCACGCTCGACCACGGTCAGGCGCTCAGGCTTGCCGCTGGCGTAGTAGCGCGCGTCCATGCCCTGTTTCTTGCCGTTGTCCCAGGCAATGTCCATGCGCAGGACCTTGTTGTCGTCCCAGGCGCGCTCGCGGCCATCGAGCTGGCCATTGCGATACGTCGCCTGGTAGACCACTGTGCCATCGGGCATATAGCGCGTGCGCTCGCCATCGAGCACGTCCATCGCATAGTGTTCGCGCAGGCGCAGCTTGCCGCCGGCATCCGTCTCGTTTGCCTCGCCGTGTTTCTTTCCCTTCACGAAATTGACGCGCAGGCTGGCGCCTTCTTTCAGTTTCAAGCTCCATCGACCGTCGCGCAGGCCATCGAGATAGCTGCCTTCGGCGTCGCTGGTCATCCACTTGCCCTGGCGCGTGCCGTTGACGTAAGCGCCGCGCGCCTGCGGCTTGCCACCCATGCTGCGTTCGGACGGGCCATTGAGCTGGCCGCCCGCATAGGTGTCGAAGCCCGTCACTTCATCTTCGTCGGCATAGTTGATGACCGTCCAGCGGCCTTCGCGCTTGCCAGCGCGGTACACGCCGTCCTCGGTCTGCTTCGGCTCCTCGATATGCCAGGGCCCGTCGGGCAGGCCGTTGACATACGCGCCCTTGGCCGAACCTTCGTGCAGGCCGCTGCGTGTCCACATGCCGCTGCGCTTGCCATTCAGGTAGTCGCCCCGTTCCACTACTGACCCATCGTCCCGGGCCAGGCTGTAGATGGCGGACGGCCCCTGCATGCTGCCCGCAAACTGCTGCGGCGCGGTTTCCCAGCCCACCTGCCACAAGCGGTAATTGGGCAGCTCGCCCGCGTCGCCGTCGCCATACAGGGTGTAGCTGGCGGTCAGGAAGAGCGCACCTTTTTTCCGGAAGGTTTTCTTGTAGCTGATGGCGTCCTTGCTGGCGGCGTCCACTGGATGGCCTTGAACGTCAAAAAAGCCGACCACGGTGCCCTGCGTATGGTCGATGGCGTCAAAATCGGCATTGCCGCTTTTTCCCCGCCGGACGCTGTAGTCGAGCGGCGCGAGTGCCGCTAGCGCCGCCTTCACCGAACCGGCATTTGGTGTGGCACTGGCGGTGGCGATGCGGTCGAGCGCCGGCTGCAGTTCGTCGAGGCGCTGGTATTTGCCCGCGCTTTTGTCAAAGCGCCAGGCATGCAAACCATTCTTGCCATCGCGGCGAAACAGTACCAGCATGGTTTGCCGATTGGCGTCGCGGTCTAGCGGCGCGTAGAACACGGAACGGATCACGGCATTGCCGAACTGGTCGAGCCGTTGCGGTTTTGCGCCGGCCTTTGCACACTCGCAGTAGTACGCGTTGACGCCGCCGCCTTCCTTGAGAAAGACGATATCGAGGCCGCTGTCCTGCGAGGCCGCAATCACCGGATGAGCCAGCGGCCGGCCTTCATAAAACGGTGCGGCGTGGGCGAGGGCGGTACAGAACAGCAGTGGTAAAAAAAGGCGTTTCATCGGCTGACAGGCGCATTGCCCACTAGGGAAAGGCATCGATACTGCCTAACTTCTTCCCATAGGGCAAATACGCGCCTATCGTGCGCGCGCCTCTGGCGATCAGAGCTCGGTGCGCAGCGCGAACAATTCCGGGAACAGCACCACGTCGAGCATCTTGCGCAGGTAGCTGACGCCGGCCGTGCCGCCGGTGCCGGTCTTGAAGCCGATGATGCGCTCGACCGTGGTGACATGGCGGAAGCGCCAGAAGCGGAACGCCGTTTCCAGGTCGACCAGTTTTTCGGCCAGCTCGTACAGGGCCCAGTATTTCGACGGGTCGCGGTAGACCTCCAGCCAGGCCGCTTTCACGGAGTCGTCGCTGGCGGTGGGCAGGGTCCAGTCGGCGTTCAGGCGGCTTTCCGAAATCGGCAGGCCGTGGCGCGCCAGCAGCTTGACCGATTCGTCGTAGACCGACGGCGAGCGCAGGGCCGCGTCGAGCACGGCGTACGATTCGGGCGCGGTGGTGTGCACGTTCAGCAGCGCCGCGTTCTTGTTCCCCAGGATGAATTCGATCTCGCGGTACTGGTAGGACTGGAAGCCCGACGAGGCGCCGAGATACGGCCGGATGGCCGTGTATTCGGGCGGCGTCATGGTCGCCAGCACGTCCCAGGCGTGCACCAGCTGATCCATGATGCGCGCCACCCTGGCCAGCATCTTGAACGCCGGCGGCAGGTCGCCGCTTTGCAGGTTGGCGCGCACGGCGTGCATTTCGTGCAGCATCAGCTTCATCCACAGTTCGCTGGTCTGGTGCTGCACGATGAACAGCATCTCGTTGTGGTTCGGCGACAGCGGGTGCTGGGCCGTCAGGATGCGGTCCAGCGCCAGGTAGTCGCCATAGCTCATCGACTCGCTGAAGTCCATCTGCGCGCCGTGCCATTGCGCGTCTTTGGCATCCTGTGCGCCGGCATGCATCGGGCAGCCGCTGCTGGTTGGTGTGTCGTTCATGTACTGGTCTCGGTGTTTGGAATCAGGTCACCGCGTCGCGGCGGGCTTTGACATCGTAGGCTTGCGTGTCGAGTATTTCGCGCAGTATTTCCACCGCATCCCACACCTCGGCAAAGCTGGTGTACAGCGGCGTGAAGCCGAAGCGCATGATGGCCGGCTCGCGGTAGTCGCCGATCACGCCGCGCGCGATCAGGGCGGCCATCACGGCATAGCCATGCGGGTGCGTGAAGCTGGCCTGGCTGCCGCGCCGCGCATGCTCGCGCGGCGTGACCAGGCCCAGCGGATGGCTGGCGCAGCGCTGTTCCACCAGTGCGATAAACAGGTCGGTCAGCGCCAGCGACTTGGCGCGGATTGCTTGCATGCTGGTTTGCGCGAAAATATCGAGGCCGCATTCGACCAGCGCCAGCGAGACGATGGGCTGGGTGCCGCACAGGGCGCGCGCGATGCCGTCGGCCGGCGTGAATGACGGGTCCATGGCAAATGGCGCGCCATGGCCCCACCAGCCCGACAGCGGCTGGCGGAAGGCCGCCTGGTGCTTTTTCGGCACCCAGATAAAGGCTGGCGCGCCCGGGCCGCCGTTCAGGTATTTGTAGGTGCAGCCGACGGCCAGGTCGGCGCCGTCGCGGTGCAGGTCCAGCGGCACGGCGCCGGCCGAGTGGGCCAGGTCCCACAGCGCCAGCGCGCCCTGCGCGTGGCAGTGGGCGCTGATGGCGGCCATGTCGTGCTGGTAGCCGCTGCGGTAGTTGACGTGCGTGAGCATGGCCACGGCGCAGTCGCCATCGATTGCCTGCGGCAGTTCGGCCGGGTCGTCGACCAGCCGCAGTGCATAGCCGCGATCGAGCCAGGCGGCCAGTCCCTGCGCCATATACAGGTCGGTCGGAAAATTGCTGCGTTCGCTGACGATGATGCGGCGCGCGGCGCGGGCAGGGTCCGGGTCCGACGCCTGCATCCGCAGTGCGGCGGCCAAGGCCTTGAACAGGTTGACCGAGGTGGTGTCGGTAATCACCACTTCGCCCTGGTCAGCGCCGAGCAGTGGCGCAAGGCGGTCGCCCAGGCGTTTCGGCAGGTCGAACCAGCCGTTGGTATTCCAGCTGCGGATCAGGTCATGGCCCCATTCGGCCTCGATCACCTGCTGCGCGCGGGCCATGGCCGCTTTCGGACGGGCGCCGAGCGAGTTGCCGTCGAGGTAAATCACGCCGGCCGGCAGGTCGAACTGGGCGCGCAGCGGCGCCAGCGCGTCGTCGTGGTCGAGTGTTATGCAATCTTGTCGGGAAATCATGTTGGCTTTCATGTCGATACTTGTTTTGCTTGCATGCGATCGGCCGTGAAAAACCTGCCGAACGGGAACGGCAGTGTAGCAAGTCTTGGCTGCCATGCACTATTTTCCTGCCTGAAACCAGTATCGAAAGAACGGTTTTCCCGGGCGTCGCGACAAAATTTCGCTTTTTTTCAAAATATTTTCAAAAGACCCTAAAGTTTCCATGGCAAGCGTCGTAAAAGACTACATAAGAAGAGATAAAAACTTTTTTCAGAAATTTTAAAAAAAGTCCTCAAGTTCTCGGCGCCGCTGCCGTAACAGGCAGTATGGGTATTTTGATGCAAGTCAAGCCGTTGTAAAAAAGCGATAGCCGTTTTTCTGCAGAAGGTCATCACACTTGATTGTCCAGCGCTCCTTTTTCCACGCTTTTACAGGCGTGCGACCATGATCGTACCGTGTTTGTAAGACAAACACCTACGGTCCCATCCTCTATTGTCCGGCCAAAAATACAGGGTCGCACCTCTATGCCGTTTTCTGTTGCTCCGTCAGAATGTATCTCACTGGAAACACGAAGTGCTCCAGTTGAAGAATTTAACGGATTGAGGAGATGGAAATGACTGCTAACGACATGATGGCTGAGATTCGCGACGCTAACCTGAGCTACCTGATGCTGGCCCAGCAAATGATCCGCGCGGACAAGGTAACGGCCATCTTCCGTCTTGGCGTGTCGGCGGAAATCGCTGAACTGATCGAAGGCATGAGCAATGCCCAGATCCTGAAACTGGCTGGCGGCAACATGATGCTGGCCCGCTTCCGCTTCGATGACAGCGCCATCCTGGGCATGTTGACGAACTACAATAAAGACCGTTCGCTGGCGCAGTCGCACGCCGCCATCCTGATGGCCGGGCAGGGCGTTGAAGAAATCGTGTAAACTATGCCCGTAGTCAATCAGACGGGAGCAGTAGCATGGCCAAGAAAAGTGTCGTCTCGGAAGCCCAGGAAATACAGCTTGCGATCGAGTTGATACAGCTGGGCGCCCGCCTGCAGTTGCTGGAAACCGAAGTATCGCTGTCGCGCGAACGCCTGCTCAACCTGTACAAGGAGTTGAAGGGAGTGTCGCCACCGAAAGGCATGCTGCCGTTCTCGACCGACTGGTTCATCACCTGGCAACCGAACATCCACTCCTCGCTGTTCATCAATATCCACCACTTCCTCGTGGAACACGCCGGCGCCACCGGCATCGAAGCCGTCATGAAGGCTTACAAGCTCTACCTGGAACAAATGCCGCCCGAACCGGGCGAAGAGCCGCTGCTGTCGCTGACGCGCGCCTGGACCCTGGTGCGCTTTTTCAGCAGCAAGATGCTGGCCATGGCCACCTGCGGCAAGTGCGGCGGCAAGTTCGTCGTCAACTGCCTCGACCTGAATTCTGATTATGTGTGCGGCCTGTGCCATATGCCTTCGCGCGCCGGCAAGACCAAGAAAGCCCGTGACGAAGCGATTGCGACGCCGTCAGGCAGCGCTGGCTGACCAGTTCGTGTCAGACAAAGTCGGGATGCCGCACCGCCGTCAGTGCTGGCGTTTTCACCACTGTTTCCACTGTTTCCACTGCTTCCTACTTCATGTTGCAACAAATCCTGCGCGCGCCCGCGCTCAAGGCGGTCCTGATCCAGGCGCTGGCGTTTCCCCTGATGCTGGGCCTGGTGTATCTGCTGGCACGCGCCGGGGTCGGCATGACCCTGCTGTCGGTGGCCCTGCTGCAGGGCGTGCTGGCGGCGCTGATCAGCTGGCGCGCCGGGCTGGCGCGCTGGTGGTGGGCGATCGCCCTGCTGTTCGCGCCGGCGCTGCTGGCGGCCAGCGCGCTCGAGTTGCCGCCGGTGTTGTTCCTGCTGGTATTTATTTTTTTGCTGGGCCTGTACTGGTCCACTTTTCGCACCCAAGTGCCGTTCTATCCTTCGGGGCCGGCCGTGTGGCGCGAAGTGGCGCAATTGATCGCCGCGCGCCCAAGCGTGAAACTGATCGACATCGGCAGTGGCTTGGGTGGCCTGGTGCTGGACCTGGCGCGGCGCCGGCCCGACGGGCGGTTCAGTGGCATCGAACTGGCGCCGCTGCCGTGGCTGGCGAGCAGGCTACGCGCGCGCCTGGCGGGCAGCCCTGCGCGGTTTGTGCGCGGCGACTACGCGGCGCTCGATTTCGCCGATTACGATGTGGTGTTCGCCTACCTGTCGCCGGCCGCCATGGCGGCGCTATGGTTACAGGCCGAAAAGCAAATGTTGCCGGGAAGTATGCTTCTTAGTTACGAATTCAACATCGCCGCGCGCCCGCCCGATAAGACCATTGCCGCCACAGAGCGTGGTCCTTTACTTTACGTATGGTGCTTTTAGGCAATTGTCTGCGTTATTTGCTTGCCGACGGCACAATCTCACGTTATTGTAGTTCCACGCGGCACTTTGCTGGAAGTAGCTTGAAATGGGGTCGGTTTCCAGCTACTTCCGGTTAGCGCAGCAGCAGCGTGCCATGGTAGCTAAACTTCATGCAAGCTTGCCAGAACACTACGGGTATGCATGCCCGGCCACCTTGGGAGTCACAGCACTTGTTAGTCATACTCGGATACATCATCGTTTGCGCCTCGGTGTTCGGCGGCTTCGCGTTGGCGGGCGGCCATCTGGCGGCCCTGTTCCAGCCGCTGGAACTGCTGATGATCGGCGGTGCGGCGGCGGGCGCCTTCCTGGTCGGCAACAATAACAAGGCCATCAAGGCGACCCTGGCCGCCTTGCCCAGCCTGCTGAAGGGTTCGCGCTATACCAAAGACCTGTACATGGAGCTGATGTCGCTGCTGTTCGAAGTGCTCAGCAAGGTGCGCAAGGAAGGCCTGATGTCGATCGAAAGCGATATCGACAGCCCGCAGGAAAGCCCGCTGTTTTCCAAGTACCCGGCCGTGCTGGCCGACCACCATATCGTCGAATTCATGACCGATTACCTGCGCCTGATGGTGTCGGGCAATATGGACGCTTTCCAAATCGAAAACCTGATGGACAACGAGATCGAAACCCATCACCACGAGGGCGCCGTGCCGGCCCATGTGATCGCCAAGGTGGGCGACGGCTTGCCGGCCTTCGGTATCGTCGCCGCCGTGATGGGCGTGGTGCACACGATGGAATCGGTGGGCCTGCCGCCGGCCGAGCTGGGCATGCTGATCGCGCACGCGCTGGTCGGCACCTTCCTCGGCATCCTGCTGGCCTACGGTTTCGTGGGCCCCCTGGCCAGCCTGCTTGAACAGAAGCTGGAAGAGTCGAGCAAGATGTTCCAGTGCGTGAAAGTGACCCTGCTGGCCAGCCTGAATGGCTATGCACCGGCGCTGGCCGTGGAGTTTGGCCGCAAGGTGCTGTTCTCGACCGAGCGTCCGACCTTCAACGAACTCGAAGACCACATCAAGAAATCGAAAACGAAGTAAGCAGTGAGGTCACGTTTGCACATCATGAGTTTATCGCCGCACAGGGAAGGGGGACGCCATGGCCGATGAAGGCATGCGCCCGATTATCGTCAAGCGCGTCAAGAAGGTGGCCGGCGGCCATCACGGCGGCGCATGGAAGATCGCCTACGCCGACTTCGTGACGGCGATGATGGCCTTTTTTCTCTTGATGTGGCTGCTCGGCTCGACCTCGAAGGGCGACCTGACCGGCATTTCCGAATTCTTCAAGACACCGCTGAAAGTGGCGATGGCGGGCGGCTCCGGCAGCGGCGAGAGCAATTCCGTGATCCAGGGCGGCGGCCAGGATTTGTCGCGCCAGGATGGCCAGGTGCGCAAGGCGCAGGAAGAGCAGCAGCGCAAATCGTTCGACCTCAATTCGGCGAAGGCCGCGCTCGAACGCGAAGAAGGGCGCCGCCTGCAGGCGCTCAAGGCGCGCATCGAGGCGACCATCGACGCCAATCCGCTGCTGAAAAAATACAAGAATCAACTGCTGCTCGATATCACCAGCGAAGGCCTGCGGATCCAGATCGTCGACGAACAGAATCGTCCCATGTTTGCGCTGGCCAACGCCAACCTGCAGCCGTACACCAAGGAAATCCTGCACGCCATCGGCTTTGTGTTGAATGAAGTGCCGAACCGGGTCGGCCTGTCGGGCCACACCGATTCGACGCCCTACATGAGCGACGCCGGCTACAGCAACTGGGAATTGTCGGCCGACCGCGCCAACGCCTCGCGGCGCGAGCTGGTGATCGGCGGCATGAAGGAAGAAAAAGTGCTGCGCGTGGTGGGCCTGGGCTCGGCCGCGAACCTGGACAAGCTCGACCCCTTCAATCCGATCAACCGCCGCATCAGCATCATCGTCATGAACAAGCGCACGGAAGAAAATGTCCTGCGCGACGGCGCCGCGATCGAACTGCCGGTGAATGACGCGGCGGCCGCCATCTCTTCGGGGCTGGCGGCTGGCGCGGCGCCTGCCCCGGTCCCGGCGGCCGCTCCTGCAGCGCCAGCGGCGGCAAAGAAATAGGCATGCATGGCCAGCGTGCGCATCGTAGTAAAACAATGAGATCTCTATGACAAGAAAGAAAATACTTGGCTCGCATGTGAAGCGCCTGTTGTCCGGCGTGTCGGACCATGGCCGCAAGCATTTGACGGAGGTGGAAACCGACCTGGTGCAGACCGGCATCTTGCTGGAAGAGGCGATCGAGAAACTCTCCTTCAACTTCATGGCCATCCATGCGGCGGTGGCGGCGCAGCAGGATACGATCGCCCTGCTGCTCGAGGGCGGCGTGCCGCCCGAGGAGCAGCGTGAAAAGCTGCTGGCGCTGCAGGACGAGGTGGGCGGCTACGTGAATGCCGCCATCACCAGCATGCAGTTCCAGGACATGACCAGCCAGCTGATCGACCGCACCCTGAAACGCGTCACGGGGCTGCGCGAGTTTCTCGGCACCTTGGGTTCGCACGGCGCCGAAATGCTGCCGGAAAGCGATAACGAGGAAATCGTGGCGCTACTTGGGCGCGTCAGCATGGCGCTGGCGATACAAAGCCTGGAATTGCGCAGCGTGCTGCGCAAGGCTGTCAGCCAACAGCATCTGGAAAGCGGCGACATCGAGTTGTTCTAGCCGAGTGCGGAACGCTTGCGGTTGCATGGATCAATTCAATAAACAAGCCGGGCACGACGCCCGGTATAAGTGGGAGCAAAGATGGCCAAAACGATACTTGCAGTGGACGATTCCAGCTCATTGCGCCAGATGGTGGCGTTCAGCCTGAAAGCCGCCGGTTACCAGGTGGTGGAGGCCGTGGACGGCCAGGACGGACTGGAAAAAGCCAAGCTGCAAACCGTGGACCTGGTGCTGACGGACCAGAACATGCCGCGCATGGATGGCCTGGAGCTGATCAAGCTGCTGCGCGAGCTGCCGGCGTACCAGAAGGTGCCCATCCTGATGCTGACGACCGAGTCGTCCGATGAAATGAAATCGAAAGGCCGCGCCGCCGGCGCCAATGGCTGGCTGGTCAAGCCCTTCGATCCGCAGCGCCTGATCGAAGTGGTCAAGAAGGTGATCGGCTGATGCCAGCCGCGCAGCACAACGATGCAATGGACGGAGTCACTTTATGACCATCGATATTAGCCAGTTTTTCCAGGTCTTTTTCGATGAGGCCGAGGAACTGCTGGCTGAAATGGAACGGCTGCTGCTGGCCGTCGATATTGCGGCGCCCGACGCCGAAGACCTGAATGCTGTTTTCCGTACCGCCCACTCGATCAAGGGCGGCGCGTCGACGTTCGGCCTGTCCGACATGAGCGAGGTGACGCACATCCTCGAGTCCCTGCTCGACCGTATCCGCCAGGGCCAGATGGCCCTGACGGCCGAACACGTCGACGCCTTCCTGGCCGCCAAGGACATCCTCAAGATGCAGCTGGACGGCCATCGCCTGGGTTCCGAAGTGGACCAGGATGCCGTCGCCAACGTGCGCATGATGCTGCAGTCGTTTGCGCAGGACGTGCCGGTGGCCGCCCTGACTCCCGTCGCGCCGGCTTTCCACACGGCTGAAAAAGCCGCCGTCAGCCATGCCGGCGGCCACCGCTTCCGGCTTGAATTGCCGAAGATGGAGCAGCGCGAAGTCGATGCGCTGGCGGCTGAACTGGGCCTGCTGGGCGACGTCGCCGTGACCGTGCTGCCCGACGCGCGCAGCTCGCTGGAAGTGACGACCCATGAAAGCCTGGACGATATCCTGGCGATCTGCTCGTTCGTGCTGAACCCGGACGACATGGTGATCACCCAGGCGCCGCCGCTGGCACCGGGCGAAGCGAGCACCGCGCAAGCGGCGCGCGCGGCCCAGGAAGCGGCGCAGGGCTATGGCTTTTTCGACCCCTTGCCAGGCGCGCCCGGCGTGAAAACCGAGGCCGAGCAGGGCTATGGCTTCTTCCAGCCACTCGATGAAATCCGCGCCGCCGCCGGCGTGCAGACCGATGCCGAACGTGGTTACGGTTTCTTCCAGCCGCTGGAACAGATCCGCGCCAACGCCGCCAGCGTGGCGATCGCCGTTGCCGCCCCGGTGGTGGTCGCGGCCGATGCCGAGGTCGAAAAAAAGCCGGCAAAGAAAGAAGCCGACAAGGCCGGCGCCGAATCGTCGTCGATCCGCGTTTCGATCGAAAAGGTCGACCAGCTGATCAATCTGGTGGGCGAACTGGTGATCACGCAGGCGATGATCGAACAGCGCGCCGGTGCGCTCGACCCGATGCTGCATGAAAAGCTGCTCGACAGCGTCAGCCACCTGACGCGCAATACGCGCGACTTGCAGGAAGCGGTGATGTCGATCCGCATGATGCCGATGGATTTCGTGTTCTCGCGCTTTCCGCGCATGGTGCGCGACCTGGCCGGCAAATTGGGCAAGAAGGTCGACTTCATCACGAATGGCGCGGCGACGGAACTGGACAAGGGCCTGATCGAGCGCATCGTCGATCCGCTGACGCACCTTGTGCGCAACAGCATCGACCATGGCGTGGAAATGCCGGCCGCGCGCGTCGCCGCCGGCAAGACCGAGGCGGGCCGCTTGTTCCTGTCGGCCAGCCACCAGGGCGGCAACATCATCATTGAAGTATCGGACGATGGCGCCGGCCTGAACCGCGAACGGATCCTGGCCAAGGCGCAGCAGCAGGGCATGGACGTGTCCGATACCATGACCGATCCGGAAGTATGGCAGCTGATTTTCGCGCCCGGCTTTTCCACCGCCGAAGCGGTCACCGACGTGTCGGGCCGCGGCGTGGGCATGGATGTGGTCAAGCGCAATATCAGCGCCATGGGCGGCGTGGTTGACATCCGCTCGGCCAAGGGTTTCGGCACCACCATTTCGATCTCGCTGCCGCTGACCCTGGCGATCCTGGACGGCATGTCGATCCGGGTCGGCGAGGAAGTGTATATCCTGCCGCTGGGCTTCGTGATCGAATCGCTGCAGCCGGCGCCCGAGGACGTCAAGGAGATCGCCGGCCGCGGCCAGGTGGTCAAGGTGCGCGGCGAATACCTGCCGCTGATTCCCTTGTACCAGATGTTCGACATCGCGCCGCGCTTTACCAATCCGTGCGAAGGCATCTGCGTGATCCTCGAGACGGAAGGGCGCAAGGCCGCGCTGTTTGTCGACGACCTGGTCGGCCAGCAGCAGGTGGTGGTGAAAAATCTCGAATCGAATTACCGCAAGGTGGTGGGCATCTCCGGCGCCACCATCCTGGGCGATGGCGGCGTATCCTTGATTCTGGACGTCGCCGCCCTGATCCGCTCTTCGCGCCAGCTGGCCGACGAGTCCCATATTTTTTCGTAACACGCTAGATAACAGATAGGAACGCACCATGTCAGATACTCAACAACTATCCGCCAGCAAGACCAGCGACGGCAAGGACATCGCCGGCCGTGAATTCCTGGCCTTCACCTTGGGCTCGGAAGAGTACGGCATCGATATCCTGAAAGTCCAGGAAATCCGCGGCTACGAAGCGGTGACCCGCATCGCCAACGCGCCTGAATTCATCAAGGGCGTGATCAACCTGCGCGGCATCATCATTCCGGTGGTCGACATGCGCATCAAGTTCAAGCTGGGCACGCCCGTGTACGACCAGTTCACGGTGGTGATCATCCTGAATATCGGTGGCCGCATCGTCGGCATGGTGGTCGACAGCGTCTCCGACGTGACCACCCTGACGCCGGAGCAGGTCAAGCCGGCGCCGGAAATGGGCACCGCGTTCTCGACCGACTACATGATCGGCCTGGGCACCATCGACGAGCGCATGCTGATCCTGGTCGACATCGACAAGCTGATGTCGAGCAGCGAGATGGGTTTGATTGACAAACTGGCCGCATAAGGCCAGGCAGCACCAGTACCAGCATCTGCATCACTACAGCAAAGCATGACCCGGCGCGGGCAGAGGCGCGCCGGCGGCCGCAAGGTTCTCAGAAACCAGGCCAGGGCACGGCGCGACACGACTATCGTGCGCGCCGTCATCAAACATAGGGGGAGACTGTCATGGGTTTGCGCAATTTCAAGATAGGTACACGGTTGGGTATTGGTTTTGGCAGCATCCTGGCGATCCTGGTGATCGTCGTGCTGGCGGCCACGGCATTGAATTACCGGAACAAGGCCCAGCTGCTGTCGGGGCTGGAACTGGCCAGCGAGAAGAACACGCAGGCGTCCACCATGAAAAGCGCGATGCTGGAAATGGGCATCGCCATGCGCAATATCGGCTTGCAGGGCGACGTCGGCCTGATGCAGGTGGAAGAAGGCAAGGTGCGCGAGCAGCGCAAGCAGTACGATGGCGCGCGCGACAAGCTGGGCAAGCTGGGCCTGTCCGACGCCGAAAAGGCGCTGGTGGCGAATATCTCGACGCTGGACCGTGAAGTCGACAGCGCCTTCAAGGAAGCGATGGGCCAGGTGCTGGCGTTTAACAGCGAAGGCGGCGCCAAGGTGATCGCCAATCGCATCGACCCGCTGAACCGCAAGATGCTGGCCGATATCAACCAGCTGCTGCAGTTGCAGCAGGCCAGCCAGCAGCGCTTCATGGCCGGTTCGCTGGCCGATGACAAGCAGCTGATGCTGGTGCTGCTGGTGCTGGGCGGCGTGGCGGTGGCGCTGGGCGCCTGGTGCGCGGTGTTCATCACGCGCTCGATCACCCAGCCGCTGTCGGGCGCGGTGGCGGTGGCGCAGAAGGTGGCGGCGGGCGAGCTGACCTCGCACGTGCTGGTCGAAGGCAAGGACGAAACCAGCGCCCTGCAGCAGGCCCTGAAGGACATGAACGAAAGCCTGGTGCGCACGGTCAGCGACGTGCGCCAGGGCACGCAGACGATCACGATCGCCTCGCGCGAGATCGCCAGCGGCAATGCCGACCTGTCGGCGCGTACCGAAACGCAGGCCAGTTCGCTGGAAGAAACGGCGTCGTCGATGGAAGAGCTGACCTCGACGGTGAAACAGAACGCCGACAATGCGCGCCAGGCCAACCAGCTGGCCGTGTCGGCCTCGTCGGTGGCGCAGCAGGGCGGCAGCGTGGTGGCGCAGGTGGTCGACACCATGGGCTCAATCAAGGACAGCTCGCGCAAGATCGTCGACATTATCGGCGTCATCGACAGCATCGCGTTCCAGACCAATATCCTGGCCTTGAACGCGGCGGTGGAGGCGGCGCGGGCGGGCGAGCAGGGCCGCGGTTTTGCGGTGGTGGCGTCGGAAGTGCGCAATCTGGCGCAGCGCTCGGCGGGCGCGGCGAAAGAGATCAAGGGCCTGATCGGCGACTCGGTCGACAAGGTCGATGCGGGCAGCCGGCTGGTCGATGAGGCAGGGCAGACCATGGGCCTGATCGTCACCTCGATCCGCCAGGTGGCCGACATCATGGGCGAGATCACGGCGGCGACGCAGGAGCAGAGCCATGGTATCGAGGAAATCAACCAGGCCATCGCGCAGATGGACGAGATGACGCAGCAGAACGCGGCGCTGGTCGAGGAAGCGGCGGCGGCGGCCGAAAGCATGCAGGACCAGGCGCAGCGCCTGGCCGACGCGGTCAGCATCTTCAAGCTGGGCAGCGAAGGCGATGCGCTGGTGGCCAGCGCCGCCGTGACGGCGGCGCCGGCGCCACGTACGGCACTGAAAGTGGCCAAGGCCGAGGCCAGGGTAGTGGCGCAGGCGCCGGCGGCCAAACGGGTCACGCCGCCGCCGGCCAAAAAGCTGGCGGCGGCCAGCGGCGACGATTGGGAAGAGTTCTGACCCTGGCCCTGGCCCTGGCCGGCTCCCGGTCCCGCTGGTAGTATTTGCAAAGGCATTGTTCAAAGCAGTCATAGAAGAGGTAACAACAAATGCCGCAAACAAAAACGGATTCGGTCAAGGAATTTGACTTTACCGGCAAGGATTTCGAGCGGGTTCGCGCCATGATCTACAAGCGGGCCGGCATCGCGCTGGCCGACAGCAAGCAGGAAATGGTCTACAGCCGCCTGGCGCGCCGCTTGCGCGCGACCGGCATCTCGTCGTTCGTGCGCTACCTGGACGACCTGGAAGCGGGCCGCATGGCCGACGAGTGGGAGGCGTTCACCAACGCGCTGACGACCAACCTGACCTCGTTCTTCCGCGAAGCCCATCACTTTCCGCTGCTGGCGGAACACGTGAAAAAGCTCAAGGGGCCGATCACCATCTGGTGTTCGGCCGCCTCCACCGGCGAGGAGCCGTATTCGATCGCCATGACGGTGTGCGAGGCCTTCAATACGCTCACGCCGCCGGTGACCATCATCGCCACCGACATCGACACCAATGTGCTGGCCACGGCCGCCAACGGCGTCTACAATCTGGACCGGCTCGACAAGATGCCGGCCGACCGCGCGCGCCGCTTCTTCTTGCGCGGCAAGGGCGACCGCGAGGGCCAGGTGCGGGTGCGCCCTGAATTGCGCCAGATGATCACCTTCAAGCCGCTCAACCTGCTGGCCGACGGCTGGCCGTTGACGGGGCAGTTCGACGTGATCTTCTGCCGCAACGTGATGATCTATTTCGACAAGGCGACCCAGCGCAAGATCCTGTCGCGCTTCGTGCCGCTGATGAAACCCGACGCCCTGCTGTTCGCGGGCCACTCGGAAAATTTCCTGTACGTGTCGGAGTCCTTGAAATTGCGTGGCAAGACGGTGTATGAGCTGGACCTGTCGCGCAGCACCGCACCCAAAGCATCGTCGCAACGTACCTGAGATTAGCCATGAGCCTCGCACCCAAAGAACAATTCGCCACCAACGTCTATTTCGACCGGACGTTCAACTGCGAAGCCGCCAAGATCCTGCCTGGCGAGTACTACTTCACCAACAAGGACATGCTGATCGTCACCGTGCTTGGCTCGTGCGTGTCGGCCTGCATCCGCGACCGCGTCACGGGCCTCGGCGGCATGAATCACTTCATGCTGCCCGACGGCGGCAGCGACACCAACAGTCCTATCTCGGCCTCGATGCGCTATGGCACCTACGCGATGGAGATCCTGATCAACGACCTGCTGAAGGCGGGCGCCAGGCGCGAGAACATGGAAGCGAAAGTGTTCGGCGGCGGCGCCGTGCTGCGCGGCTTCACGGCGATCAACGTCGGCGAGCGCAATGCCGCCTTTGTGATCAACTACCTGAAGGCCGAAAAAATGCGCGTGGTGGCCGAAGACCTGAACGACATCCACCCGCGCAAGGTGTATTTCTTCCCGCGCAGCGGCAAGGTGCTGGTCAAAAAACTGATGCAGTCGCATAACGACACCCTGGTACGCCGCGAGCTCGATTACGCCAGCCGCCTGAAAGTCGCTCCCGTGGGTGGATCGGTAGATTTGTTCTGACAAAGATCATGAGTAAAGGCCGGTATGGCCTGGAAGGGGAAATAAATGAAGATCAAGGTATTGATCGTGGATGACTCGGCGCTGATCCGCAGCGTGATGGCGGAAATCGTCAACAGCCAGCCCGATATGGAAGTAGTGGGCACGGCGCCCGATCCGCTGGTGGCGCGCGAGCTGATCAAGCAGACCAACCCGGACGTGCTGACGCTGGACGTCGAGATGCCGAAGATGGATGGCCTGGACTTCCTGGAAAAACTGATGCGCTTGCGCCCGATGCCGGTATTGATGGTGTCGTCGCTGACCGAGCGCGGTTCGGAAATCACCATGCGGGCGCTGGAGCTGGGCGCGGTCGACTTCGTCACCAAACCGAAAATTTCGATCCAGAGCGGCATGCGCGAATACACCGAGATGATCGCCGACAAGATCCGCGCCGCCTCCAAGGCGCGCATCCGTGCCCGCACCCTGGCGCCGGCTGGCGCACCGGCCGCGCCCGGCACGGCGCCGTTGCCGATCCTGCGCAATCCGCTGCTGTCGTCGGAAAAACTGATCATCGTCGGCGCCTCCACCGGCGGCACCGAGGCGATCCGCGAATTTTTGATGCAGATGCCGTCGGACTGCCCCGGCATTCTGATCACCCAGCATATGCCGGAAGGTTTTACGCGCTCGTTTGCGCGCCGCCTCGATTCGCTGTGCAAGATCTCGGTACAGGAAGCGGCCGGCGGCGAGCGCGTATTGCCGGGCCACGCATATATCGCCCCGGGCCACTCGCACCTGACCCTGACCCGCAGCGGCGCCAACTACATGACCAAGATCGACCAGGGCGAACCGGTCAACCGCCACCGTCCGTCGGTGGACGTGCTGTTCCGTTCGGCCGCCCAGTTCGCCGGCAAGAACGCGGTCGGCGTGATCCTGACCGGCATGGGCAAGGATGGCGCACAAGGGATGCTGGAGATGAAGGCCGCGGGAGCGTATAATTTCGCACAGGATGAAGCCAGTTGCGTGGTGTTCGGCATGCCGCGCGAAGCGATCGCCGTCGGTGCCACGCATGAGGTCGGCGCCTTGACGGCCTTGCCCGGCATGGTGCTCGGCTACCTGGCGGCGCATGGCATGCGCGCTTTGCGCGTGTAAGCCACGTTTCCTATGGTTTCCTATGATAGAGGGCAATTTTTTTCGCTTAAAAGCAACGAAAATGCTATCCTGTGACTTGCTGCCGTAGTGTCGACCATAATGTCGGCATTCATGTCGATATTATTAACAAACCGCTACAGAAACAACGGAGTTATTCATGGCTGATCCAAAGATGAAATTTTTAGTCGTTGACGATTTTTCG
>Ga0308163_10001838_pt1 | contig 21310 bp, 14 predicted proteins | sample PhyTR1_FD_201037 | JGI IMG/M metagenome (GOLD analysis project Ga0308163, IMG submission 201037) | Phyllosphere microbial communities from UC Gill Tract Community Farm, Albany, California, United States - DLSLT.R1 | ecosystem: Host-associated > Plants > Phyllosphere > Unclassified | place: USA...
TCCGACCGGTAGCGGGACCGTCACTTCTCGGAGCGCTTCAGCGACTTCTTGACCGCACGCTCGGCGAGGACGGTCACGTAGTCCTGGACCGGACGCTCGGCGAGTGCGTTGACCTCTTCGCGCACGAGCTCGCCGATCCGAGCGGAATCGACCCCCGAGTATTTCTCGCTCAGCTTCGCAGTGAGCTGACGGATGATCTCTTCGTGGTCGATCTCAGTTGCCATGGACTCAGTATCAACCCACAGTTGTTGCCTGGGCTGTGAATCGCGACTTCCGTCCGCCGCTGTTCTCCCGCCGGACACCTGGCCGCCGCGATCCGTTCACCCTCCCCATCGGGAACCCGCCGAGGATATTCTGACCGCGATGTCGATTTCCGTGTTCGCCGTTCGACGTCAGAGTGAGGCGGGCGATCAGCGCCCCTGACGACAGGAGAAGACGATGTCGAAGTACATGCTCATCATGCGCAACAGCGGGTCCGTCGAGAAGCTCGAGGACATGGACTTCGAAGCGGTCATCAACGCGATGGGCGCCTACAATGAGTCGATGATCAACGCCGGCGTGATGGTCGGCGGTGACGGTCTCACCGACGCCGCACAGGGCGCCGTCGTCGAGTTCACGACCGAGGCGCCGATCGTCACCGACGGCCCCTACGGCGAACTCCACGAACTCTTCAACGGGTTCTGGACCATCGAGGTCGCCACCCGCGAGGAGGCCATCGAATGGGCCGGCCGTGCGCCTCTCGGCCCCGGCAACAAGATCGAGGTGCGCCGCGTGACCGACGAGACGGACTTCGCCGACCACGCCGACAACGAGTACCTCCAGAAGGAGAAGGAGTGGCGGGCGCAGGAGGGCGCGGCGAAGCCGGCGGCCGACCCGACCTGAGCACGACCGACGCGAGACGGGCATGACCGACGCCGACATGACCGAGACCGACGCGGCGGACGGCGACGAGGCCGCTCGCCGCGTGGTCGACAGTGTTTGGCGGATCGAGAGCGCGCAGATCGTCGCCACCCTCACGAAGCTGACCGGCGACCTCGGCCTGGCGGAGGACCTCGCTCAGGAGGCGCTGCTGGAGGCCCTCGAGCAGTGGCCGCGCGACGGCGTGCCACGCAACCCGGGTGCGTGGCTGACAATGGTGGCGAAGCGTCGCGCGATCGACGGGTGGCGACGTCGGGCAGCCCTCGATGAGCGGTACCGGTCGCTCGCCCGTGACCTGGAGCAGGCGAGCGACCTCGACTGGGAGCCGATCGGGGACGACGTGCTGCGGCTCGTCTTCACCGCCTGCCACCCGGCGCTCTCGCGGGAGTCGCAGGTGGCGCTGACGCTGCGGGTCGTCAGCGGGCTCACCACCCAGGAGATCGCCCGGATGCTCCTCGTCCCGGTGCCGACGGTGCAGGCGAGGATCACCCGTGCGAAGAAGACGCTCGCCGCGGCGAACGTCCACTTCGAGGCGCCGGACCCGGCCGAGTGGCCCCGGCGCCTGTCGGCCGTCCTCGGCGTCGTCTACCTGCTCTTCACCGAGGGGTACGCGGCGACGAGCGGACCGACCTGGATCCGCGCCGACCTCGCGAACGAGGCCCTGCGGCTGGGCCGACGCCTCGTCGCGCTCGTCCCCCGCGAGCCGGAGGCGCACGCGCTCGTCGCCCTCATGGAGTTCCAGGCCTCACGCTTCGCCGCCCGCGTCGCACCCGACGGCTCCGCGATCCTGCTCGCCGACCAGCACCGCGAGCGTTGGGACCGGGCGCAGATCGTCCGAGGGACGGCGGCGCTCAGCCGCGCCGACGCCCTCGGACGGGGACGCGGCGCTTACGCGCTCCAGGCGGCCATCGCGCAGTGCCACTCGGTCGCTCCGAGCGTGGAGGCGACGGACTGGGAGCAGATCGTGATCCTCTACGAGGCGCTCGGACGGATCGCCCCGAACCCGGTCGTCGAACTCAACCGCGCGATCGCGGTGTCGATGGCGACCGGCCCGGCGACGGCGCTCCGCATCGTCGACGGTCTCGCCGACGATGCGTCACTCCGGGGGTCGCACCTCATCCCGAGCGTCCGCGGCGAACTGCTCGCACGGCTGGGGCGCATCGAGGAGGCGCGGTCGGAACTCCTGGCCGCCGCGCACCTCGCAGCGAACGACCGTGAGCGCGACGTCCTGCTGCGGAAGGCCGCCGGACTGCCGCAGTGAACCGCGTCTCCTGCGACCTCAGCGTCCGGACGACACCTGCGCCGGGCGATCGAAGCGCTGCCCCTCGGGCTTCGACGGAAGCAGCACGAGGACCAGGATGATGACGCTTCCGATCGAGGGGACGAGTGTGAAGAAGTAGTACGGGCCGGGGAAGTTCGCGTCGTGCAAGCGCCGCCAGGTGATCGCCAGGCTCGGCACGATGAGGGCGAACCACACCACCAACAGCAGGATCACGCCGAGGATGAGGAGCACACGCATGCCGAACTCCATGGGCCCAGGCTCCGCGAAGTCATAGCCACCCCCAGACAGGTCTTCTTCCTGCGCAGCCGTCGCTGCTGCGACGCCGGTCATGATGGCACCGACCATGACGAGCAGCGTCGGGATGAGGATCAGGAGCGTCGTGAGCAGCGAACTCCACCAGTACTCGCTGAGCGACGCGCGACCCGAGAAGTTCGCGTACTGCTTGAAGAACCGCTTGGTGGCCTGGCGGAACGTGGCCCCGTAGAGCGGCAGGGTCAGGTCGTCCGGCGAGCTGGCACCCCGGAGCGGGGGCGCGATGTACTGCGGCTGAGCGTACGGCGGTTGGCCGTACTGCGGCTGCCCGTACGGCAGCTGGGACTGCGGACCTGGAGGGTTTGGAGGATACGTCATGACTGCTTCCGAATCGCTGGTCGAGGTGCCTCCAGTATGCCCGGCATGGCGACCGGGGCATCGGGGCGGATCACTCCGACGCGGCCTCCCAGCGCAAGAGGTCGCCCGGCTGGCAGTCGAGTGCGACGCACAGCGCTTCGAGCGTCGTGAATCGGACCGCCTTCGCACGGCCGTTCTTCAGTACCGCGAGGTTGGCCGGTGTCACCCCCACGAGCTCCGACAGGGTACCGACCGACATCTTGCGGCGAGCCAACATGACGTCGATGTCCACGATGATCGGCATCAGATCACGTCGTCCAACTCGGAACGGAGCCCCTGCGCCTCGATCTCGCGGTCGACGGCCTGACGCAGCAGGGACCGCATGACCACGACCACGAGGGCGACACCGGCGGTCACGAGCGCGGCGCCGCAGAGGAGACCGATGACCCCCGGCGCGATCCCGCCCGGAGCGAGGAGGACGGCGAGCCCGAACGTGAGCAGCGCGGACACGGCGATCGCACCGATGATGACGTCGACGAACCGGAACGAGCGAGCCGAGAAGACCCGCCCCCGACGGACCAGGTCGAGGAGCGCCCAGACACACACGGCGCAGAGCTGGAAGGTGATGATCTCGGCGATCACGATGATCGCGAACAGGGTCCGCGGCACCTCGTCCACGCCGTCGAGGTCCGCCCAGAGCAACGGGACCATCACCACCTGCACCACCAGCGAACCCACCAGAGCGACCGCGAGGATCACCCGCAGCACCAGGACCGTCACTCCGCGCATCGCGCACCTCCATCGAAGAACAATGGAAAGCTATCGTTATTCGATAGATTGCGCAAGCCGACGGCATCCCGCTCCCTGAGCCATTCCGGTCCCTGAGCCCATCCGGTCCCAGAGCCCTTCCAGTCCCCGAGTCCGTCGGGTCCCAGGGCCATCCCGGTCCCAGAGCAATTCCGGTCCCTGAGCCCATCCGGTCCCTGAGTCTGTCGAAGGGCGCACTCAACCTCGGAACGCCTCCTGACGACGCCTCGCGACGAGCAGCACACCGGAGAGGAGGGCGAGTGCGGCGATGAGCAGCGCCGCGGACGGCGCGGCGCCGGTCCTGGCGAGGTCGTCGCCACCACCGCCCCCGCCGGCTCCGGGCGCCGAGGCACCGGGGCTTCCGACCGACGTGCCCGGGAGGGCTCCACCGCCCGTCACCTGCAGCGAGGCCGTCGCCGCGCGATCGGTGGTGACACCTCGGAGCTCGACCGTGTGCACCCCGTTCGGCGTCGAGACCGGCACGGCGACGACACCCGAGACGGCACCCGAGCCGTCGGCGGTGAAGGTGGCGAGCCGCACCGGGTCGGAGAAGAGCGTGACCGTCACCCGCTCACCGGCGCCGAAACCCGAACCGGCGACCGCGAGGGAACCGCCCGCCGTCACCGATGAGGCACCGAGGACCACCCGGGCGCCGTCCCCCGGCTCCGGGTCGACGGGCGTCTCGACGACCGTGACGGTCACCGAACGCTCGGCGCCGACATTGCCGGCGACGTCGGTGGCGCGGTACCGCACGAGGTGCTCGCCCGGTTCGTCGAGCACGAGCCCGGCATCGGAGACCGGCGACCAGCCGGCATCGTCCTGGCCGGCACCACCCGAACCCGCGTCGCCCGACCTCACTGCCGCTTCGACCAGGGCGACCCCGGAACCCTTGTCCGTCGCGTCGAACCGCACGGTGACCGGTCCGGTCGCGGGGGCCTCCGGTGTGGTGACCGCCTCGACCTCCGGCGCGGTCGTGTCGATGTCCACGGACAGGGCCACCGGTTCGGAGACGTTCCCAGCAGCGTCGGTCGCGCGGGCCGCGACCACGTACACGCCATCGGCGCCGAGCATCAGCACCCGCGTCTCCGGGTCGAACGCCTCGACCTCCTCCGCCGGCGTCCACGCGCCGTCGCCGAGCCGGAGTTCGACCATCGGGGCGTCGTCGACGTCGTCGTCAGCGTCGACCGCGACCGACACGCCCTCGCGATACCAACCGGCCTCGCCCGTCGGCTCGGCCGGACTCGACGCGAGCGTCACGGTGGGCGCCGTCGTGTCCGGCTCCCCCGCCGGAGCGACCGCGTTCGCCGTGATCTCCAGGATCCCGACGGATCCGCCCTGTTCCGCCGCACCCCAAGCCTGCATGCGCACCCGGAGGGCCGACGTCGCGACCGGTGTGAAGCCCACGGCGTTGGCGACGTCGCGGTCCCGGGTGTACGGGTCCGTGGTGTCGACCGGCACCCAGGAGCCGTCCGCGGCGAGCGTCTCGACCACCCAGCTGCGCGGCGGGATCACCCCCACGTCCGCCTCGTCTGCGGCGTCGGCGAAGAAGTGCACCGACGCGGCGTCGAGCGTGACCTCGCGGTCCCAGCTCAGCTGCACCCACTGCTCACCGACCATCGGCCAGGTGCCCCAGGACGCACCCGAGGCACTGCCGTCGTTGACGGCGTCGACCGTGGTCCACGGCGAGGAGTAGGAGGCGGTCGCCGTGGCGAACGACGCGATGTCGCCCTCGAGCGGGGCGTCCGCCGAGCGCGGCACGGTGATGGCGGTGACCGCCGACACGTTGCCGGCGGTGTCGCTCGCACGCAGGTAGACGTCGTGCGCCTCGAGGTCGAGCATGACCGGCGCGGTGTACGGCTCCCAGGCGTCCTGTCCGTCGACGGCGACCTCGAGGCCCGCGAGACCGGACGCGGTCTCCGGCGCGCCAGGATCGGCGGCCGACGCCGTGACCGCGCGGCTCTCCGCATCGAACGCCGCGTCGACGGTCGGGACACCGGAGTCGATCCGGAAGGACGTGTTCCAGACCTCGGAGGTGTTCCCGGCGGCGTCCGTCGCCCGGATGGCCACGCTGTGCGGTCCGTCACCGGTGATCGTCTGCACGGCCGTCCGCTGCCCGGCGACGGCGGTCCAGTCGCCGCCGTCCCGCTGGAACTCGATGAGCGGCGTGGGGTCCGCCGCGTCGAGCGCCGTCGCCCGCAGCGTGACGTCACCGAGGAACCAGTCCCCCGCGCCGTCGACGCCGATCGTCTCGACGTCGAGCGTCGGCGCTTGGGTGTCCTCGGTGACCGTGCCGTCGATGACCGTCACGGTCGCCTCGACGCGGCCGGCCGCATAGCCTTCGGCGGTGCCGAGCACGGTGAAGGATCCGGGCGCGGCGAGCTGGTCCGCGGGGACGGCGTCCCAGTGCACGGTCGCCCGGACGGAGCCGCCCGTCGCGTCGTCGAGGAGCACGGTCTCCGGGAGGAGGGGCTGCGTCCCGGTGATCGTCGACACGGCGACCGGCTGATACCCCGTCGTCTCGGCGGCCAGCACGCGCCACTCCTCGACGGCGAGCGCCGAATACGCCGGCGGGTTCGCCCCGTTGGACGAGGCGTTGAGCACCGCCCGGAGCCGGGTGGTGGTGACCGGTTCGAAGGTCACGGTGTGCTCCGCGGTCGTGGAGGTCGGGTAGCCGCTCGGGTTCACGACGTCGACCCAGGCTCCGGACTTCCAGGACTGCAGCCTCCAGCTCGACGGGTCGGACACCCCGTTGCCGGTGCCCGGTGCGACGTCGCGGAAGAACTTGATCGATGCGCTGTCGATGCGCACGGGGCGGTCCCAGTCGTACTGGATCCACTGCTGGGCGGGACGCTCCGCCGACCAGCTGCCCCACATGTCGGGCGGCAGCGGGTTCGGTCGGATCGTCTCGTCGTTGAGGGCGTCGATCCAGTACTGCGTCGGGACGGGCTCGTTCGAGGCCGAGGCGGTCGCCCAGGGTGCGACGTTGCGCCGTGGGCTGAGGTCGGGGCCGCGCTCCGGGGTCGTGACGACCTCGCGCATGGTCGGCGGCACGGTCGTGTCGTCCCACTCCACGCTGTCGATGGCGACCGAGCGACGGAAGTGGTTCCCGCCGACGGCGTCGGCCGTGTGGTACGCGATGTACCACTCGCCCTGGAACTCGGTGATGGCCGGGTGCGAGGTCGTGGACGACACGGGGGCGAGGACGCGGCCGCGCTGGGTCCACGGCCCGAAGGGCGAATCGGCCGAGGAGTACGCGATGCACGCGTGGTAGGTCGCCGGGGTGCAGGTGGAGTCGGGTCCGGCGTTGTTCGCCGCGTAGGCGAGGTAGTAGGTGGCGCCGCGCTTGAACAGCCACGCCGCTTCGAAGAAGCCGTCGACACCGGAGGAGATCGTGCGCACGTCACCCGTGAGCGTCACCATGTCGGCTTCGAGCTCGACCGCGCGGAGCTGACTGAAGCTGCCCCAGTAGAGGTAGACACGACCGTCGTCGTCGACGAAGACCGTGGGGTCGATGTTGTGGATCGTGTTGCCGAGGATGGTCTGGGAGATGATCGGGCCGCCGACCGCGTCCGTCCACGGGCCGAGCGGGTCGTCGGCGACCGCGACGCCGATGCCGAACTGGTCCTCCGACGTGCTCGCCGCCTCGTGGACCGGGACGTACCAGTAGAAGCGGCCGTCGGCACCCTCCACGACCTGCCCCGCGTAGGCGCGGCCGGAGGTCGCCCAGTCGAAGACGGTCTCAGGACGCATGAGCGACGGGTGGTGCTCCCAGGTGCCGGAGTCGGGATCGCCGGTGGAGAACGACTGCCACTCGTTCATGATGAAGTCGTTCGTGGTTGGGCCGGCCTCGTCCCGCCCCGCGTAGATGTAGAGCTCGTCGTCGACGACCAGGGTGGCGGGGTCCGCCGAGTACACGGAGCCGTCGCCGATGATGGGGTTCTGCGTGGCCGCCTCAGCCGGTGGTGAACCGACGACGACCGTGAGCAGTGAGGCGAGGACGGCGGTCGCGGCTCCGAGAGCGGCGAGGCGGAGGGGACGGGACACGAGGATCTCCAGTGATCGGTGTGGTGGTGCGGGTGGCCCTTCGACAAGCTCAGGGACCGGGGTAGGGGACCGGGGTAGGGGCTCACGGACCGGGGTGAACGGGCTCAGGGACCGGCGCAGGGGGCAGGGGCGGCAGCCGGGGCAGGCCCGGGGAGCGGGATGCGCTCCCCGGGCCTGCCGAGGCGATCAGACGAGCGGTCCGGTCGGTCCGCGCTCGAGCTGCGTGCGTCCGGCCCGCTGGCGGGCGATCAGCACGGCGGCGGCTCCGAGGAGCACCGCGAGGGCGGCGAGGCGACCGAACGTGGCGGCCTCCTCGGGCACACCGGTCGACGCGATGGCGTCCGGCGTGCTGGCACCCGGCGTGATGACGGTCACCTGGGCCGTCACCTCGCCGCCAGGCAGGACCAGGGCGAGCGTGTGGACGCCGGCCGTGGTCGTGTACGGGACGGTGAACACCGCGTTCGCCGTGCCGTCGGCACCCACCGTGAGCGTCCCGAGCGTCACCGGCGTCGACCGCAGCTCGACGCGGAACACCGCGCCCGGCTGGGCTCCCGTCAGCGACACCGGCAGCGCTCCGCCGGGGGCCACGCTCGTGACGCCGAGTCGCAGCACCTCGTCACCCGTCAGCGAACCGCTCGGTTCGCTCGGGCCGGGCGTCGGCGTCGGGTCGACCGGGGTCGGCGTCGGCTCCGGCGTGACCGGCTTCGCGGGGACGTCGACGGAGACGGACTCCGAGACGTTGCCCGCGACGTCGGTGGCGCGGACGGCCACCGTGGTCGCCGCGTCACCTGTGGCGACGGGTGCGGTGTACGTGGACCACACCCCGTCCCCGACCCGGACCTCCGTGAAGGCGACACCGGAGTGCTCGTCCTCGGCGGTCACGGTGACGGTGCGCGCGGTGCCGTCGAACGTCCCCGCGGCCGTCGGGACGGTCGCATCGCGCCGCACCTCCACGACCGACGGCTCCGACACGTTGCCGGCGGCGTCCGTTCCACGGAAGGACACCGTGGCGACCCCGTCATCGGTCACGACGACCGGGCCGGTGTACACCGCCCACTCGCCGGTCCCGACCCGCGCCTCGAGGGTCGCGACGAGGTCGCGGTCGTCGACGGCGGTCGCCGAGACGCTCACGTCTTCGCGGAACCATCCGGAGGCGGGCCGCTCGGGGGTGACCGTGGTGGTCACGATGGGAGCGGTGACGTCCGGGACCGGCTGGTCGGCCGCCTCGAACACCTGCCACTCCTTGATCCCGAGGCTGCCCTTGCCGCTCTCGGTGCCCGAGGCCTCGAGGAGCAGACGCAGCTTCGTCGTCGTCACCGGGGTGAAGGCGACCGGGTTGAACGCGTCGACCTCGGTCCCGTACGCACCGAGCGCCTCCACGTCGACCCATGCGCCGGCGCCGTCTCCGGCCTCGGCGTCCCAGTACTGCGCCTTCCAGGACGCCGGGACCTCGATGCCGAGGCCCGCGTCGTCGAGGTTCGAGACGAAGTACGCCCCGGTCTCGCCGACGGTGACCGCCTCCGCCCAGTCGTACTGGACCCACTGCTCACCGATCTCCGGCCACGCGCCCCAGACGGTCGCGTTGTCGTTCGGCGTGACATCACCCGATGAGGTCGGAGCGACGTCGTCGTTGAGGCCGTTCACCGTGTTCCAGGCGGCCGTGAACGAGGCCGTGGGGACGGCGCCGATCGCGACGTTCCGGCGGAGCTGACCGTCGCTCTTCTGCACGACGACCGTGGTGTCCGCAGACACGTTGCCCGCGGTGTCGGTGGCACGGAAGTGGACCGTGGTCTCCTCCAGGCCCACGAGGACCGCCTTGGTGTAGGGCATCCACTCCGCCGCGTCACCGATGCGGACCTCGATGGAGGCGAGGCCGGAACCGGCGTCCGTCGCGGTCGCCTTGACCGTGCGGGCCGCGGCGTCGGCGACCGGGGTCACCGACGGCGCTGTCGCGTCGATCCGGACGGTGACGTCGGAGGAGGCGGAGCGGTTGCCGGCGGAGTCCGTCGCGCGGGCGGCGACGGTGTGGACACCGTCCCCGCTCGCGGCGACCGGACCGGTGTACGGAGCCCAGGCGGCGTCGTCGACCGACACCTCGACGACGGGCGCCGAGTCGCGGTCGTCGGTCGCGGTGACCGAGACGGTCGCCGCTCCCGTGTACCAGCCCGATGCCGGGGCCGCCGGATCGACGGTGAGGGCGACCACCGGAGCGGTGTCGTCCTCCTCGCCGCCACCGGCGCCGACCGTCACGGTGGCGGTCGCCGTCTTCGCTCCCGGGAGGGCCGATTCGACCGTCCCCGTGACCTCGAAGACACCTTCGGCCGCATAGGACGCGGGATCGACGGTGGCCCACGTCACCGGCAGGTCCTCGCGGGACCCGTCGTTGTAGAGGACGCCGAGCGAGGCCGGCAGTGCGGGTGCGACCCCGGCTGCGGTGGTGACCGCGACCGGGTCGACGGCGTTGATCTGCCCGGGGGCGGTCGCCCGCACCCAGACGGTCGCCTTCGCCGGCACCGCGGAGCCGGTCACGAGACCGACGACGGAGAAGCTGCCCTCACCCGCGACCTGCTCGGGTGTGATCGACGCCCACGAGACCGGGAGGTCGGCGTGGCTGCCGTCCGCGAACGTCGCGTCGACCGTCGACGGCAGTGTCGGCACGACACCCGTGGTGGTGCGGACGTCGATGGGTTCGATCGCCGTCGGCGCGACCGCGAACACCTCCCACTCGCTGACCGCGACACCGGCGTACGGGTCGGCTCCGGTGCCGGGACCGGCCGCGCTCAGCACGAGGCGGAGCTTGGTGGTGGTCACGGCGTCGAAGTCGACGGCGTTCGGTGCGTCGCGCTCGACGCCGTAGGCGGAAGCGCCCGTGACGTCGGCCCACGCGTCGCCGGTCCAGTACTGCGCCTTCCAGGACTTCGGCACGTTCACACCGGCGCCGGAGGAGGGGTTCGTCTGGTCGGCCCAGAACGACACCGTCGCGGCGTCGACCCGGACCGGGTTCGCCCAGTCGTACTGCAGCCAGCGGGTGGCCGGGCGGCTCCCCGACCAGGTGCCCCAGATGTCGGCCTGCGACCCGCCGCTGTGGAGGACCGTGCCGTCGTTCACCGCGTCGACGTTGTTCCACCCCGCGGTGAACTCGCCGGTCGGCGTCGCCTCGCGGGCGACGTTCTGACCGCCCGCCGACACCGCACCCTGGACCACGAGGTCCTTCGTGCTCGTGAGCTCGCCGTCGCTCGCCGTGAGGCGCAGCGTGTACGAACCCTCGGCGGTGAAGCTCGCCGTCGTGGACGCCGCGGTGGCGTCACCGAAGATGACGAGACCGTCGTCCGGGGCGTCGACCACGGACCACGAGGAGGTCACGTCGCCGAGCGGCAGCCCGTCGTCCTTGACCTCGCCGACGAGCGCGAGCGTGCCGCCGGCCGAGTTCGCCTGGTCGACCCAGGCGTTCACCGACGGAGCCTGGTTGGTGGAGGCGGGTGCCGCAACGCCGGTCGCGAAGAGTTGGAGCTCCTTGACCCCCGTCTTGAACCCGGCGGCGTGGTTGACCGTCAGCCGCACGGCGTCGCCGGTGACCTCGGGGAACTGCACATGGTTGTAGTTGGCTCGGGGGTAGACCGGGCCACGCGCCTGGGCCGGGATCGCCGTCCAGGTGTCGCCGTTCCGGACCTCGAGCGAGTACGTCGCCGGCTCCGAGTACCCCTGCACGGTGGCGGTGGACGAGGAGTTGTAGAAGTACACCCTGGCGTCGTCGAAGGTCTTGGTGCCTCCGAGTTCGACCACGAGCGAGTCCTTCGCGTTGGGTGACCCCGCGGTTCCCCAGAAGGGCTCGTTGGCGGTCGTGCCGTCCACCGCCGCGGTGGCGGGACGGCTCGGCGCGGAGAAGCTCGCGCTGACCTCGGCACCCTCGGCGGCGTTCGCGGATCCGGCGCTGGCCGGGTCCACGTCGGCGCCCGCCTTGGCGAAGAGGTCCACGACCCGGTCGCCGGCGGCGAAGGAGACGTCCTGCGGCGCCTGCAGCGAGGCGGTCGTCGAGGACAGGACGGTGACGTCGTCCGCCACCTCGACCGTGCCCGTCGCGGGGTCGTAGACGACCTTGCTCAGGGAGTCGATGGTGAAGGCCAGCTTGCCGTCGAGGAACACCGAGTAGCCCTCCGGGATGCTGTCGCCGTAGTGGCGCTCACCGCCCGGAGCATCCCAGGTGATGGTGAGGTCCTGGTCGCGGAAGGCGATGTTGTTCGCCGTGAAGTGGTCCCAGTCGATGTCGATCGGGTCCAACTCGATCTTCGCGTCGCTCCGCGGACGGAGCCCCATGGTGTCCTCGATCATCGTGAAGTTCGTCGCGCCGAGGATCGTGTGGTGGATCCAGGAGCGGTAGCCGATGTCCTGCGGGTCGGCGTCGCCGTCGGACCAGAACTCGTTCTGGTCGGGCAGGCGGTTGTCGCCGCCGTTCTGGTAGTGCGACCAGGCGTTCCAATACAGGAGCTTCTTGTACCACTCGGCGTCGATCGCCTTCGTCGGGTAGTCGCGGAGCACCTTCGCCAGCATGCGGAACGTCACGGTGGAGTTGATCACCGAGAAGTTGTTGCTGCCCGGTCCGCCGTAGTCCGCCTGGTCGGCCTGGTTCGCCGTGTAGAAGGGGAAGATCGGGTACTGGGCGTCGTCCGCGAAGAGGTCGAGCGCCTTGACGTAGTCGTCGGCGTAGTCCGCGTCGCCCGGCTTCGGCATGAGGCCGACGGTGAAGGGGTAGAAGTTGTTGATCTCCTTCCACTTCGCCAGCTTGCCGTCGGACGTGAACCGGTGCTTCAGGACCTTCGCGTCGGCGTCCCAGAGGAGCTCGACGACCTTGTCCTTGATGCCCTGGGCGAACTCGTCCATCTCGACGGCCTTCGCCTCATTGCCGGCGGTCCGGTAGGCGGCGGCCGAGGCGAGCGCGTTGGAGTACAGGTACGCGTTTTCGGTGCGGTCCATGTACGCGTTCGGGCGCTCGTGGAACGACACCGCGTCGGCGTCGTTGCCCGTCATGGCACCCCAGTTGTAGTCGATGAGGCCGCTGTCGTCGGTGTCGTACGCGTCGAGCAGGCCCTTCACGTCGTCCTCGGCGTACTCCGCCAGGTTCTCGGCGATCGCCGTCGGTCCGCCGTGCAGCTGGTAGGAGCGCCACGCCGCCTCGGAGATGTACTGCGTGTAGCTGTTCGACCAGTTCGCCGGGTCACCCGGGTTGTCGACGTACTTGTAGCTCTTCGACGTCTCGCCCGCCGACACCCAGGGGCCGTAGGAGTAGATCGGGTTGCGGAAGTACTTGAGGTCGTCGATGAACATGCCCGTGGTCAGCACGATGGCGTTGTTGTAGCCGAGCACGCCCTCCATCGAGGTGGGGAACTGGTAGTCGTTGCCGGGGATGTCGGCGTCGAGGAAGTTGAAGCGCATGAGCCACCAGCGGTAGTACAGCGTCTTGTCGATGTTGTCCTCGGGCGTGTCCAGGTAGGGCACGTTGTCGGCCCACCACTGGTTGTACGCGGTGACCTGCGCCGTGTACGAGGCGTCGGGCGCGAGTCCGCGGACGGCGTCGTACTGGGTGCGCGACTCCGCGATCTCGTCGGTGACGAACCCGAGCTGCACCTTGGTGGACACGGTGCCGCCGGCCGGGACGGCGAGGCTGGCCGTGATGCCGCCGCCGTCCGGCGTGAAGCCGTCGCCGGAGAGCCGCGGGAAGATCGTCGTGAGCTTGTTGGCCGCGGACACGACGCCGGTGAGCTCATCGCCCTCGACGGTCGTCGTGTAGGCCGAGCTGGCCGTGAGCTGCACGGTGTGCGCGCCGTTGGTGCTGCGGACCTGCAGCCCGGTGACCGCGACGTTCCCGTCGGTGATGTACTTCGTCTGGACGACCTCGATCCCCGAGGCCGCGTGGCGGTGCACGCTGCGCCAGTAGCTCGGCGTCTGCACCCGGCTCGCCGTGTCCTCCGTGAGCGTCACGTCGGAGCCGTCGATCTTCGCCGCGACCGTGTACGCGGCCTTGCCGTCGATGGCCTCCCAGTAGGCGACCTGGCCGCCGAAGCCGAGTTTCGACGGGTCGTGCTCCTTCATGAACACGGCACGGCCGCGGCTGAAGAGCCACTGGTTGTCGTCGCCGAAGCTGCCGGTGGTGCCGGTGCGCTGGAGCATCCGGTCCATCCAGAAGTCGGGCCCGCCGAGGGCTCCGGCTCCAGCGGCCACGTCCGCGTCGAAGATCGCCTGCAGCTGGTTGCCGGCCGTGTAGCCGGTGCCGGTGGCGGGGACCGGGGTGTCGCTGCCCGAGAACGTCGGGTAGCCGATGTCGGCGTTCGCGGCCTGCGCCGGCGCCGTGAGGAAGGTCGTGCCGATGACGGCGAGAGCGGCTGTCGCCGCGATCCCGCCACGCCATCCACGCGACCCCCGCTTGGGGGTGGATTGCTGTGTTCTGACCACGCTGTCTGATTCCCTCTCGTCAATGAGTAGGACACTCCCGGGGAGGCTATCGGGAGATTCGCAGGATTCGCAAGGCTTTTCGGAAGTTTCGGCACACCGGGCGGAAATCGGATGACAGCACGACGAAAGCGCCCGACACCACACCGAAAGTCCAGCTGTTCCGGTGTGGTGTCGGGCGTTCAGCGGCGCTCCGCGGGCGTCGGTCAGCTCCGCGTCGTGGGGATCCAGACGCGCATCGTCGACGGACCGCGCTCCGCCCAGGAGTGGTACGGGGCGATGCTCGCGGTGAACGGATCGGCGTCACCCGGGGCGTCGAACCCGTCCGCGTACGGCCAGGCGGCGTCCACGACCGGGCGGGTCCGGAGCACGACCGTCAGGCGCCCGTCGGACGCCTCCTCGATGTCCGCGTGCTCGTCGATCTCGACGCGGGCGAGCGACTCGTCGCCACCCGGCAGGTCGACCGACTCGACGCAGTAGACCTCGGGTCCGCGCTCGATCGCGACGGTGCCACGGATCGCGTCCACGCGCGGGTCGGGGTGCGTCACCCGAGGCCGGATGCTGAAGGACAGCTCGACGACGTCGCCGGCGGAGAACGCGCGGGTGACGTCCGCGTACCCGGTCGGGACCTCGTGCTCGTCGCGGGAGCCCGAGGCCGTCTGCACCACGAGCCGGGCGTCGTCCGCCCAGGACGGGACGCGCAGCGACACCGTGAGTGCCTGGGTGGGAGCCTCGACGATCCGAAGCGAGACCACCCCGGCGCGCGGGTACTCCGTCACCAGCTCGGCCCGGAACCGGCCGCCGTGCTCACCGCCGACGACGGTGTCGATCGTGGCGGAGGCGAACTGGTGGATCTGCACGCCGTGGTCGTCGGTCGTCGCGATGAAGGCCGCGAGGCTCGCGAGCGTGCGGGCGACGTTCGGCGGGCAGCAGGAGACGTCGAACCAGGGCGCGCGCTCCGACGACGACGCCCGGGGCGACACCTCGTCGTCCGGGCTCGACTCCCCGGGCGTCCGCTGGTGCAGCGTGTTGGCGTAGAAGAACGCGGTGCCGGCGGCTGACGGCGACGTCGCCACGACGTTGTACAGCACTCGCTCGATGTGGTCCGCGTACCGGACGTCGCGGTCCTCGAGGAGGAGCCGCCAGCTGAACATGATGGAGGCGATGCCGGCGCAGGTCTCGGAGTACGCGCGATCGGACGGCAACTCGAAGTCCTCACCGAAGGCCTCGTCCTGGTGATGCGACCCCTGGCCACCGGTCAGGTAGGTGCGCCGGGCGATCGTGCGGTCCCACTGGCCGCGGAGCGCGTCGAGCAGCCCGGTGTCCCCGTGTTCGACCGCGATGTCGGTCGCACCGGCGGCGAGGTAGTTCGCCCGGACAGCGTGTCCCCGCAGCGCCTCGGCGTCGCGGATCGGGAGGTCGTCCTGGAAATAGGCGCGCCCCCACTCGATGTCCTGGAGGACCCCGTGGCCACGACGTTCCACGAACAGCGACGCGAGGTCGAGGTACCGCGACTCCCCCGTCACGCGGGAGAGCTCGGCCAGACCGACCTCGACCTCGGCGTGCCCGCACACGGACTGGATGCCGTCTGCGCCGAACACCTCGCAGATGAGGTCGGCGGCACGCGTCGCGATGCCGAGCAGGCCGTCGTCGGCACCGGGACTCGTGCGCGCTCGCGCCACCGCCGCCTGGAACAGGTGACCGAGGCAGTAGAGCTCGTGGCCCCACTCGAGGTCCGACCAGCGCGCGCCCTGGCCGGGCCGGCCGAAGCGGGTGTTGAGGTACCCGTCGGACTCCTGTGCGGCGGCGACGCGGTCCACGACGCTGCGGAACCGGGATTCGAGCGCGTCGTCACCGCCCCGTCGCCCGATCTCCCAGGCGACGGCCTCGAGGTACTTGTAGACCTCGGAGTCTGCGAACTCGCGACCCCGGCGACCTTCCGGCAGGGTGCCGGCGGCGGCCAGGTCGAAGTTTCGGATCCAGCCCTCCCGCTCCAGCCAGTGCTCGACGTGCGCGAGGGTCGCGGTGCCGTTCACGCGCTGGCGGTCCGCCCAGAACCCCTCGGTGATGCCGACCTCGTCGAGCCCGAGCGGGGTGAGCGCACCGGTGGTGGGGACGACCGGGGCCATGCTGGTCCCCGTGCCCGTTGCTGTGGTCCTGATGGTGGTGCTCATGGTTACCCCTTGAATGCGCCGGACATGAAGCCGCGCACGTAGTGACGTTGGAGGATGAGGAAGAGGAGGATGCACGGCAACGCGAGGACGACGACGCCCGCCTCCGTCGCCCCGTAGTCCACGACGCCCTGGACCTGGCCGCGCAGGTTGGAGACGGCGAGCGGCAGGGTCATCTTCGCGGAGTCGTTGATGAGGATCAGCGGCGCCATGAAGTCGTTCCAGGCGGCGAGGAACGCGAACAGTCCCACGGTGATGAGGCCGGGCTTGACCGCCGGGACGAGCACCTTCCAGAGCACGGTCCAGGAGTTGCAGCCGTCGACCATCGCCGCCTCGTCGAGCTCCTTCGGGATCGACTCGAAGGCGATCCGCATCATGAAGGTCGAGAACGGCAGCTGGAACATGGTGAGCACGAGCGCCACCCCGACGAGCGAGTTGGAGAGACCGACCAGGTTGAGGAGCACGTAGAGCGGGATGAGCAGCGTGGCGTACGGGACCATGAGGATCGCGATGGTCGCGAGGAACAGGGCGTTCTTGCCGCGGAACTGGAACCTGGCGAAGGCGTAGCCGCCAAACAGCGAGATGACGAGCGTCAGGACCACGGTGAGCAGCGAGACGAACGCCGAGTTGCCGATGTACTGCAGGATGCCGTCCTGGTAGCCGGCGAGGGTGATGTAGTTGCCGAGCCCCCAGCCCTCGGTCTGGTTCGTGCCGGCCAGCGGGGAGACCGATCGTACGGCCGTCCACACGAGCGGGTAGAGGAAGATCACGGCGAGTGCGCCGGAGAAGAGCCAGAACGGCATCTTGATCGCGATGCCGAAGAAGTTGGTGGACTTCTCGGGTCCGCCGGAGCCGCGTCGGGCGCCGCCCCGGCGAGGACGGACGTCGGGCATCGTCGAGGTGACGGTGGCCGGTTCCTTTCGGGTGATGGTCATGCTCAGTCCTCGACCTTCTTGCTGAACGCGCGGATCTGCACGATGTTGATGACGATGAGCGCGGCGAGCACGATGACCGACAGCGCACCGGCGACGCCGAGGTTGTTGGGGCCCTGGAACGCCACGTTGTAGATGAGCTGGACGACGGTGATGGTGCTGTTGTCGGGACCGCCCTTGGTGAGGATGTAGAACTGCTCGAACGCGAGGAGCGAGCCGGTGACGCACATCACCGTGGTGAGGGCGAGGGTCGGCTTCAGCAGCGGGACGGTGATGTCGCGGAAGGTCTGCCAACGCGACGCGCCGTCGATGCGGGCGGCCTCGTAGACCTCCTCCGGGATGCCCTGCAGCCCGACGAGCATGAGCAGCATGTAGAAGCCGGCGAAACGCCAGACGATGAGGAAGACCGTCGACCAGAGCGCCGCGTCCGGGGTCCCGAGGAAGGTGAAGCCCATCGCCTTGGTGAGGTCCGCGAACGGGCCGGCGATCGGCGAGTACAGCACGTAGAACAGGAGCGACGCCGAGGCGAGGCCGAGCGCGCTCGGGATGAGGAAGGCGGTGCGGAGGAAGCCCTTCCATCGGCTGGACTCCTGGACGAGGAGCGCGAGGCCGAGCCCCAGGCCGATGAGGAGGACCGTCGCGATGACGGTGTACTTCAGCGTGAAGACGACCGAGTCGAGGAAGAAGCGGTTGTCGATCGCCTTCGGGAAGTTCTCGGGGAAGTTCACACCCTGGTTGCCGCCGAGGAGCGGCCAGTCGGACCCCGCCATCTGGAAGACGAGCCCGAGCGGGACGAGGAAGAGGAGGATGACGAAGACGGCGGTCGGGAGCGCGAACAGCCAGCCGGTACGGGCCTGCGCGGCGCGGCGCTTCCTGGCACCGACCGAGTCCGTCGGGCCTCGTCTGGCGAGGGTGGTACTCATGGGTGGGACCTTTCGAACGGGTGGGTGCCGATGCGCCGTCGCGATGGGGGGATCACGGCGGCGCACCGGCGGTCGGACTACTGCGAGAGCACGTCCGTGATGGCGTCGTTGTCGGCGTCGACGGAGTCGGTGCCCTCGAGTACCGCGTTGCGCACGAGCGTCAGCCAGGGGCTGGTCGGCGAGTTGAAGGCCTCCTGGAAGTTCAACGAGTACGGGGTGTCACCCTTGGAGGCGACCTCGTTGATCGTGACCAGGCGCGGGTCCTTGCTCGAGTACTCGTTGTTCGCGAGGTCGGAGCGGGACACCACGTCGTTGTTCTTCGCGAGGACACCGACCTGGGCGTCCTCGGACATCAGCCAGCTGAGGAAGTTCCACGACTGCGCGGCCTTCTTGCTGTCCTTGGAGACACCGATGCCGTCGCCACCGACGAAGGTCGACTCGCCGCCCTTCGGGCCGGGGATGCCGGACACGCCGACGTCGAACGGGGTCGAGGAGAGGAGCGTCGCCGGGTACGGCATGACGCCGACCTTGCCCTCGGTGAAGCCGGCGGTCCAGGTGGGCCCGGCCTCGTCCTTCGAGGAGGGGAGCACGGCGCCCGACTTCCACAGGTCGGCCCACGTGCTGTAGACCTCCTTCGCGCCGTCCTCGGCGAGGAGCGACTCGGTGCCGTCCTCGTTCATGACCTGCTCACCGTCGGCCCACACACTGGGGAACCAGGTGAAGACGAGGCAGCCGCCGCAGTTGAGGCCCGTGGCGGTGCCGTAGGTGTCCGGCTTGTTGAGCGCCTGCACGGCTTTGGCGTCCTCGGCGAACTCGGCGAGGGTCGTCGGACCCTGCTCGGGGTCGAGGCCCGCCTCCTTGTAGAGCTCCTTGTTCCAGAAGAGCATCGACAGGTCGAGCACGAACGGGAGGACGTGCTCCTTGTCGTCGGACGTGCCGGCGGCCAGGTGGCCCTTGTTGATCTCGTCCTTGAAGTCGAGTCCGTCGATGTTGGCGGTGAGATCCTGGAAGAGGCCCTGCTCGACCCAGTTCGGGACGTAGACGATGTCGGCGGCGAACAGGTCGGGGAGGCTGTCGGAACCGGCGGCCGCACCCACCTTCGCGACGTAGTCGTCGTTCGGGACGACGGTGAGCTTGACCTGGTTCTCGTGCGAGGCGTTGTAGGCCTCGACGAGCAGCTTGGCCTGCTTCTCCAGGGGCGCGCGGGTCCAGAGCGTGAGCTCCGAGCCGTCGTCGACGCCCTCGGGTCCGGCGCTGGCGAGCGGGGCGCTCCCACCGCCGCTGGACGAACAGGCGGCGAGGCCGAGGAGCAGGGCGCTGGCCGCCAACACCCCTCCGACCCGCTGCTTGCGTGTGATGTGCGTGCTGCGCATGTGTGACTCCTCTGACTCTTCGTTGAGCGGACCGGTCGGGTCCGGCGGTGCTTCGGGAGAGGTTTCGAAACTGTCGAAAGCCCTTTCGGTAAAGCTAGCCTGGGATCAGAGTAGCGTCAAGAGGAATATCCGGTAACGTTTCCGAAAGATGAAGAGGGGGCGTTTCATGCCAGACAACGATGTTTCGGCGACGACCGGGATCGCTGCCGGTCGGGCGGCGACCCTCGGTGACGTCGCGCGCATCGCGGGCGTCTCGATCGCCACGGCGTCGAAGGCGATCAACGGGCGGAGCGAGGTCGCGCCGAAGACCCGACAGCGCGTGCTCGATGCCGCGAAGTCCGTCTCGTTCACCCCGAACGAACTCGCCCGGAGCCTCATCAACGGCCGGACGGGCACCGTCGGCCTCCTCACGAGCGACCTCGAAGGCCGGTTCGTGATCCCCATCCTCATGGGCGCCGAGGACGCGTTCGGCGCAGGCCAGGTGAACGTGTTCCTCTGCGACGCCCGCGGCGACGCGATCCGCGAGCAGCACCACCTCAACGCGCTGCTCACCCGGCGCGTCGACGGCATCATCGTCGTGGGTCGCAGCACCGACCCACGGCCCTCGCTCGGCCACAAGCTGCCCGTCCCCGTCGTCTACGCGTACGCACCGTCCGACGATCCGACGGACGTGTCCATCACCCCCGACAACCGCGACGGCGGGCGCCTCGCCGTCGAGCACCTGATCGCCTGCGGGCGCTCCCGCATCGCGATGATCACGGGTGAGCCGCAGTACGCGGCTGCCAGGGACCGCGTGACGGGCGTGCAGAACGCCCTCGCGGCGGCGGGACTGGAGCTCGTCGGCTCGCCGATGTTCTCGGAGTGGACCGAGCACTGGGGCCGCGACGCCGCCGCGATGCTCCTCGCCCAGCATCCCGAGATCGACGGGATCGTCGCCGGTTCCGACCAGATCGCCCGCGGCGTGCTCGACACCGTCCGCGACCTCGGGCGCGACGTCCCGACCGACGTCGCCGTCGTCAGCTTCGACAACTGGGAGATCCTCGCGACCAACTCGCGCCCCGAGCTGTCGTCGATCGACGCGAACCTGCAGCAGCTCGGCCGACTCGCCGCGACCCGCATCTTCGAGGCGATCGAGGGCACGGACGTCGATCCCGGGATCGAATACCTACCCGGCCGCCTCGTCCTCCGCGGCTCCACCATCCCGAGGCGCTGAATCCGGTCGGACGCCGATACTCGCCCCACGGGTGATGCGACAGCCGTCGGACATCGCTACGGTCGAGCCATGGACAGCTCAACCGTCATCATGATCGCGGTCCTCGCCGTCGTCGCGGTCATCGTCATCACGATCACCGTGCAGGCCAGACGACGTGCCGGCGGGTCGAAGCATCGCGGGGGTACGACCTCTGACTCCGGCATGCCGTTCATCGTTGATGGCGACGGTCACCATGGAGGCGGCCACCACGGCGGCGGCCACCACGGCGGAAGCGACTCCGGCGGTTGGGACGGTGGCGGTGGCGGCGACTCCGGCGGCGGAGGAGACGGGGGCGGTGGGGGCGGCGGCGACTGACCGGTCCACCCCGGCCGCGTGAGCCGTCAGCGACGTCGCTGCTGCTTCGGGCGACGCTTCGGTTTCGGACGCGGCTTCCGCTTCGGTGGCGGGACCACGGCGCCAGAGCCGACCGAGTCGTCTTCTCTACCCGACAAGCGCCTGCGCGAGACGTCGATTCCCCCGGCCGGCCCGCCGATCCACATCGGGACATCGCCCTGCCAGCCGGCGACGAAGAACAACACCCCACCGACGACCAGT
>Ga0308163_10001842_pt1 | contig 21290 bp, 21 predicted proteins | sample PhyTR1_FD_201037 | JGI IMG/M metagenome (GOLD analysis project Ga0308163, IMG submission 201037) | Phyllosphere microbial communities from UC Gill Tract Community Farm, Albany, California, United States - DLSLT.R1 | ecosystem: Host-associated > Plants > Phyllosphere > Unclassified | place: USA...
TTTCACGCAGTCCTGTGGAGAAGTTGTCCAGGCAGGTTACTTTTGCCCCCAAACTTAGCAGTTCTTCACAAAGATTGGAACCGATAAAGCCTGCACCTCCTGTTACCAGGATGTTTTTGTTGTTGAGTAATTCCTTAAAGTTCATAGTTTATTCAGAATAATATTTTTCTAATATTCTGCAAAGATAGGATTCTTTGTTCGTAAGACTGTTAATTCTAAAATAATCTTCTACATCCGGAACATTAATATCATATCCGGAACCGCTTTTTGTTAAGTTAAGATCAAGCTTTATATGATAAAAGCGTTCAATAATCTCCAAAATTTCGATTATGGCGTAATTCTGTATATATGCGACGTTTAAAATCCTGTTGAGTTGTTGATTGTTTAATAAGTCTAGCGTTATAGTTCTGATATCATCGGCGTCTATCAGATTTCTTGTTGCTTTTGTATGGACATTGATGGTCTCGTTATTTTTGATAGACCGTACGAGATAATTCATCAGGAGATTGGGATTGCCGCCTTTTCCAACCGCATTGCTCACCCTCAAAATCAGAAATTTTGCACACCGGCTTTTTATCATCTGTTCCATTTTCAGTTTATGCAACACATAATCGCTCCCTGTTTTGGAAGAGTCATAAATACTGCATGTTGAGAAATAGATGAAAATCTTTTCTGGATTTTCATTGATGGTTGTGATAATGAGATCTTCCTCGCGCAGAAATTCTTCTTGCCTGATTTCCAGCGAGTTTGACACGCCGGAAGCAAAAAAAACGGTGTCCTCGCGATCGTGCTCTATAAAAAGAGAGCCTATAAGCCCTTTACCTATGATCATGGTCTATTGTTTTGATAAGTTCTTTTGAGATGAGTTCGCTGGATAACGCATTCCAGTGAGAATCATCATAATGATACAGCATCCTATTGTCTTTCTTTCTAAAATTATTATAAAAGTCTGCAGTAGGGTAGTATGTTATGTTTTTGTTTTTTAAAAGATGTCCTAGTTTAAAAAGATAATCCGGTTGTTTCTGGGCCGGAATCTTTTCAAAATAGACCGTTTCTTTATTGGGCATTGGTAGATAAATGAATTTTGCACCGATAGAGTCACAGTATTTTTTGTAAGATTCCAGAGATTTTACATTGGTCATCATCCATTCATCAGACGGCATCAGATGTGCAGTATCATAAAAGAACATCTTATCGTCCATTTTAGACTGTATTCCGTTTCCTTTGGATCTTTCGATTTTAGCTCTTGTGTAGTTATTCACATACGCACGAAAAATTTTATCCAGAAACACATTCACATTCCCTTGTTTCCAAAGCTCATTATAGTTGTATCTGATTTGGTTTGAAAAAGAGTTTTTAAAATATTCTATTTTGGGAATCTCGCCCCGCTCCACAACTTCATAGATGACATACTTTGGTTTCCTGATGAGATTCAGTTTAAGCATTTTGTCCAGAACAGAGAAGTCGGCCGGTGCTATGCCATAAACCGAATATCTGTTGCCGGAATTTTTCATCATTTGATTTGCGAGGATTTGTGACTGGCTCAGGGTGGCTCCCATTGTGAAGGAATCTCCAATAATAATGACATCCGGGTTTTCTATAAACTGATCATTTCGAAATCCTAGCTGATCCGTGATGTAATCCTCATTTTTATAGATTTCGTAAGGGGTGTTGAAACAAAGATCTCCAACACCGGTCATTCTGCCTTTCTGGTTTGCATAAAGCGGAAAATTATGAGGAATGATACTGCTTCTGTACAATGGGGATTCATAGAATTTGTGTGTGAAAGCGTAGATCGGCAAGAAACCCTGCATTATGTAAATAATCAGTAGTGGCAGTAAGAATAATAGTGTTCTTAATATAAATTTTTTCATCTTGCTAGAATTGGAAATAAATAAACTCAGCCTGTTCCCCCGCATACAGTAAAACCAATATAGCAAACAGGAAATAGACAGACCACCGTGCCGCAACAGGCAGCTTTGTAAAAGGCTTTCTCAAAGGATGCAGTTCCTGCCGCATACACCATTCAAAGACCAGCATGATTATAATGAAAATCAAAATCCTGGGGTTTCCGTCCAGAAGTTTGTAAGGGTATCCAATGCCCGTTCCCAGCGTAGAGAATATTCTCGCGATATACGCCAGGGCATCTGTCACAGATGCCGACCGGAAAAATATCCATGCAAAAGTGGCTAAAGAAAACGTCAGAACCAGTTGGAGTATCTCCCGGATATTTGGAAATAATCTTCCTTCTGCGACCATGTCCATATTGTTCCTATTGGTTTTCAGGATGATTGAAGGCAAGATGAATAAGGCATTCAGAAAGCCCCAGACTACAAACGTCCAGTTGGATCCGTGCCAGAATCCACTCACAATAAATATAATAAAGGTGTTCCGGATCCGCATCCAGTTGCCGCCTTTGCTGCCACCAAGCGGAATATAGAGATAATCCCGAAACCAGGAAGAAAGCGAGATGTGCCAGCGGCGCCAGAATTCTGCAATGTCTCGGGAGAAATATGGATATGCAAAATTCCTCAACAAATCGAAACCAAAAAGCCGCGCTGTTCCAAGTGCAATATCTGAATAACCTGAGAAATCTCCGTAAATCTGAAATGCAAATAAAACAGCGCCGAAAATAAGAGTAGTACCTGTATATTGATGATAATCATTAAAAATCATATTGGCGTAATAAGCACAGTTGTCCGCAACTACCATCTTTTTAAAAAGTCCCCACAAGATCTGTCGCAGACCGTCAACAGCATTGTCATAGCTAAAGTGTCTTTCTTTTTTGATCTGAGGTAAAAGATGGGTAGCCCTTTCGATAGGGCCGGCGACCAGCAAAGGGAAAAAGCTCACGAATAAGCTGTAATCTATCAGAGATTTTTCTGCCCGGATTCTTTCTTTGTAAATGTCTATCACATAGGACAAACCGTGGAAAGTATAAAACGAAATCCCGACAGGCAGGATGATCTGCAAAACCCATGGACTTGTATGCAGGCCGAAACCACCCACGAAGTCCGCAAACGATTCTGCGAAGAAATTATAATATTTGAAAAAGCCCAAAAAGCCCAGGTTGACACTCATGCTCAGCCAAAACCAGAACTTCTTTGCTGTTTTTTTTTCGGAACTTTCAATTTTCAGTCCTGTGTAATAATCCAAAAATGTAGAAAATGCCAGCAGAAAGAGGAATCTCCAATCCCAGCAGGCATAAAAATAATAGCTGGCCAGCATCAGAAGGATATTCTGATTTTTTTTCGTTTTTATCATCCAGTACAATGCAAAAACAATAGGCAGAAAAATTGCAAAGCTTATCGAGTTGAACAGCATTGCCTATATTTTTACATTATAAAACTCAGCAACAGAAGGGTGGCCAACGTGCAGGATAACTTCATTTCCCAATCCTTCGCTACCTCTGCAAACACAGAATTCTTTCGGGAGAAAATAGGGATAGACACCGCTGTCCCAAGCTGCTTTCCACATTACAATCGAAGCTCTGGATGGTTCTCTTTCCATATATTCACAGCATTTTTCAAAGAACAGTTTTCCACTTTCCGATTTCTTAGAAAGTGTCATAGGAGTGATGTTGGAGGTGATTCCGAAACCTTTGCTCTCATCTGTCACAGGAATTGTATCCAGAGAAGTTGCAACCTCAAAATTCATGCTTTGACCGGAACTGTTTGGTACACAGAAACCAAATTTTTCTGTCAGATAGATCAAACTGTAGATATTTTCATTCAGAATATACATATCAGAATCTATCGAAATTGCGATATCTGCGTCGGACTCCAGCATACCTTTAAATTTATAGTAATCTGCAAGGTGGTAAAAATGCCTTTGCAGGTTTTTCTTGTCCTGCAGCACCGGAGCTTCTACTTTTTTGAGATTTACGCCATCTATCTTCAGATCAAAATCAGAGTAGACCGTATATTTCGCGTTGGGAAAATACTTTTTTAAAGTACTGAGGCTCGGATCCAGCCGAAGTTGATGACTCAGATCTGCGCCACCTGCATTCACCCGTTCCGCATTGAATTCGCTGAAAATAAACTCGATGGATAAACCGGACAGGTAGTGTTTCAGTTTCGCATCTGTAATAGAATAAGGATGCAGATCTTTTAAATTCTTTTCGGTAAAATCCTTTTTAGGCAACTGCCGTTCGGTTTTTTTATGTCCCAGAAGGACTGCCGCGGCTTCCTGTAGTCGCCAGATTATAGTTCCAAGCATTTGTGTGTGTTTTAGCTAAATAATTTGTTTAAATTCCGGATAGAAATCTCATTATCCAATATGGCAAGGTAATCTGTTTTTATCCTTTTTGAAAAAGATTTGAGAAGTGCCCGGTCATCATAAAGCCTGATGATTGCATTTTCGATTTCGCCTACGTCCCTGTTTACAAGAAGCCCGTTTTCACCATTACGGATCACCATCTTTGGGAATCCAATATTTGTGGAAACGCACGGGACTTTTGACAGGCTGGCTTCGGCAAAAAGTGATGGCCCGGTGTCCGCTTCTGATGCTATGACCACAAGATCCACATCGGTATAAAAATTAAGCAGATCCTGATAAGGTCCTGAGAATTTTGTTTTCAGCACAACCTTTCTACCCGTTTTGTTCACAGCTTCTATGGCCGGCTCTATTACCTCACGGAATCCCTTCATTGGCCTGTTTGGATTGCCTGTCCAGCCGATGGTGAGGTGCTCTCGCTCCGCTATATTTTTGTTCCCGGCAAAATCATTTTGAAGATAAATTCCGTTGGCAAAAGTCATCTTTTGTGTCAATTCCTGATAATCGTTATACAATCCGCTGCTGCCAACGATGATGCCGTCGTAATGCTGCAGATAAGTGTGGAAAAATTGTCTTCTTGACAGTTTTTTAAGATCAGTTTTTGTTTTATGGTCAAAACTAGGGCCTTCGTGCGGGTAGGAATCGGTATAAATTCCGACATATTTTTTTTCAGCCGTGAAAGGCATTACAGACATAAACTGAAAATAGAAAGCGCATTCGAAAATAACATCAAAATGAATCTTTTGTACTATTTTCCTGCTGTTTGCCTCATAGACCGGTGGATTTTTATATTTGGGATAAGAGAATCGCGATGATGAATCGATGATGAATCTTTTCTCCTGATTTTTAACAAAATTAAGAATCCCGGTGACGGCTTTTTCAGAAGCCGAAAAATCTTTGGCCCTGATACTGAAATCTTCTTCAAATGCAATAAAGCAGTCAAAATCAGTCAAGCCTTGCGCCCACGTTTTGATTAGATTGTGATAAGCCCAATCTGGTCTGTCTGCGATAAAAAGGATGGATTTCTTTTTCAATGCTGAATTATTTTTTTTATTGTAGACGGGACGCCGGCTGCCATGGCATTGTCCGGTACATCTGTCCTCACGACGGCTCCAGCTGCGATAACGGCATTGTTTCCTATCGTAATATCGGGGAAGATAATGGCGCCGGCTCCTATTTTTACAAAATTCCCGACTTTGCATCTTCCCAAAAGTGTCGCGCCGGGCGAAATCTCACAAAATTCGCCGACGATGACATCGTGCGTAATAATGGAATTATAGTAAATAATTGTTCCGGATCCTATCTTTACATCATTTGAGATTCTTGCGCCGCCCAGAATGTTGCATCCTTTTCCAATCTCGACCCCGAAACTTCCAATTTCAGCATATTTGCTGATGGATGAGGTTAGGTGGCCGCCCAGATTTTTAAATTTTTCTGATAAGCGGGATCTCAGCGGAGGATGACCGACTCCTAATGTGAATTGTCCTGAAATGGTTTCAAAAACAGTTTTTGCTTCGTCCTCACTTTTCAGAACTTTGAACTTCGCGTAGAGTAGATCAGGTGTATCATCTGAAACATCATCATAGAAATGCAGGTTTTCCGTCTCACCTTGTTGATGAAATATTTCCAGCACTTCTTTGGCAAAGCCTTTTGCGCCTACTATCAGCATAATCAGTTATTTTGGATTCTAAGCATTAATCTGGATATCATATCTACTTCTTCCACAGTCAGATCTACGTAAAGTGGCAGGCAAAGCACTCTCTTTGCGATATCCTCGGTCACCGGAAGATTTTTGTCGCTTTCAACGTATGGTAGAGAGCTTGCAAGAGAAGGATAAAAATACCGTCTTGTGTAGATCTCATGAAGTTTGAGATGCTCGATGGTTTTCAGCATCAGTGCTTCGCTCTCAAAAACAATAGGGTAGTAAGAGAAATTATTTTTAGATTGCTGGTGCCACAGCGGTCTTACAGCTTTTAGATTCCGGAGTTTCTCATCGTACCTTTCAGTGATTTCTTTTCTTTTTTTATGAATAGAATCGATATACTTCAAATTGGCAAGTCCCATCGCAGCGTGGAATTCTGAATTTTTCCCATTGATTCCCAGCTCTGCAAAATTCTCCGGACCATCGAAACCAAAGTTTCTGATGAAAGCTAGTTTTTTGAGAAGTTCGGGATTTTTTGTGATGATAAGGCCGCCTTCTATCGAGTGATACAATTTGGTAGCGTGCAGAGAACAGGTAGAGATGTCGCCATATTCGAATATGGATTTTCCGTCGATTTCTACCCCGAAAGCGTGAGCTGCATCATAGATCACTTTCAGATTATGTTTTCTGGCAATTTCTTCTATTTTTACAACATCACATGGGTTTCCGTAAACGTGCGTAGCAAGGACTGCCGAGGTTTTTTCGGTAATCGCAGCTTCTATTTTGTCTGCGTCGATGTTTAAAGAATCTTTATCGATGTCGACAAAGACAGGTTGACAATTTTCCCACACTATAGAACTTGTAGTGGCCACAAATGAGAACGGTGTGGTGATAATTTCCCCTTTCAGCTGCAACGCTTTGATAGCCATTTGAATAGCAACTGTTCCGTTGGTGACGAATAGCAGATGATCAAGCTTCAGAAATTCTTTCAATCTCAATTCCAAATCATTGGCGAGCGGACCCATATTGGTAAGCCATTGTCTCTTCCAGATGCCGTCCAGATAATACTGATAGACTTGTTGGGGTGGGAGGAAAGGTTTTGTAACTGGAATCATTTGGTTTGTTTTAATATTTTCATCAATTCCCAAAAACACCAGATTAAAGGAAGAAAAGTGTATCACATACTTGTCCTATTAATCCATTTTTTTTGGCTGGTTCAAAATTGTGATTTTGCAGTTTGATGATAAACAGCAAAAATCAATTTGTAAAAGTACAAAAAAAGCATAATTTAGCTGAAAATTTTATCAGCCTGCGTCAATTTTATTTCATGAAATTACTCTACATCAACAAAAATATTAACCTGTCCAAACCTATTATCAGCCAGCTGAATAAGATGGGTTTTGAAGTTGATGTTTTGATAGAATCTTTGCCACAACCGGTTGATAAACATTCCCTTATTCACAGGTTTGGGAATATTTTCCACAGATTAGTGTTGAAGGACAATCAATATTTCATCCGGAAAGAAAAACGACTTTTTGAGAAGTTTGCGGAGAAAAGACTGAAAAATAAGAAATATGACATTGCTTTTTTTATAAGGGCAGATATGTACCCGGAAGCATTCATAAAAAAGGTGAGACAGAGAAGTTCCAAAATGGTAAGTTACCAGTGGGACGGTCTGGAAATGTATCCCAAGATTTTTGATTACTACAAATATTTTGACAGAAAACTGGTTTTCGATGGTGATGATATTTCAAAATTTCCGCAATATAATCTACTGCCATTAACCAATTTTTACTATACGGAAGGACAAAGTGCTGGCAATATGCTGGATCTTTTTTATGTAGGTGTAGGGCTGGAAGAAAGGATCAGAATGTCCTATGCTATCGAGGACTTTGCGGAAAAAAACGGTTTGACTTTCAAAGCAATTTTGACTGTTCCGGACTTTCGGCGTGAGGTAGCTGGCAAATCGGTCAATCTTGTCCATCAAGGCATTTCTATAGAGGAAAACGAGCGTTATACTTCTATGTCAAAGTCTGTTGTAGATTTTAAAATGAACAGTCACAATGGTGCGTCGTTCCGCGTCTTTGAGTGTCTGAAGATGGAGAAAAAGCTGATTTCTAATAATTTCAGATTGAGCGACTACGACTTCTACCATCCGGATAATATTTTCCTTACAGACTTTCAGGATCTCACGGGGCTGAAAGCGTTTCTCGAAAAGCCTTACCATCCCATAGACCGAAAGATCGTCGACAAATACGGCATCAAAAACTGGGTCAACTATGCCCTGGATTATGGCGATTATGAACCAATTAATATACCCTGATGCAAGAAAAATTTCTGACTATATTCACTCCTACTTATAACAGAGCCTATATCCTACCAAAGCTTTACGCAAGCCTTCTACAGCAGTCCAACAAGAATTTTGTCTGGCTGGTGGGCGATGATGGCTCTTCTGATAAAACTAAGGATTTAGTTCAGCAATTTCAGGCGGAGGGGAAACTGGAGATCACTTATTTCTTTCAGGAAAATAAAGGAAAACATTTTGCAGTCAACAGAGGCCTTGAAATTGCAGTGACTGAATTTTTCTCAGTCGTTGACAGTGATGACTATCTCTCGGAAAATGCTGTTGAAGAAATGCAAGTCCTTTCTGAGAACATCAAAGGCGATCAGCAGATTGCGGCCTTTACCTTTATTCATTTTTCCGGATCAAAAGATATGGATTTGGAAAGGTTTGGAAAAAAAGAATGGATCGTCTCAGGCCGGGCTGATTATGACTGGCAATTCCCCGGAGAGATGACCTATTGCTTTAAAACAAAAATTCACCGGGAGTTTCTTTTTCCGGAATTTGAGGGTGAAAAATTCTGCCAGGAATCATTGGTATTCCGAAGGATAGAAAGAAAGTACAAGATTCTTTTCACAGATAAGATTTTGGCTTTCGGCGATTATCTGGAAGATGGTCTGACGAACAATTTTTACCAACTCCTTCTGAAAAATCCAAAAAGCACCCTTCTCAATATCCGGGAAAGATTTCAGGATCCTATATCTGCAGATGAGAGATCTCGTCTTGCAGAAACTTATTGGGATATTGCTTCTAAAACGAAAGCGTCTTTTATGGGAAGGTATTTTGGTGTCAATCTTTTTTTAATCTTGAAAGTCCTACTCAAAAAACACACAAAATGAAAAAAATCTCTATAATCATTCCACTTTATAATGCAGAAAACTACATTGTCAAATGTCTCGACTCTGTAAAAAATCAAACGTATAAAAACTATGAACTCATTGTTATCAATGATAAGAGTAAAGATGGTTCTTGGGATGTTTTGAATAGGTATGCGTCGGATAATCAGGATATTAATTTCAAAATTTTAAATAATGAGATAAACCTAGGACTTAGCAAAACGAGGAACAGAGGTATGGAGGAGGCTGGCGGAGATTACATTCTTTTTATGGACAATGATGACATACTTGCCGATGAGCTTTCTTTGCAGCATTTCATCGATAAGACTGCTGGTAATCCGGATATTATCCTTGGCAAGACCGTATTTTTATTAAATGATCTTCCAAAAAGGAGCAATTATCACACCCTGAAAAATAAAAAAGAAACATATAAAGGAAAAGAAATTCTGGACGGGTTTTTCTCTGGAGAATGGGCTGTTACAGCGTGGAATAAGCTGTATTCTGCCGACTTTCTAAAAAGAAATAATCTGAAATTTTTGGATGATCTGCTCCACGAAGACGAGCTCTGGGCATTCGAAACTGCAGTTGCGGCCAATAAAATTACTTTTCTGGATCACGAGACCTATGTTTATTATTCTATGTCCAATCCCAACTCTATGACTGCGACCGTCGGCATGAAAAATATTGAGCATTATCTTATCATTCTGACAAAAAAGCTTGAAATGGCTTATGCACAAGGATTATATTCAAAATCAGAATTTGTTGAAAGATATCTGAAAAATTTTGCCAACTTTACGATTCTAAGCAATGTTTGTACAAAGGATTATAGCATCTTTAGAAAGTTCTATAAAGCAATTGGCGAGTTGTTTACAAAATATTTTCCAGGGAAAAAAGAATTTTTGGTACCACCTCTTTTAGCTTATTATCTCTACAAAATGAAATTTGATCAGACCTTCATATTATACGGAAAATTTCCAAAATATATTAATCCTTTGCTGAGGCTCTAGTCTACATATTTCCTGTCGTAATTTCTCTTTCCGTAGATCAGGCTGTAAATTTTATTCTTGAAATTTCGCAGCATAGTTCCGGGCTTTCCGTTGTAAAATTGTGCGTATTCATCAAAATGTTTGGCCATATTTTGCACTTCCTGAGAGACATTTTCATCAAGATATCGCTTCTGTTCAGAGAAGCTGAGGTCGGTATTCGTGCTACTGATGCCCGTCTTTTCGAAGATGCTGATAAATTCATTAATGTATTTCTGAGAAATATTGTGCCGCACAAAAAGATCCATCATAAAAGTCCAGTCAGATGCTATCTTGTTGCCTTCGTCATACATCCCGTATTTAAGGAAAAGATCCTTTTTAAAAAATGCGGACTGATGGCAGATAGGCTCTTTCAAAAGAGAACCGATCGTAATTCTGGATGGGATTCTGTATTCATATTTTTTGCGGTCTTCCAGCTCGTAATAAGCATTTCCGTAGATGATATCCTCGTCACCAAAGGCAGGTGCAATTTTGGACACGATTTCAAAATTGGAAAATCTGTCGCCACTGTTCATGAAAATCAAGTATTTGCCGGTGGCTTTTTCTATCCCTTTATTCATGGCATTATAAATCCCTTTGTCCGGCTCGCTGATCCAGTAATCAATCTGTGAAGAATAGCTTTCCAATAATTCTTTGGTACCGTCCTGCGAGCCTCCATCTATGACGATGAATTCAAAGTTTTTGTAAGACTGATTGATAACGCTATTGATGGTTGCTTCCAGACCTGGTTTGTTGTTGTAGGCCACTGTGATTATGCTGATCGTCATTTTTGCTTAAGCTGTTTTTACTTGTTTAGAAATTATTTTTTTTCCTAAATTTTGAAATGGTCTTTCTACCATTCGATATGTCGCAAACGAGATGAGAGAAAATATTGATAAAGTTAATAAAAAGAATAAAATGTAATTGACACCCGCGGATCCTTCATATAGAGAGTTAAGATGAAACCGGGATAACCAAAACAGAACTATGAAATGGATGGTATACATACTGTAACTTATCGTCCCTATAAAGCGGATAATACGGTTGTCCAATAAGATTATCTTTATCCTGCTCATGAATATGGTAGCCGCACCAAAGCAATAGGCATACAGAAGATGTTCCTCAAACAGCAATTGGTATTGCCTGAATGCCAGAGATATTATCAGCAATACACCAATGCAGATGAGATTATAGCCGGAAACTTTGATCTTTTCTTTTTTTGTAATATGGAAAAACAAAACTATTCCAATAGCAAAAAGAGGTAACTGATTTGGGAAAAACAGGTACAGATACTGGCCGTTGATGCCCTCGGAGCCAATTATATTTCCGGTAATTTGAATGGCTGCATACCGTATGACGTAACTGATTAGGAGAAAGGTAATGGCCTGATTAAAATTATTAATGCTCCTGATGATCAGTGGGATTAGACAGTAGAAAAAAATATCAACGCTAATAGACCAGCCTCCTGGCACGAAACTGTTGATCTTGGCAGGTGATAAGCCGTGGAGGAAAAATACATTCGAAAATAGGCCTTTATAATCAATTTTACCTTCAGAAAGCCAACTGACAATAGCATAGTAAAGGATCGCCAAATAATACATTGGCGCAATTCTCAAAAACCTTTTTGTGAAAAAGAAGTTAATGCGTTCTTTAGAATCGTTTTTTTTTTGGTCAAGCGTGATGAATATTGTAGAAGCACCTATTATAAAGAAAAGTGCTGCTCGCATAGGGCCCGCTCCTGCGAAAATACTAACGCCGCGGGGCAGACGACCGACATTTTGCGCCACGTGAGAGGAAACGACACCCAGAATGGCCCATCCACGCAAGGTATCTATGTAACCGATACGATTCATATCAAATCCTCAATTTTCGATTGTAGCGCGTTCAGCCATTCCCAAATCACTTCTGCTGCATCTTCCGTAAACGGTTTTATATTACAGAATTCTTCAAATGCAGCTTTGTCATCCCAAAGTAAACGGACCTTATTGTACAAATTTTGAGGGTTTTCCGGATCAAAGAAAAGAACAGCCTCTGGATTGATGATTGCCGGTTCGGGTTTATTGTTGCTCCCCCAATAGATAGGAATACTTCCGGAAACAATGGCTTCAAGTAATTTTTCTGTCACATAACCATTATCGTCACTGTTCTCCGGACAGATATTGAACTTAAAAGTTTTTAAGTACGCAATTTTGTCATCATTATATTTATCCTGAAGTTCATCCGTATTTTTCAGAAAACTTCCGGGACAACTTACGGTCTGGATCGGACTCAACAATTCAATTAGTTTTTTTCTGATTCCGCCTGCATCGTGGCGGGAGATGTTGGCACAAAATTGCCATCTTGTTTCAGATTTTCTGTATTGCGGATTGTTATATGAGTCTATCAGATTTTTAATCGTAGCAAAATCCGCATCGGGAGGAATAATGTACAGGATCCACAACGGAAATCTTAAATACTTGTCGTGCGCCAAATAGTTAAACCCTAAAGACAAATTGTAGTTTTTGAGATAGCTTTTCTGATAGCGGTAGTGCGCCGGAAAAGTAGGAGTGAAAATATTTTCTCCTGTAAAAAATATCTTTGGAGAGCCAGCAAAAAGTGACGTCTTTGGATCACCGTATACTGAGAAGAAATTAATCTTTTTGTGGTTAGCGTTTATATTTCTGTGCTCGATAAATTGGGTAAACCAACAATCCTCCGATCGGGACAAAGCCCAGAAGTCGTAATACCTGATATTAGAACTCTTGAACTTTTCCTGATTCTTTCTAAAACGTCTGTAAAGATTTACAATGGATTTTAGTCTGATAATTATTCCCATTTGAGCTTTTGGAATTACATCAATTTCAGGTCAGCTTCCATCATTTCTTTTACAAGGCCTGCAAGATCATACTTCGGTTCCCAGCCCAGCTGTGTTTTAGACTTCGTAGGATCTCCAATTAGAAGATCTACCTCGGTCGGTCTGTAGTACTGAGGATCTATTTTGACAACAACACGGCCAATTTCCAGCTGATAATCGGGATGATTACATTTTGCAACTTTGGCGGTTTCGTTCTCGTTTTCACCTTCGAAGGTAAGTTCTATTCCGGCTTCACCAAATGCCATTTTTACAAAATCTCTCACACAGGTAGTCTTGCCAGTGGCTATCACATAATCCTCTGCCACTTCCTGCTGCAGGATTCTCCACATTGCATCTACATAGTCTTTCGCATGGCCCCAGTCTCTTTGGGCATTTAGGTTTCCGAGATAAAGCACATCTTGTTTTCCCTTAGCAATTGCTGCGGTCGCCATTGTGATTTTTCTTGTGACAAATGTTTCTCCGCGTCGTGGTGATTCGTGGTTGAACAGGATGCCGTTGCAGGCATAGATCCCGTAAGCTTCACGGTAGTTTTTTGTAATCCAGAAGGCATAGATTTTTGCTACACCGTAGGGAGAACGTGGGTAGAAAGGTGATTGTTCGTCGTAGAAACCAGCAGCATTTTTGTTTTCCGGAAGTCCGCCGTACAGTTCAGATGTAGACGCCTGATAGATTCTTGTTTTGTTTTGAAGGCCAAGTATTCTGATGGCTTCCAAAATCCTCAAGGTTCCGATCCCATCAACGTTGGCAACGTATTCGGGAGAATCAAAGCTCACTTTTACATGAGACATAGCACCAAGATTATAAATCTCATCAGGTTGTACTTCCTGAATGATTCTGATGATGTTGGTAGAGTCTGTCAGATCGCCGTAGTGCAGTTTGAAATTAACATGATTCTCATGCTGATCTATGTATAAATGGTCAATTCTCTGCGTATTGAAAGACGACGCTCTTCTTTTGATACCGTGTACTTTATAGCCTTTTTCTAGTAGCAATTCTGCCAGATAAGAGCCGTCCTGCCCGGTAACTCCTGTAATTAATGCAGTTTTCATTTGTGTTGTTTTAGTTTAAATTTTTTCTCGTAAACATCTCGTATTCCGTCCTCCAGACCAATTTTCGCTTTCCAGCCCAGATCGTTTATTTTGGTGACGTCCATCAATTTTCTCGGTGTTCCGTCCGGTTTTGAAGTGTCCCAGATGAGCTCGCCCTCATAACCTACAATTTTTTTGACTAATAATGCTAAGTCCTTGATACTGATGTCTTCACCAATGCCAACATTCACGTGCCCGGCGTCATCATAATTCTGCATCAGGAAGAGGCACGCTTCTGCAAGATCATCGGAATGTAGAAATTCCCGCAGCGGTGTTCCCGTTCCCCAGACTGTTACATTTTGTAGATTCTGCTCTTTAGCTTCATGAAATTTTCTAAGCAAAGCAGGTAAAACATGAGAATTATTGAGGTCATAATTGTCATTCGGGCCGTACATATTTGTGGGCATTGCCGAGATAAAATTGGAATTGTACTGGCTCCTGTACGCATCGCACATCTTGATACCCGCTATTTTTGCAATAGCATATGGCTCATTGGTAGGCTCCAAAGTCCCTGTCAGAAGGGAGTCTTCTTTCAATGGCTGTGGTGCCATTTTGGGATATATACAGCTGGATCCAAGGAACAGAAGTTTTTTAATACCGTTCGTATGGGCCTGATGGATGACGTTGTTCTGGATCATCATGTTCTCATACAGAAACTCGGCGCGGAAGGTATTGTTGGCCTGTATTCCGCCCACTTTTGCAGCAGCAAGAAAGACGAACTCGGGTTTTTCTTCAGCAAAAAATTCTGCTGTTTTCTGGTAATCACGCAGATCCAGCTCAGCTGAAGTTCTGGTAATCAGGTTGGTAAAACCCTGTTTTTCCAATGCCCGGAAGATCGCGCTGCCTACCAGTCCGCGATGTCCTGCAACATATATTTTGGAGTTTTTGTCCATTACTTTTTTATTTTGTAATATATCTTTTTAGCAAAAGATGTAAAATTATTGTCTTCGGTTTTATCGATTCTTCGGGACGCTTTTACAATCTGATCGGGATAGTCTCCTTCGCTCTTCTCATCAATGATGTGAAGACTGATTTTGCGTTCATAATGTCTCACAATGATAGAAAGGATACTTTGATCGTGGCGGTGCGCCGAGAATCCCTCGTTTTGAATGCCGGATTCCGACAGCAGAGGATCTACCACCAGATGCGGCATGTACACCATCATATCCAGCCAGTCTTTGATCATTTGAAGTGATTCTTTTGTCTTTCTGATTATCATAAAACCTGCGAGCAGCTTATTTTTTTCCAGCCATTGATCATCATTGCCAAAGACAGTTCGGAAATGATCTACGGTTGTCTTCTTGGTCCAGTATTTTATTTTTGGTGAGTTGGTGAAGTTTTTATTAAAATCCTTCCAGCCATAATTCTTTTCAGAGCTGTATTGGAAAAATATAGCGTGATTATCTCGAAGCTGATCAAAATAGCTTTGCCAAAGATGGGCATTTTTTAGCTCACAGCCAGAATCTGCATAGACCAGAATGTCGTTATCTTTTAGCTTTGAAAGGCTGTCATAAATGATATAGGCCTTCCAGAGCCAGAATCCGCCCTTTTTTTTGTCTACAAATAAGGGAGATGCTTTCAGAGCAAATGGGAGATCTGCATAGCTGTACCGCTGCGTCTCCGTAAAAATATGTAGGGATTTAGCTTCCCCGATGATTCTTTTTGCAGACTGAACAAATACATGGCTTCCGTATGTGATGAATTTTTTTGTCAAAATTATTTTAGATATAATATCCCCGCACTGTCTATCTGGAACACCCATCCTGTCTGCATTCTGGTTCCTTCAAACTCAATTCTGATTTTATTGGAAAGGTCTGTATACATTTTCTTGCCCGGATCGGCAAGGTAGGTCTGCATGTAGAGATTTCCTTTATTAATACCTTCGGGGAGATGTATGGTTTTTTCTACGACAAATGGTCCTTTTGAATATTTCTTGACCCCTTCGTAATGTCCGGGCGCATAAAACATCATTGGAATATCAAAGTTGTTGAAAAATAAAGCTTCGAGTTCAAATTCTGCATCTTCTTTCAGTTCACCCTCAATTGTGATATTGATTTCATTATTATCGAAATTCATTGGGATAAGAGTTCCGTTGATACCATTCACTGAAAAGTGCGAAATGCTGAGGTTGGGCTCTTTAATTTTCAAAACATCCAGAATTGATGAATCTGCGGCAATATTATCGTTTGAATACAGATTGATACATTCATCTATATTTCCGTCATACCGTACCGTGCCTTTCTCCAGGAAAATACCTTTATTGCAAAGCTGTTTGATGGAGGCCATATTATGGCTTACAAAGAGGACTGTACGCCCCTCGCCATTGCTGACATCGCCCATCTTTCCGAGGCATTTTTTCTGAAATTCCAGGTCGCCTACGGCAAGTACTTCATCTACAATGAGTATTTCTGATTCTAAGTGTGCTGCTACGGCGAACGCAAGACGAACGTACATTCCTGAGCTGTAACGTTTTACTGGGGTGTCGATGTATTTTTCCACACCTGAAAAATCTACGATTTCGTCAAATTTCCTTGTGATTTCTTTCCTGGTCATTCCCAGGATTGCACCGTTCAGGAACACGTTTTCGCGGCCTGTCATCTCGGGATGGAAGCCTGTACCGACTTCCAGTAATGATGCAATTCTGCCACGGGTATTGATAATACCGGTCGTTGGCTTGGTCACTTTACTTAAAAGTTTCAGCAATGTAGATTTGCCGGCGCCGTTCCGGCCGATTATTCCGACAGCGTCGCCCTGTTCCACTTCAAAATTAATATCCTTCAGTGACCAGACATAATCGCTTTGACCTTTGGTGGTTCTGTCATTCACCTCTCCGATGCGCAGATAGGGATCTTCTTTACCTCTCATTCTGTGCCAGAAACGGTTGAGATCATGAGATAAAGTTCCTGTTCCCACCTGTCCAAGACGGTATTGTTTAGAGATATCTTCTGCTTGTATTGCAATTGGTTTTGTCATTCTTTGTGTTTTTATACCGTGTCCATAAAACCTTTCTCTACCTTGTTGAAAATCACTGTTCCAATGGCTAAGATGATTAAAATGATAACTGTGCTGATCATTAGCATCATAGGGCTGAAATCTCCTACGCCCAACCAGGCGTATTTGAAACACTCGAAGATACCTGTCAGCGGATTAAAAAAGGCAATCGTTCTGAAGACTCCTTTTAGACTTGATGCCGGGTAGATCACCGGTGTTGCATACATATAAAGGCTGATACCGAATGATAAAAGCATCTGAAGATCACGGTATTTCGTGGTAAGGGATGAGAATATCATTCCCAGCCCCAATGCGAATATGGCCATCAAAGCAATCAGAAAAGGCGTTACCAGAATCCATAAATTAGGTTGAACTTCTCCCTTGAAAAGGTAGTAGAAAAAGACAGCCAGGAACAGCAGCATCTGTACACCCAGCTTCATCAAATTGGAAAAAACGATTGAAATCGGCATTATGAGTCTGGGAAAATAAACCTTTCCAAAAATGCTGGCATTTGCAGTAAAGACATTTGAAGTCGAATTGAGACAGGTAGAAAAGTAGTTCCAAAGCGTGATTCCTGCTAGGTAGAATAAGATTTTTGGAGCACCGTCAGTGGGTAACTTGGCTATGTTTCCGAAAACAATGATATAAACTATCGTGGTGAAAATCGGATTAATGAAAAACCATACCGGTCCCAGGATAGTCTGTTTGAAACTGGAAACGAAGTCCCGCTTTACAAACATATAGACCAGATCTTTGTACCTCCAAACTTCTTTAAGATTGAGGTCGAAAAGGGAATGGCTGGACCCTATGGTTTCGGTCCATTGATCATTTTGAGAATCACTCATTTGTGTTGTGTTTTTGTTATTTTATTAGACCTTTCAGGTATTGGCCATAGCCGCTTTTTCCGTATTTTCCTGCAGTCTCCAGAAGTTTTTCTTCATTGATGAAACCATTACGGTAAGCGATTTCCTCAATACATCCGATCTTGAAACCCTGTCTTTTCTCAATCACGCTTACAAATTCTGATGCATCCTGAAGAGAGTCAAAAGTCCCTGTATCCAGCCACGCTGTACCTCTGTCCAGAACACCCACTTCCAGTTTTCCTTTGCTAAGGTAAACGTTGTTGATATCAGTAATCTCCAGTTCGCCTCTTGGAGATGGCTGTATGTTTTTTGCAATCTCAACCACTTCATTATCATAGAAATAAAGTCCCGGCACCGCATAGTTAGATTTTGGTTCGCTCGGCTTTTCCTCGATAGAAATTGCTTTAAAATCATTGTCAAATTCTACAACGCCGTATCTTTCGGGATCTGCCACGTGGTACGCGAAAACTACTCCGCCGTCAGGATTGGTTTTGTTCTTCAACAAAGTGCCCATTTCGGAACCGTAGAAGATATTATCGCCTAAAACCAAAGCTGCGGAATCGTCTCCGATAAATTGGTCTCCAAGAATAAATGCCTGTGCCAATCCGTCCGGACTTGGCTGAACCACGTATTCTATGTTGCAGCCCAGTTGAGAACCGTCTCCCAAAAGCTTGATAAATCCTGCCTGGTCGTGCGGCGTTGTGATAATCAAAATATCTTTAATTCCTGCCAACAACAATGTTGATAGTGGGTAATAAATCATTGGTTTGTCGTAAACAGGCATCAGCTGCTTGCTTACGGCTATCGTCAACGGAAACAATCTCGTTCCGGATCCGCCGGCTAATATAATTCCTTTCATGTGTTCTAAATTCAATAGTTAATTATACTGTCCTGCATAATATTTCTGATAATCGCCGGAAGTTACATTTTCCAGCCATTCTTTGTTTTCCAGGAACCAATCAATCGTTTTTCCTAATCCTTGTTCGAAAGTTACAGAAGGCTTCCATCCAAGATCTTTGTTCAGTTTTGAAGCATCAATTGCATAGCGTTTGTCGTGGCCCGGTCTGTCTTTTACATAAGTGATCAGCTTTTCCGAATGTCCGGCAGGATTTCCTAATTTTTCATCCATTTGTTTGATTAATTCCTTAACCAAATCGATATTCTGCCACTCGTTGAAACCTCCGATGTTGTAAGTTTCACCAGTTTTAGATTCGTTGAAAATCTGATGGATTGCTTTAGCGTGATCTATTACGAAAAGCCAGTCTCTTGTATATTTTCCGTCACCGTAGATTGGCAATGGTTTTTCATTAATGATATTAGAAATACAAAGCGGAATCAGTTTCTCAGGGAAGTGATTTGGCCCGTAATTGTTTGAACAATTTGATAAAATGAAAGGCATCCCGTACGTATTTCCATAAGCTCTTACCAAATGGTCGGAAGCAGCTTTGGAAGCAGAATACGGCGATTGCGGATCGTATGGCGTAGTTTCCAGGAAGAAACCGGTTTCTCCAAGACTTCCATATACTTCGTCTGTAGAAACGTGGTAGAAAAGATTTTTTCTAGGCTCATTCGGGAATCTTCCGTGCGTATGATCCGGATTCAAAGTCCAGAATTCGATACAGAGATTTAGAAGGTTGGCAGTTCCGTTTACATTCGTATTGATGAATGCGTTGGGATCTGTGATGCTTCTGTCCACGTGGCTTTCTGCGGCCAGATGCACAATTGCGTCCGGATTGTATTTTTCAAAAACCTTTCTTAACTCTTCAGGTTTTGTGATGTCCGCTTTTTCGAAAACATAATTTGGCTCGTTTTCGATATCTTTAAGATTCTCAAGATTTCCTGCATAGGTCAAAGCGTCAAGATTGATGATTGTAGAATCTGGATTATTTTTTACAAATTCTCTTACGACGTGCGAGCCAATAAAACCTGCTCCTCCGGTGATGATGATGTTCTTCATATAATGCTTTATATATTGTGTTTTTAGTTTTAATCGTTTCCGAATAAATCTCTGGTATAGACTTTTTCTTTTACATCTTCCAAATCTGGTGTTTTCCTGTTGGATATAATGACGTCACATTCTTGTTTGAAGGCTTCCAAATCTCTTGATACTCTTGAACCGAAAAATAAATCTTCTTTCAGAACCGGCTCATATACAATAACCTCCACGCCTTTTGCCTTTATCCTTTTCATAACACCCTGTATGGCAGATGCCCGGAAATTGTCTGATCCGGATTTCATTATAAGCCTGTAAACGCCCACTTTCTTTGGGTTTTTTGCCAAAATAGAATCCGAAATAAAATCTTTTCGTGTGCGGTTGGCATCCACAATAGCCTTTATGAGATTATTTGGAACCAAATCATAATTTGCCAGCAATTGTTTGGTGTCTTTCGGCAGACAATAACCTCCGTATCCAAAAGATGGATTATTATAATGGGAGCCAATTCTAGGATCTAGTCCTACACCTTCTATAATCTGACGGCTGTCTAACCCATGTATTTGGGAATAACTGTCTAATTCGTTGAAGTAGGCTACACGCATTGCCAAATAAGTATTTGAGAACAATTTGATAGCTTCTGCTTCGGTGCCGTTTGTGAAAAGGGTCGGGATATCTTTTTTTATGGCGCCTTCTTTCAGAAGATTTGCAAAAACAGTGGCGCGCTCACTTTGCTCACCAATAATAATTCTCGAAGGATAGAGATTGTCGTAAAGGGCTTTTCCTTCTCTCAGAAACTCCGGAGAAAATATAATGTTATCGAAGTTTAGTTCTTTTTTCAGGTTTTCTGTGAAACCGACGGGAACTGTAGATTTTACAATAACAACTGCGTTCGGATTGCTTTCTTTAACTTCTTTAATCACATTTTCAACACTACTGGTATCGAAGTAATTTGTAGAAGCATCATAATCTGTCGGCGTGGCTACGATGATAAAATCAGCATTTTTATAAGCTTCCTGTTTGTCAAGAGTTGCTTTTAGGCTGAGGTTTTTGGTTTCCAGAAATTCTGTAATCTCGGGATCATCAATAGTAGATTGCTTGTTATTGAGCATTTCCACTTTTTCCGGGATAATGTCCAACGCAATGACGTCATTATGTTGTGCTAACAACACGGCGTTTGAAAGTCCAACATACCCGGTACCAACAATTGTAATATTCAAGAGAATAAGTTTTAATTTCGGCAAAAATAAGAAAATTTACTTGAAGTATATGTAAATGCAATATGAGCTTTTTGTTTGTTTTAATAAATTTGATTATATTTGCCAAAGATTTACGGGAAAATGGAAAGGGCTTTCGCAAGAATGCCTTTTTTCGTAGATGTAATTAGGAGGTATTATTATGGAATTTAAAACAGAATTAAGTCGGTTACTTAATGAGTTTCTAGA
>Ga0308163_10001843_pt1 | contig 21276 bp, 11 predicted proteins | sample PhyTR1_FD_201037 | JGI IMG/M metagenome (GOLD analysis project Ga0308163, IMG submission 201037) | Phyllosphere microbial communities from UC Gill Tract Community Farm, Albany, California, United States - DLSLT.R1 | ecosystem: Host-associated > Plants > Phyllosphere > Unclassified | place: USA...
CGGGCGTCGCGCCCTTGGGCAGCTTCACGTCGCTGATGTGGATCGAATCACCGATCTCCAGACCGGCGAGCGAAATCGTGATCTCGCTCGGGATGTCCGAAGCGTCGACGACCAGCTCGATCTCGTGGCGCGTGATGTTGAGGACGCCCTTGCCCTTCTTGATGCCCGGTGCGTCGTCTTCGTCCGCGAACACGATCGGCACGGCGACCGTCACGGTCGAATGCTCGCCGATGCGCAGGAAATCGACGTGGATCGGGCGATCCGAAACCGGGTGGAACGACACGTCCTTCGGCAGCGTGCGCACGCCGTTGACCATCACGACGGAATTCATGAAGTGGCCGGTCATCAGCGCCTTCATCAGCGCCTTTTCCTCGAGGTGAACCGAGGTTGGTTCCTGGTTCAGGCCGTAGATCACGGCAGGCACGCGGCCATCACGACGCAGCGCCCGGGAGGCTCCCTTGCCAACCCGGTCACGCGTCTCGGCTGCGAGCGTCAACTGGTCGCTCATCTGTATTCTCCGAAACTCGTTTGTTGTCCTTCCCGCCCACGCCTCCAGGGATGACCATGGACCGGAAGCGCGGGCGCATAGCGGAAAGCGGCGTTAGAATCAACTAAACCTGCACCCTCGCCCCTTCGGGGAGAGGGTGGGGCCCGCGTGCGCTTGCACGTGGGAGGGTGAGGGGAGTGAGGCTCGGGGCGTTCGCGCCAACTCCCCCTCACCCTTCCGTCGCAAGGGCTCCTCCCTCCCTCTCCCCGAGGGGAGAGGGACTCGGCATCTCAATACCGAACCCGCTCAGCCTGCACCCCAAGCTTAGCCAACTGCGCCTGCACGCTGTCCTTCCCCGCGAGGTGCCCAGCACCGACCGCGACGAACACAGTCCCCGGCGTCCCGAGTCGGGTCTTCACCCACTCAGCCCACCGCGCATTGCGATCCACCAGCAACACCTTCGCCACCTCCGGCGAGTCCTTCAGACTATCGTTCATCTCCTTGGCGAGGGCTTCAGGATCCCCCTTCGCCCACTCGTCGACCATCGTCGCCATCGTCGTTTCCAGCTTAGGCAACTCGTCGATCGTGCTCCCCAGAAACTGGATCTGTGCCTTCTGCGACAACCCGCCAAAATACCCCAGCTGCTGCTCAGCGGTCTCCAGCCCGATCACCGGCTTCCCCGAAGCCTTGGCCGCCGCGGTAATCACCTGCTCCGGCCCGTTCGCCGCATCATACCCCAGCTTCGACAGCGGCGCGATCGACAGGTTGGTCGCCGCCAGCCAAGGCTTGAACCGATCGAACGCATTCGCCGGCAAGCCCAGATCCGTCACCGCCTTCGCATACGCCGCACGCTTGTCCGCGGGCAGCTGCTCGGTCAGCGTCGGGCCGTCCTTCGACACCCCCGTCGCCATCACCAGCGACTGCATCTTGGCAGGGTCGGGCATCACCAGCTCCAGCACCACCTGGTTCGAGCGATCGAACGCGGTCTTCACCGCCTCGTCGAACCACGTCATGCCGGGCTTCAACACATGGATCGTCCCGAACAGGTAGATCGTCGTGTCCTTGTCCTTCACCACCCAGAGCGCCGGATCGGCATCGTTCGCGGCTTGCACAGGCTTCGGCGCGACCTGCGCACAGGCGGGCAGGGCGAACGCCATGGCGATGGCAGAGAGCGCGGATCGGAACGAAACGATCTTCGAAAACAGCTTCAAGGTGACGGCATCCTTATCGTTGGTGCAGCCCATGTAGGACGCCCGGCCGCAACGCACCACTTGCCTCCCGCACCCCCATCCGCCAAAGCCCGCGCGTGACCCAGCCCGTGATAAAGCCTCTTAGCTTCCAGCGCATGATCCTCACGCTCCACGATTACTGGAGCGAACACGGGTGCCTGATCCTGCAGCCCTACGACATGGAAATGGGCGCGGGCACCTTCCACACCGCCACGACGCTCCGCGCGCTCGGGCCGAAACCGTGGAACGCCGCGTTCGTCCAGCCCTGCCGCCGCCCGACCGACGGCCGCTACGGCGAGAACCCCAACCGGCTCCAGCATTACTACCAGTATCAGGTCATCCTGAAACCGAGCCCCGCCAACCTCCAGGAACTCTACCTCGGCAGCCTCGCTGCGATCGGCATCGACATGCTGAAGCACGACATCCGCTTCGTCGAGGACGACTGGGAGAGCCCCACGCTCGGCGCCTGGGGGCTCGGCTGGGAGGTCTGGTGCGACGGCATGGAGGTGACGCAGTTCACCTATTTCCAGCAGATGGGCGGCTTCGACATGAAGCCCGTCGCCGGCGAACTCACCTACGGGTTGGAGCGCCTGGCGATGTACATCCAGGACAAGGACTCGGTATACGACCTGGCGTTCAACGACGCCGGCGTGACCTACGGCGACGTGTTCCTCGAGAACGAACAGGAGATGTCGAAGTGGAACTTCGAGATCGCCGATACGGACTCGCTTTTCGACCAGTTCCGCAAGCACGTAGCGGAATGCGAGAACAGCCTCTCCGCGAAGCTCCCGATCCCAGCGTACGAGCAGGCGATTAAAGCCAGCCACATCTTCAACCTGCTCCAGGCCCGCGGCGTAATCTCGGTCGCCGAACGCCAAGCCTATATGGGCCGCGTCCGAGACTTGGCCAAAGGCGCCTGTGCAGCATGGATGGACAAGCACGGATGGGCGGCGTGATGCGCTCGTTAGAAGGTGTGTTCACGCGGAGACGCGGAGACGCGGAGCAGAAAATAGGCGACGTGTCGCGTTTCCGCGTTCTTGCTCCCAGCGTCCAGCATGGTGAGAGGCGCCTACGGCGTCGAACAGCCGCGCGCAGCGCCCCGAACCTATCTTCTCCCCTTCTACTCCGCGTCTCCGCGTCTCCGCGTGAACCCAACTCCTTCTTCTTCGCGTGCGAACCCAAATGACCGACTTCCTTCTCGAACTCCGCTCCGAAGAAATTCCCGCCCGGATGCAGTCCAAGGCGCGTGAAGACCTCGCCAAGCTGTTCACCGCCGAGCTCGCCAAGGCGGGCATCGCCACCAGCGACATCGTCACCTACGCGACCCCGCGACGCCTGACGCTGATCGCGCGCGATCTGCCGCTCGAGACCGCCGCCGTCTCCGAGGAAATCAAGGGCCCCAAGACCTCCGCCCCCCCCCAGGCGCTCGAAGGGTTCCTGCGGAAAACCGGCCTTACGCGCGAGCAACTCATAGACCGCAACGGCACGCTGTTCGCGGTCACCGAAAAGCCCGGCCGCGCCACCGCCGCCGTGCTCGCAGACGCGATTCCCGCGATCGTCCGCGCGTTCCCGTGGCCGAAGTCGATGCGCTGGGGCGACGCCTCCGCCAGCACCGAATCGCTCCGGTGGGTCCGCCCGCTGCAAGGCATCGTCGCGCTGCTCGGCGAAGAGATCGTGCCGTTCGAGATCGCCGGCATCGCCAGCGGCGCCGCCACGCTCGGCCATCGCTTCCACCACCCGTACCAGATCACGATCGGCGGCGCGCACGACTATGTCGAGAAGCTGCGCGCCTGCCACGTCATCGTCGACCACGACGAACGCGCCACGCTGATCCGCGACCACGCCCGCGAAGCCGCCGCGCAGGCCGGCCTCGAACTGATCGAGGACGAGGGACTCGTCGCGGAGAATGTAGGCCTGACGGAATGGCCGATTCCCCTGCTCGGCCAGTTCGACCCCGCATTTCTCGACGTACCGCCCGAGGTGATTCAGCTCACGGCGCGCGTGAACCAGAAATATTTCGTCTGCCGCGGGGCCGATGGAAAACTGGCGAACGCGTTTGTCTGTACCGCTAACATCGCCGCGCACGACGGCGGCGCGAAGATCGTCGAGGGCAACCGCAAGGTCCTCGCCGCGCGGTTGTCCGACGCGAAGTTCTTCTGCGACACCGACTTGAAGGTCCCGCTCGCAGAGCAGGCCGAGAAGCTGTCGAAGATCGTCTTCCATGAAAAACTCGGCACGGTAGCCGACAAGGTCGACCGCGTAGCGAAGCTCGCCCGCTGGCTGGTAGAAGAGGGCATCGTCACTTCTGCTTCTGCTCCCCTCCCGCTCGCGGGAGGGGTCGGGGGAGGGCCTAACACAACCACCACCGCCGCGTTTGAGGCTAGCCCCTCCCCCGACCCCTCCCGCAAGCGGGAAGGGAGCAGTGAGTTGGCAAACCTCGCCGACCGCGCAGCCCGCCTCGCAAAAGCAGACCTAGTCACCGGCATGGTCGGCGAGTTCCCCGAGCTGCAAGGCCTGATGGGCGGCTACTACGCCGCCGCACAGGGCGAGCACCCGTCCGTCGCCACCGCCATCCGCGACCACTACAAGCCGGTCGGCCAAGGCGACGACGTCCCCACCGACCCGGTAACGGTCGCGGTAAGCTTGGCGGACAAGCTGGATACGATTGTCAGCTTCTTCAGTGCGGACTTAAAACCGTCGGGTTCGAAGGATCCGTTTGCCCTACGTCGGTCAGCGCTGGGCGTTATTGCTTTGATCGTAAGTAACAAATTGCGACTGCCGATTAGCGAAGCCGTCAGTCATTCCATTCTCGAAATTGATCGCACGACGAAAGTTGATGCTTTCGGTATTCAGGTTGCCAATGTCGCAGAGGGGATTGATCGCCTACAACCCGAAGTAACGGGCGCCGAAAAAACTGCGCTAATGGCTTCACTGCGCTCTTCAATTGAGAGCAAAGAAACGGGTTACGAGGCCGAAGAGATTGTGGTCGCGCTTTATGAGCGGACTTATCCGGCTTTGCTCGACTTCTTCGCCGACCGCTTAAAAGTCCAGCAACGCGAAGCCGGCGTCCGGCACGACCTGATCGACGCGGTGTTCGCGCTCGGCGGTGAGGACGATCTCGTCCGCCTGCTCGCGCGCGTCCACGCGCTCCAGGCGTTCGTCACCACCGAGGACGGTGCGAACCTGCTCGCCGGCTACAAGCGCGCCGCCAATATCCTGAAGAAGGAAGCGCCGAAGGACGACGCCGCCTCTTCTGCTCCCATCCCTGAAAGGGAGGGGCCGGGGGTGGGTAGCCCTCGTGGGAACGTCGCGCCCGCCTCGGACCGACCCACCCCCGACCCCTCCCTTCCAGGGAGGGGCGAAGAGGAATCGCTGTCCTACACCCCCGAACCAGCAGAGACTGCGCTGATGACCGCGCTCGACTCCGCCGAACCCCGCGCAACGGCCGCGATCGCACGTGAAGACTTCGCCGCCGCCATGGCCGCGCTCGCGTCGCTGCGCGCGCCGATCGACGCATTCTTTGATAGCGTTATCGTCAACGATTCCGATCCCGCCAAGCGATCCGCTCGTCTCGCGCTACTTGAGCGAGTCCGCGCCGCAGTGCACAACGTCGCGGATTTCTCGAAGATCGAGGGGTGATTTGAGGCGAAGTGCAGATGCTCCCAGCGTCTGCACTTTGTGCACTTCCGCGCCGTCTTGCGGGTAAAAACAAACACTTAGAGGACCGACCATGACCCAATATGTGTATCGCTTCGGCGGCGGTGTTTCGGATGGCGGCAAGGGCGACAAGAACCTGCTCGGCGGCAAGGGCGCGAACCTCGCCGAGATGGCGTCGATCGGCCTGCCGGTCCCGCCGGGCTTCACGATCTCGACCGATTTCTGCGCGGTCTATTACGACGAAGGCGGCCAGTTCCCGCAGGGCCTGCGCGACGAGGTCGCCACCGGCCTCGCCCACATCGAGGGCGTCACGGGTAAAAAGTTCGGCGACCCCGCCGACCCGCTGCTCGTCTCGGTCCGCTCCGGCGCCCGCGCCTCGATGCCGGGGATGATGGACACCGTCCTCAATCTCGGCCTCAACGACGAGACCGTCGAGGGCCTCGCCGCCAAGTCCGAGGACGCGCGCTTCGCCTGGGACAGCTATCGCCGCTTCATCCAGATGTACGCCGACGTCGTGCTCGAACTCGATCACGGCGCGTTCGAGGAAGCGCTGGAGATCGCCAAGGAAGACCAGGGCTTCACGCTCGACACCGAACTCTCCGCCGACGATTTCCGGAAACTCGTCGCGGAGTATAAGGGCCTCGTCGAGAAGCTCTGGGGCAAGCCCTTCCCGCAGGACGTCCACGACCAGCTCTGGGGCGCGGTCGGCGCCGTCTTCGGCTCGTGGCAGTCGGAGCGTGCAAAGGTCTATCGCCGCCTCAACGACATCCCCGGCGGCTGGGGCACCGCGGTCAACATCCAGGCGATGGTGTTCGGCAACATGGGCGACACCTCGGCAACCGGCGTCGCGTTCACGCGCGACCCGTCCAAGGGCGACCGCGCCTATTACGGCGAATTCCTGATCAATGCGCAGGGCGAGGACGTCGTCGCCGGCATCCGCACCCCGCAATACCTGACCAAGACCGCGCGCGAAGACGCCGGCGCCAAGCCCGCCTCGATGGAAGAGGCGATGCCCGAGGTCTATCATCAGCTCGCCGACGTGTTCGACACGCTCGAAAACCACTACCGCGACATGCAGGACATCGAGTTCACGGTCGAGAAGACCAAGCTCTGGATGCTCCAGACCCGCGCCGGCAAGCGCACCGCCAAGGCCGCGCTCAAGATCGCCGTCGACATGGCGAACGAGGGGCTCATCACGCGCGAGGAAGCGATCCTGCGCATCGAGCCGATGGCGCTCGACCAGCTTCTCCACCCGACGCTAGATCCCAAGGCGCACCGTGATGTGCTCACCAAGGGCCTCCCCGCATCGCCGGGTGCAGCCTCGGGCGCGGTCGTGTTCGACGCCGATGCCGCGGAGAAGAAGGCCGCCGACGGTGTCGCCGTGATCCTCGTCCGGACCGAAACTTCGCCCGACGACATCCACGGCATGCACGCGGCGAAGGGCATCCTCACCGCACGCGGCGGGATGACGAGCCACGCGGCCGTGGTGGCGCGCGGCATGGGACGTCCCTGCGTTTCGGGCGCCGGCACGCTCTCCATCGACGCCAAGGCGAAGATCATGCGCTGTGGCGGTCGCGAGGTGAAGGAGGGCGACCTGCTCACCATCGACGGCACCACCGGCGAAGTGATGATCGGCGCGGTCGCGACCGTGCAGCCCGAACTGTCGGGCGATTTCGCCACGCTGATGGTCTGGGCCGACGAAGTCCGCCGCCTGAAAGTCCGCGCGAACGCCGAGACCCCCGAGGATTGCCGCGTCGCACGCGAGTTCGGCGCCGAGGGCGTTGGCCTCTGCCGCACCGAGCACATGTTCTTCGAGAGCAGCCGCATCACCAACGTCCGCCAGATGATCCTGGCATCGGACGAGAAGGGGCGCCGCGTCGCTTTGGAGAAGCTGCTCCCCGAACAACGCAAGGACTTCACCGAGATCCTCGAGGTGATGGCCGGCCTTCCGGTGACGATCCGTCTGCTCGATCCGCCGCTCCACGAATTCCTCCCCCACGAGGAATCCGAATTCGCCGAAGTCGCGACCGCGGCGGGCGTCGACGTCGACACGCTCAAGCGCCGCGCGGCAGAACTGCACGAGTTCAACCCGATGCTGGGCCATCGGGGCTGCCGTCTCGGCGTGACCTATCCCGAAATCTACGAGATGCAGGCTAGGGCCATCTTCGAGGCGGCGGTCGACGTCGCGGAGAAGTCCGGCGCGGCACCGATCCCCGAAGTCATGATCCCGCTCGTCGCGACCCGCCGCGAGCTGGAACTGATGAAGGCCGTCGTCGACAAGGCCGCCCAGGCGGTGTTCGCCGAAAAGGGCCGGACGATCGAGTATCTCGTCGGCACGATGATTGAGCTCCCCCGCGCCGCTCTCCGTGCGGGTGAGATCGCGGAAGTCGGCGAGTTCTTCTCGTTCGGCACCAACGACCTGACGCAGACCACCTTGGGTGTCAGCCGAGACGACGCCTCGCGCTTCCTCGGCGCGTATGTCGAGCAGGGCATCTACGCGAAGGACCCGTTCGTCAGCATCGACGTCGAAGGCGTCGGCGAACTGATCGAGATTGCCGCCGAACGCGGCCGCAAAACGCGGACGGGCATAAAGCTCGGCATCTGCGGCGAACACGGCGGAGATCCGGCGAGCATCGCGTTCTGCGAAAAGGTCGGCCTCGATTACGTCTCCGCCAGCCCCTACCGCGTCCCGATCGCCCGGCTCGCGGCAGCACAGGCGGCGCTCAACAAGAAGTGACGTGAAACCCCTCTCTCACGAACCGCGGGAGAGAGGGGCGGTAATCAGCTACAAAGCCCCGCCGGCGGACCGGCCAGCGCGGGTAGGGTAGGCGGACCGGCGAGCGACGGCGTCGGCCCCGGCAGCGAAAGGTCGATCGCTCGCGCATAATAGGGATCGGCTTCCGCCTCGGGCAGCGTCACGAAACGGAACCCCATCTCGCGGTACAGAGCGAGCAGGTTGGGTAACATCCGCGCATCGAACGCGCCGACATGCATCAGCAGGACATAGGGAATATCCCGCCCCACCTGAGCCTTGGCCCGCGCCCGTGCAGCCAAGGCAGCAGACCGCGCATCGCGAAGAAAGCTCGCCTCAAGTGTGGCGATCGCACCCGCATCCCGCTTGACTGAGCAAGCAGCATAAACCGGGTTCCAGCTGAAATCGTTGAAACTCATCGTCACCGCCGCAACCCGATAACCCCGAGTCCGCAGGTCGGCACGGGCGGCGTCGCGAACCGCCGGTGTGCTACCCTCAGAAAGGAACGGATACCGAAACCAGTGCCAATCGGTTCCCTTGGCAACGGCGGAAAGAGGCCCTTCGTTCCGCACCATATCGGCAGCAAACGCAGCCGCGCCCACCTTGTCGAGATTGGCATGCGAATAAGTGTGGTTGCCAAGTGGCAGTCCGGCAGCACGCCAAGCCGCGATCGCCCCTGCAGCATCGTCCGGCGCATCCAGCCCGAAACCCGCATTCAGAAACCCGAATGCAGGCACCTTCGCAGCGGCCAGCGCCCCGGTAATCGCCCGGATCACATCGACCCGAGTCTGCCCCGGCACGAGCGGACCATGGGCAGGAATATCGTCGAAGGTGATCGAGATGAAAGGCCCCTTGGCCACGCCGCGCTCAATAGGAGCGACCCGCACCGGCGCCGCAACGCCGATGACCGATTGAGACCGGGTCGACGCACGCGAGCCGCCGAACAATCTTAGCGGTACAGCCTCGCCCATCGTCCGATAGCCAGCCTCCGACGGGTGCAGGTGATCCCCCGAATCATACGTGGGAGACAGCCGATCGGGATGTGCCGGGTCGCGCATCAACCGGTCGAAATCGATGACGGCGTCGAACACCCCGGACGTGCGAATGAACGTGTTGACGGCCTGCCGATCCGCCTCGTTCTCTGCCGTGGGGTGGTAATAGGTATTGCCGCCGAACGGCATGACCGTCCCGCCGATCACCTTGATCCCGTGTGCATGCGCCCGCGCAACGATCTGCGCGAAGCCAGCAGTGACCTGCGCAACGATTGCGGCATGTTGCGCGGGAGTGGCGGGTGCTTCGCGCGTCAGGACGCCAAGGTCGTTCACGCCCTCCAGCACGATCGCCCAGCGCACGCCGCTGCGCGCGATCACGTCGCGATCGAAACGCGCGAGCAGATTGGGGCCAAGCCCGTCGAGCAACACGCGATTGCCGCCGATCCCCGCATTGACGACGCCGATCGCTCGTGTCGCCGTGCTTCTGCGAAGTCTCTGCGCGAGCACGTCGGTCCAACGGGTGTTGCGCTCGGGCTTCACGCCGTAACCGTCGGTGATCGAGTCGCCGATCGCGACGATCGTCCCCGCGGTCGGCGCGGCAGCGACCTCGACATCCGCGAGAGCATACCAGTGCGTTGTCGGTATCGCGCCCGCCAGCGTTCCGTCCGCTACCGCGTTGCCTGCCAGCGTGAAACTCGTCGCGCGGGATCCGGGGTGGCCGGTCTGCGGGCTTGCGGCTTCAGACAGATACAGGCTGATGGCTAGATCGGCACCGGTCGCGATATGCAACGCGACGGGGTCGCTATACATCTCCGCGCCGGCCGGGATTATCGCGTCGCTCCGGCCGGAGAAGGTCAGCCGCGCGCCGCCTTCGATCCGTGGCGTACCGGGGGCGACCGACCGGGCGACGTGCGCCCCACCGATCGCGAGGGGACGCGTGCCGAACGCGTTGGAGAGTCGAATGCGGACGCGTTCGCCGCCGGCCGAGACCCGCACCACCTGGCGCAGCGTGATCGCGCCGGCCCGATCGGGTGGGAGCGCATTGTCACCCTCGGCGATCATCTGCGACGATCCCCAGGTCGCGATCCAATGCGCGTCTCGTGCGGGCGCAGCGTCCCGTGCGCCCGCACCCGTCACGATCAGGGCGCCCAACACCAGTGCTACCGGCCACCGTCTCATCATCGCATCCTCGTCCTCTTATCCAGTGTCAGCGCGCAGCTATTGCGGGTTGCCGGGCGCGTACGGAAACCGCTGCGCCTTGTACCATGCCAGGTCATGCGCTGGCGCCGCGGCTCCTGCCGGGAGCGGCAGGCCGTTGACCGACATCCAATAGGCAAGGCTCGCATCGCGCCACCAGCGCGCCTCGCGCTCCTGGACCGCGAGATACGTCGCGGTCTTTGCCCAGCGCTCGGCATCGACCTCGGTCTTCACGCCGTCCCACTGCCGACGCATGCCGGCCACGTAGCCCACGCCCGCATCGTAATCATGGACCATCTCCGTCCAGACCGATCGCCCTGAGTTCGTCCGGTACGTCCAAGGCACCTGGTGGAACCACAACAGGTCGCGCTCCGGCGTCGTTGCAGGGGCGGCCAGTTTGCGGGCAAGCTTGGGGGCGTATTGCGCAACCGCGTTGCTCCCGGTCTTGGTCCGGTCGAAGCCGATCCCCGCCTTGTCGGCGCGGTGGTAATAGACCGGGTTCCATTCGGGGCGCTTGAGGTCGGCCACCCACGGGCCGGGGCCGTAGTGATGCCCCGTCGCCATGACGTGCGCGAGGCCGAGCGGTGTCATGTAATCGACCACCGCCTCGCGCGATCCCATCATCATCGCGACCACCGGATCAACGACGACGGGGGAGGGCGCAAACGTCATCGCCGCCCATTCGCGCGCGACCGGGGCGGCGCCGAGCGTCGGATCCCACGCCATCCGTCCGAACGCGTACCAGTTCGCCTGGTTGAACGTCGATCCCGCCCAGTCGCGGTCGCGGCCGATATTCGCCACGCCCGCCATGCCGGTAAGTCTATGACCTTCCACCGAACCGTCAACGACCTTCGCCACGGTCTCACCGGGCGTCCGCATAGTCTGACTGCCGAGCGTTTCGGCGAACAGCGGCCCGAGATAGGCAAGGTGCGTCGCGAAGCCGAGATACTCCTTGGTGATCTGGAACTCGATCATCAGCGGGGTCTTGGGCATCGCCCCGAACAACGGGTGGAACGGTTCGCGCGGCTGGAAATCGATCGCGCCGTTCTTGACCTGGACGATGACGTTCGGCGCGAACTTGCCGTCGAGCGGCTTGAATTCGGTATAAGCCTGCTTCGCGCGATCATCGGGGTCGGTCTCGGCATAGACGAACGCGCGCCACATCACGATCCCGCCATGCGGTGCAACCGCGGCGGCGAGCATGTTGGCGCCGTCCGCATGGCTGCGATGGTAATCGCGCGGGCCCGGCTGGCCCTCGCTGTTCGCCTTGACCAGGAAGCCGCCGAAATCGGGAATGCTGCGATAGATTTCTTCGGTCTTCGCTTTCCACCACGCCGCGACCTGCGGATCGAGCGGATCGGCGGTCTTGAGGCCGCCGAGCTCGATCGGCGCCGAGAACCGCGCCGACAAATATACCTTGATCCCGTACGGCCGAAACACGTCGGCGAGCGCGGCAGCCTTGGCGATATACGGCGCGGTCAGGCTCTCCGCCTTCGCGTTGACGTTGTTCAGGACGGTACCGTTGATCCCGATCGACGCGTTGGCGCGCGCGTAGTCGGTGTAGCGCGAGTCGCGGAAATCGGGGAGCGTCCACCAGTCCCACAGCGATGCGCCGGCATAACCACGCTCGACCACACCATCCAGATTGTCCCAGTGATTGAGCACGCGCAGCTTCACGCGCGGGGTCGAGGTCAGGTCGATTCGGTCGATGCTGCCGCCGGTCTGGAGATGTCGCAGCAACGCGAAGCTGCCATAGAGTACGCCGCGATCGGTGTTGGCGGTGACGAGCAGCACGCGGCGGGACCCGAGCGTGACTTGTCCAACGCGGTATCCCTCGTCGCCGAGCGCCGCCAACGGCAGGCGAAGTGCGGCGACATCGCGATCGTTGGCGGTGGCCAGCAGGATTGTGGGCGTGCTCGGGCCGAACAGACTCACGCCGCGACGCAGTTCTGCTGCTGCCGCCTTGAGCGTAGGCGTATCACCGCGCGCCTCGATCGTCGGTAGGCTGCGCGGATTTGCCGTCGCTGAAGCCGGATATCGCAGCCAGAGATCATAGCCGTCATCAGCTTGCGCCGGTCCGGTCAAACCAATTACCGCTCCGAACAGAAGCACGAACTTACCGATCCATCGGCCGAATATCGTCATAATCCTCTCCCGCCGTTCCGCACCACATTGACAGGATCGCGGATGATCAGCCATGTTATCGCTATCACGACGACGGCTTCGACAGCAATGCCGCGTTTCACATTAGGAGATAATCTTGGCCGGTACGAAGACAGCAGGACGCGCGCCGACCGTGATGCCGACCAGACGCGACCTTTTCGGCCTGCTCGGCTCGGTCTCCATCACAGGGCTTATCCCGGGCTTTGCGTACGCTGCGACCTCGTCACCTACCTACCGCGATCCCCGCGCGCCGGTCGATCTTCGGGTCCGCGACCTGATGGCGCGGATGACGCTAGAGGAGAAAGTTGGCCAGACCATTTCCCTGTGGGCGACCAAGGCCGACGTGATGGTGCCGGGTGGGCTCGATTTCGATCCGGCGCGGGCGACCGCGGCGTATCCGGCGGGGTTCGGGCAGGTCACGCGGCCGTCCGACAAGCGCGGCGGCCCATCGGTCGCGGTGACGGCGGGCGGCACCGGGGCCGCGTGGCGGGGGACGGCTTCGACGATTGCGTTCGTCAACGCGGTCCAGCGCTGGACGCGGGGCACGCGGCTCGGCATCCCGGTAATCTTCCACGAGGAATCGCTGCACGGCTACATGGCACCCGATGCGACGATGTTCCCGCAGGCTATCGGCATGGCGGGTGCGTTCGACCGTGATCTGATGCGACGCGGACAAGCGATCATCGGTCGCGAAGTGCGCGCGCACGGCAGCCACCTCTCGCTGTCGCCGGTCGTCGATATCGCCCGCGATCCGCGCTGGGGCCGGATCGAGGAGACGTTCGGCGAGGATCCGTATCTGTGCGGCGAGATGGGGGTTGCCGCGGTCGAGGGCCTGCAGGGCGACAGCACGACATTGGCGCCCGGCAAGGTCTTCGCGACGCTGAAACACATGACCGGGCACGGCCAACCCCAGGCCGGTAACAATATCGGTCCCGCTCCGATCGGCGAGCGCGAACTGCGCGAGAGCTTTTTCCCGCCGTTCCGCGCGGTCGTGACGCGGACCGGGATTGGCGCGGTGATGCCATCGTATAACGAGATCGATGGCGTCCCGAGCCATGCGAACCACTGGCTGCTCGGCGACGTGCTGCGCGGCGAATGGGGATTTTCGGGCGCGATCGTCAGCGATTATGGCGCGATCGAGGAACTCGACACGATCCACCACGTCGCGCGTGACCTGAACGGGGCGGCGAAACTCGCGCTGGCGGCTGGCGTCGACAGCGCGCTGCCCGACGGACTGGCCTACCGCACGCTCCCCGCCCAGGTGCGCGCGGGGACGGTGCCGATCGCGCAGGTCGACGCCGCCTGTGCGCGCATGCTGGCATTGAAGTTCCGCGCCGGGCTGTTCGAGGAAGGCCCTCTCAATCCACGTGCCGCCGCTCGCCTGACCGGTAATGCCGAAGCGCGCGGCGTCGCGCTGGAGGCCGCCCGCAAATCGATGTGCCTGCTGACCAACGACGGTACGCTGCCGCTTGCACCCAAGGGCAAGATCGCGGTGATCGGGCCCAACGCGGCGATCGCGCGGCTCGGTGGCTATTCCGCGCCGCCGCGCCAGTCGGTGTCGCTGCTCGACGGCGTGCGTGCGCTGGTCGGCGGCGGCGCGACGATCGTCCACGCGCAAGGCGTGTTCATCACCCAGAGCGAGGACCGGTCGCAGGACGAGGTGCTGCTCGGCGATCCGGAAAAGAACCGCGCGCTGATCGCCGAGGCGGTCGAAGTCGCACGTGGTGCCGACACGATCATCCTCGCGATCGGCGATACCGAGCAGACCAGCCGCGAAGGCTTCTCGAAGAACCACCTCGGCGATCGCACCACGCTGGACCTGCTGGGCGAGCAGAACGCGCTGTTCGACGCGCTGCATGCACTGGGTAAGCCGATCGTGATCGCCGCGATCAACGGCCGTCCGCCCAGTTGGCCCACCGTGATGGCGAAGGCGAACGCTGTGCTCGAATGCTGGTATCCGGGGCAGGAGGGCGGCACCGCGATGGCCGAGGCTTTGTTCGGGCGGATCAATCCGGGCGCAAAGCTGCCCGTCACCGTGGTGCGCGAAGTCGGCCAGGTACCGTTCTATTACAACCGCAAGCCGTCGACCCAGCGCGGCTACCTGTTCGCGGAAACGGCGCCGTTGTTCCCGTTCGGGCACGGCCTCAGCTTCACCCGCTTTGAGGTCAGCGCGCCGCGGCTGTCGGCGGCGAGGATCGGTATCGCCGGTAGCGTCGGGGTCGAGGTCGACGTCGCCAATATCGGCCAGCGCGCCGGTGACGAGGTCGTGCAGGTCTATGTCCGCGACCAGGTATCGTCGGTCGCGCGACCCGTGATGGAGCTGAAGGGCTTCGAACGCGTGACGCTCGCGCCCGGCGAACGACGGACGTTGCGCTTCACGCTCGGCCCCGACGCGTTCGCATTGTGGGACGTCGACATGCGCGAGGTCGTCGAGCCCGGCCTGTTCACCATCATGGCCGGGCCGAGTTCGGCACAGCTGAAATCCGCTATTCTCGAAATCGCCTGAAGGACCTTCGATGCCCAAGATCGTTTCCGCCCGCGTCATCGTTACCTGTCCGGGACGCAATTTCGTCACGTTGAAAATCGAATGCGACGACGGCACCACCGGGCTCGGCGACGCCACGCTCAACGGCCGCGAGTTGAGCGTCGCCAGCTATTTGACCGATCACGTCGTACCATGCCTGATCGGCCGCGATGCGCACCGGATCGAGGACGTCTGGCAGTATCTCTACAAAGGCGCGTACTGGCGCCGCGGCCCGGTGACGATGGCGGCGATCGCTGCGGTCGACACCGCGCTCTGGGACATCAAGGGCAAGCTCGCCGGGATGCCGGTGTACCAGTTGCTCGGCGGCGCGGCGCGCGATGCGTGCATGGTCTACGCGCACGCCAACGGCACGACGATCGAAGATACGATCGCGGTCGCCAAGGCGGAGCAGGCCAAGGGCTACAAGGCGATCCGGCTGCAGTGCGGCGTACCGGGGCTCGCCTCGACCTACGGCGTCGCCAAGCACGGCGCGCGCTACGAGCCCGCCGATGCCGACCTGCCGAGCGAGAGCGTCTGGTCGACCGAAAAATACCTGCGCGTCGTGCCAGAGCTGTTCAAGGCGGCGCGCGAGGCGATGGGCTGGGACGTGCACCTGCTCCACGACATCCACCACCGGCTGACGCCGATCGAGGCGGGGCGGCTCGGCAAGGCGCTCGAACCGTACAATCTGTTTTGGATCGAGGACCCTACGCCGGCCGAGAACCAGGAGGCGTTCAAGCTGATCCGCCACCACACGACGACGCCGATCGCGGTGGGCGAGGTGTTCAATTCGATATGGGACGCGAAGGACCTGATCCAGAACCAGCTGATCGACTATATCCGCGCGACCGTCGTCCATGCCGGCGGCATCACGCACCTGCGCCGGATCGCGTCGCTCGCGGACCTGTACCAGGTGCGGACCGGCTGCCACGGCGCGACCGACCTGTCGCCGGTGGCGATGGCGGCGGCGCTGCATTTCGGACTGTCGGTGCCTAATTTCGGCGTGCAGGAGCATATGCCGCATACCGATGAGACCGATGCGGTGTTCCCGCATGCATACAGCTTCGACGACGGCATGATGCATCCGGGCGAGGCGCCGGGGTTGGGTGTCGACATCGACGAGGAGCTTGCCGCGACTTATGACTATAAGCGCGCGTATCTCCCGGTCGCGCGTCTTGAGGATGGCACGCTGTGCAACTGGTGACCGCCGCCACCACGATCGAGAAGCCGCGCGGCAAAGTGCGGTGGATCGTCTGTGCATTGCTCTTCGCTGCCGTCGCGCTGAGCTATATCGACCGGCTCGTGCTGCCGGTGCTGAAACCCGAACTCCAGGCGCGCTATGACTGGAGCGAGCAGGGCTATGCCGATCTCGCGATCGCGTTCCAGGCGGCGTACGGCATAGCCTATGTGCTGTTCGGGTGGTTCGTCGACCGGGTCGGCGCGAAGATCGGCTATGCGGTCGCGGTGACGCTGTGGACAATCGGTCATGTCGCGCATGCACTGTTCACCAGCGCGGGCATGATGATCTTCGCGCGCATCCCCCTCGCGATCGGCGAGGCAGGTGCGTTTCCGGCGGCACTAGCGGCGGCGAACGAATGGTTTCCGCAACGTGAGCGTGCGCTGGCGATCGGTATCTTTAACGCGGGTTCGAACGTCGGGGCGATCTTCACGCCGTTGATCGTGCCGGTGATCGCGGTGACGTTCGGCTGGCGGATGGCGTTCATCGCGACCGGCGCGCTGACCGTGCTCTGGCTGGTCGCCTGGCTCGCCTTCTACCGATCGCCGCGCAAGCATCCGCGCATCACGCCCGAGGAACTGGCGTGGATCGAGGCCGATCCCGTGCCCGCTGCCAAGCCGGTCCGCTGGCGCACGCTGCTCCGACTGCGACAGACCTGGGCGTATATGCTTGGTCGGTTCCTGATCGATCCGGTGTGGTGGACCTTCCTGTTCTGGCTGCCCGATTTCTTCAACCGGCAATACGGCGTGAAGATGCTCGATTTCGGCCCCCCGCTGGTCGCCGTGTACGTGCTGGCCGACGTCGGATCGGTTGCGGGCGGCTGGTTCTCGTCGCGGCTGCTGGCACGCGGCCAGACGCCCAATCGCGCGCGGAAGACCGCATTGTTCGCCTGCGCGCTGTTCGCGTTGCCGATCATCTTCGCAGCACAGGCACCCGGACTCTGGTGGGCGGTCGCGGCGATCGGCCTCGCCTGCGCGTGTCACCAGGGCTTCTCCGCCAACGTGTACGCGATCCCCGGCGACCTGTTTCCGCGCGGCATGGGCGGATCGGTGATCGGTCTCGGCGGGCTGGCGGGGGCATGCGGCGGCATGTTGATGGCCAAGTTCGCGGGCACGATCCTGGCCGGCGTCGGCAGCTATGGCCCGATCTTCGTGGTCGCCGGATGCGCCTATTTCGTCGCGTTGCTAGTGATCCACCTGCTCGTACCGCACTATACCCCCGTCGATCCGGAACGCCTCGCATGACTCATCCGCTACGCCTTCACCCCGATCGCCTCTTCCCCAGCGACGGCCGAACCCGCGACATCGCCCGCGCGCTCCATGCGGGCGTGAAGGACCTGCCCATCGTCAGTCCGCACGGCCATACCGATCCGGCGTGGTTCGCGCGGAACGAGGCGTTCAGCGACCCCGCCTCGCTGCTGATCGTCCCCGATCACTACGTGTTCCGCATGCTCTACAGCCAAGGCGTGCCGCTCGACGCGCTCGGCGTGCCGACGGTCGATGGCAGCTCGACCGAGAGCGATCCGCGGAAGATCTGGCGCATCTTCGCGGAGAACTATCACCTGTTCCGGGGCACGCCGTCGCGGATGTGGCTCGACTGGGTGTTCGCCGAGGCGTTCGGGATCGACGTGCGCCTCGAACCCGCGACCGCCGACCTGTATTATGACACGATCGACGCTGCGCTGAAGACGCCCGAATTCCGCCCGCGCGCGCTGTTCGACCGGTTCGGCATCGAACTGATCGCGACGACAGAGAGCCCGCTGGACCCGCTCGATCACCATGCCGCGATCCGCGCGAGCGACTGGAACGGCCGCGTCGTCACCGCCTATCGTCCCGACCCGGTCGTCGATCCCGAGACGCCGGGCTTTGCCGCCAACGTCCGCCGCTTCGGCGAGACTGCGGGCGAAGACGTCGGCAGCTATGCGGGCTACCTCGCCGCGCATCGTTTCCACCGCGCGCGCTTCCGCGATGCGGGCGCCACCTCGACCGATCATGGCCATCCCTCGGCAGCGACCGCAGATCTGACGCCTGCCGAGGCAGAGGCACTCTACGCCCGTGTCATGGCCCAACCGACCGCCGCCGACGCGGAACTCTTCCGCGCGCAGATGCTGACCGAGATGGCGGCAATGTCGGTCGAGGACGGGATGGTGATGCAGCTCCACCCCGCCGTCTCGCGCAGCCACAACGCCTCGGTGCTCGCGCGCTTCGGTCGCGACAAGGGGGGCGACATTCCGCTTCCCGGCGAGTTCGTCCGCGCATTGAAACCGCTGCTCGACCGGTTCGGCAACAACCCGGCGCTGACGCTGATCCTCTTCACGCTGGACGAGGACACCTACTCGCGCGAACTCGCGCCGCTCGCCGGGCATTATCCGTCGCTGAAGCTAGGCCCGCCCTGGTGGTTCCACGACAGTCCGGAGGGCATGCGACGGTTTCGCGAGCGCGCGACCGAGACCGCCGGCTTCTACAACACGGTCGGCTTCAACGACGACACGCGCGCCTTCCTGTCGATCCCCGCGCGCCACGACGTCGCCCGCCGGATGGACTGCGCGTTCCTCGCCAAGCTCGTCGCCGAACACCGGCTCGAAGAGGACGAAGCGCACGACGTCGCCCGTGCGCTTGCCTACGATCTCGTCAAACAAGCCTATCGACTATGAAGCAGCTCGGCCTTGAGCGTTGCGCGAAGGAAGCGTTCCAGCCGGGACGTCGCGACATTCTTTTCGGAGCGATGGCGATGGCCGTCGCGCCTGCTTTTGGTGCTGGCCCCGCCGCCGAGCCGCGTATCCAGCGTCTGTCGCCCGCGTTCGACCGAATGGTCGCGCCGGGCACGCGGGTCGAGACGATCGCGACCGGCATTCGCTGGGCGGAGGGGCCGGTATGGGTGGAAGCCGGCCAATATCTGCTGTTCTCCGACCCGCCGGCCAATATCGTTCGTCGCTGGCGCAAGGGTGGACCAGCCGTGCCGTTCTTCGATCCGTCGGGGGCAAGGGTCACCGATCCGAAGCTTATCCGCGAGCCGGGCGCGAACGGACTTGCGCTCGACCGTGCGGGCAGGCTGTTGATCGCGAACAGTGGTGGGCGCTCGATCGATCGCGTGGATCTGGTCACGCGGCGACGCGAGGTGGTGGTCGACCGGTATCAGGGCAAGCGGTTCAACAGCCCGAACGACATGCACGTCGCGCGCGACGGGACGATCTACTTCACCGATCCGCCTTACGGCTTGACCGAAGGCGATACCTCGCCGCTGAAGGAAATGTCGGTGAACGGCGTCTATCGGCTGCGTCCCGGTGGCGTGGTCGAACTGCTGGAGGGAAGCCTGACGCGACCGAACGGCATCGCGCTGTCCCCCGACGAGACGCGACTCTACGTATCGGTGTCGGACGAAACCGCACCCCGGATCATGGTCTACGACCTCGATGCGAAGGGCGTGCGCAATGCCCGGGTGTTGCTCGATGCCAAGGCGATGAAGGCGCGGGGCGGGGCTGGATTGCCGGACGGCATGAAGGTCGCGGGGGATGGAACGCTCGTGTGCTCGGTGCCCGGCGGGATGATGTTCATGACGCCCGATGCGGAGCCGCTCGCGCTGGTGACGACCGGCGCGCCGATCGCCAACTGCGCGTTCGGCGAGCGGGGGCGGGTGCTGTTCATGACCGCGAACGACCGCGTTCTGCGCCTGCCGCTCCGTGCGGGTTGGCAAAGCGAGGGCTGATCCGACTTCGTTCGACACGGGTCGTTGCCCATCGGTCACGTTGGCACGGTCTTGGGACGCTCCCCGATAGCAACCGCTACCGGGGACAGGTCGATCAGAACCGGGCGCGGACGCCCAGGCGGTAGAAGCGGCCGAGCGTGTCGTACAGGGCCGGGTTCACGTCCAGGCCGGTATTGGTCTGCGGCGCGGGCTCTGGATCGTGATCGAACAGATTGTCGACCTTGAAGAACATGCTGACCTGCTTGGTCAGGTTCACCGAACCGCCGAGGTCGATGTAAAAGGCACCCTTCATCTTGTTATAGTCGATCGTCGGGTGGTTGGCGGTCGAGACCGGGCAAGCGGTGGTGCAGACGACATATTGATTGCCGAACACGCCGTCCGAGAACCAGCGCTCCTGCAGGTTGAGGCTGAAGACGTCGTTGTCGTAGCCCTGCGTCGCCAGCCACTTCCAGTCCGGCGTCGCGCCGTTGTTGGCTCCGGCCTGGTCGACGACGTCAACGCCGGCGATCCCTGCGTCGACAAGGAACTCCTTCACATGCGTGCCGAGCACGCGGAGCGTGAAGTTGCCGGGGATGCCGAGTGGCTTCTTCCACTGATAGCTCGCCTCGATGTCGAACCCGCTGGTCTTCCACGATGCCAGATTGAACGGCTGGACGTTGATGAAATTGCCGCCCTGGGTCGGGCTGTTCAGCACGAAGCCGCCGCAGAACGCCTGATTGCCCTCGAAGCAGAAGCGGACGATCTGGTCGGGCGACAGTGTCGAGACGACCCCGTCGAGCTTGATCTTGTAGTAATCGAACGACAGACCGAGACCCGGTGCCCATGACGGGTGTGACAGGACGATACCAACCTCGGTATTGCGCGCGATTTCCGGCTTCAGATCTGGGTTACCGACGGTGTTCTGGAACGCCTGCACGCCGCTACCGGAAAACGGATTGGTAAAGTTCGGCAGCGTGGTGACGGTCGGTGCGGCGAACAGTTCGGACAGGTTCGGCGCACGGACGTCGCGTGACGTGACGGCGCGCAACCGGATGCCGTCGAGCGGCGTATCCCAGGTACCGCCGGCCTTCCACGCCCAGACCGTGCCCGACGTTGAGTAGTGCGTCACGCGACCGGCGCCGTTCAGGTTGGCACGACCGATGGCTTCGCTGTTGAACAAGGGCAAGTTGAGTTCGAGGAACCCCTCATACACCTCGTACTTGCCGCGGCCGTTCTTGTAGTTGCCGGCTGCCCAGTTACTGCCCAGCGCGGAATTCAACAGCGGATCGGCGGGATAGGCGGTGCTGTTGGGGCTAAGTGCGGTTACGCCCGCACCATAGGGATCGCCGTGGAC
>Ga0308163_10001844_pt1 | contig 21276 bp, 12 predicted proteins | sample PhyTR1_FD_201037 | JGI IMG/M metagenome (GOLD analysis project Ga0308163, IMG submission 201037) | Phyllosphere microbial communities from UC Gill Tract Community Farm, Albany, California, United States - DLSLT.R1 | ecosystem: Host-associated > Plants > Phyllosphere > Unclassified | place: USA...
TTCAACGCCGATGTAAATACAGGTCCTCGTCAATCGATGTGACGTTGATTGATCCGGATGACCGTGTCGACGGACAGCCAGCTGAACGGACCGACGACAAAGGGCTAGATAGCGTTCTCCACAGGATTGGAGTCCAGCGGCCAAGTGCCGTTTTCCAGGAACTGTACGAGCTTGGGCCAAGGTATCAAGACTGATTAGCTGCGTCGCTAGATGCTGGCATATCACCAACTCACAAAACGGCAAAAATCACCCCTGTGCATAAAAGTCAACTGCAGTCGTGCAGACGGCGAAACACCCCATCTCGGGGCACCAGCTGCCCTTTCTTCAGCATCCAGTAATGCCCGCCAAGGTCGCTTTGCAAGTAATCGCGTCGGCGATCGATGCGCCCTTCGGCCAGCAACTCCTTGAGGATGATGAAACGCACCTCCCCCCGCGGTGACAGGATGACGGTGCTGCCGCCGTAATGAGTGAAGCCGGGACCATTCGGACCGGGAGCGACTCGCATGGCCTGGGTCACTTCGGCGACGAGATCGAAGACGACTTGGCCGCTGGGGCCGGCGCGACGGGCGGAGCGGATGGACTGCACCACGGGCTTGTCGACGCGGTCGTCCAGGCCCAGGCGATGATCGTCCTGCGCCACGAGACCGAACTCGTTTAGGTAGGCGCGCTGTGTCACGTAGGCACCCAGCATCCGGGCCTGGCGGGCCAGCTCACCGGCATCGGCAGCCTGAGCGGGATCGCCGCGAAAGCGCAGCGTGGCAAAATCGAGTTCCGGTACCGGGGGCAGCGGGATGCGGGGCCCATGCCAGCGCAGCGCATCTTGGGACAGGTGGCGAGCAGTGCGCGGGTAGATACCGCGGCGCCGGAAGGCGTCGATGAGCGCACCTCGGTAGTCCCAGGGATCGTCGGGCACGAGATCCTGGTCGGCAGTGACGAGAGCACGCAGGTAATCGCCGAACATCATGCCGGTGGGCGGACAGTAGTCGATGGCGCGGATGCACATGGCCAGGAACTGACTGGCCAGCTTGCTGGCGCGGGCGGCCAACAGCGACTGCAAGTCGTAAGGCAACTCTCCCAGGGGTAGCAGGCCGGTGCCGCCGGTGGCCAGGCGCACGAGGGCTTGGGTCTTGCGGTCGAAGACGGTGGTGAAGGCTTCGAAGACGGCGCTTACGAGCACGCTGCCCAGTTCGTGCGGTTCCAAGTCGGCGCGGTACTGGCGCGGCTCGCCGGTTTCGATGGCTGTGCGCAGCGGGCCCTTCTTGACGCCGAAAGCGCCGGCGGTGTGGCCGAACTGGCGCGCGACGTCCCCCAGCAGGGCAGACTGGTTGATAGCGCCGCGGCATTGTCGAATGGCGACGCGCACGACCTCGGAATAACTGAAGTGCTGGAACACCGCGACGATGTCCGCAAAGGCCTCATGAAAGGCGATGACGTCGGGGTTGGTAGGCAGCATGAAGTGCGCGCGCAGGCCGTCCAGCAGCGCATGTGTCATTTCGTGCACGACGATGTCGTGCGACAGACAGGTGAAAACGATGCCGCCAGGCAGGCTGCGGTCGGCAGGTTGCTCGCGGGCCGGGTAGTAGCCAAAGCGCAGCTCGCCGCGCTCGTAATAGGCGTTTTCTTCCTCCGCTGCGTGCGGTCGGATCACCAGGCGCGCCGATCCGCCGGTAGTGCCGAAACCCCAGCTCGGCGTACGGCCCAGTGCGGTGCGAAAGGCCGAGTAAACATTGCTGCAGACGGCATAGACCATCTGCTGGTGAAAGCGCGGGTCTGATGGCGAGGGCTCGTAGCCGTCGGTCATCAACACGAAGGGGTCGTTGAGATTGGCTTGGCGATTGGGACGATTCGTTGCAGGGTCGATGTCCACCACCTCCAGCAGCGCGCCCTTAGGGCCAGGCAAGAGCGGCTCGTAGGCGACATTGACGGTAGCGACTGCGCCTTCTAGCCGCTGGTGCGATGGGTCCACGGTATAGATTCGCAGCGGCCGGTAGACCGGCTCGTCATCCTGGCGATCGTAGGGCTGTGCCAGGGTGGTGAGCACGCCTTGACCCAATTGGTAAAACGCATCCGGCGGCGCCAGCTCGACGGGTGATGCTGTTGAAACCTGATCGGCGGACTCGTCACGGCTGGCCGCATCGGCTGCGACGGCCTCCTGCGTGCTGGGCGCGGTGTCGGTCAAGGGGTCACCTTGCGGCTCAGCAGCAACACAGACTCCGACAGCGCAGCGACGACGGGCACGAGACTACCGTTTGCGGCAGCTTCAGGGATGTAAGCCGTTGACGTGGTCAGCATGCGGCCCAGGGGCTGCAGCAGCAGCTGGCTGCGCGCATTCGGCGCGCAATCCAGCAGCGGGTTCTGCTGTGGCGCGCTGCCGAACTCGGCCACCACGGCTTGCTGGAAGGCCTCGTGGGTCAGGCCCGGGCGCTGCAGCACGCGCAGCGCGCGGCGTGTGAAATCGCCATTGCCACCGCTTTCCAAAGCCAGTTCATGGTCCTGGCAGGCTGCGAACTTGACATGGCGCATCTGCTGCTGGCCGGCATCGCGTGTGATGTCACGACCCATGGTCGCGCGAAAGCGCCTGTGCGCATCGTCCAACCCCTGCGTCGGCAGCACGTACCGTGCTTTGACGCCGGGTGGCAGGAAAGCAGCGCGTGAGCCCCCCGCAAAGCGCGTGTTGCTGCCGGAGTGACAGCAGTCCATGAAGACGGTGAGATTCACACCCTGGGGCAGCAGTGCGAAGACATTGGCGATGTCGTCATCGATGTAAAGCGCGCCGCTGGCGAAGTCCACCGGACACAAGGCTTCGTCGCGACTGTCCGCCTCGTCGCCATCCAGGTCCTGCACGTTGCTGCCATGGCCGGCGTACTGCACAACGATAACGTCGCCAACGCGGCTCTGCGTCACCAACTGGCGCAGCTGGCGGTCCATCGCGGCGCGGGTGACTTGGCCATCCAGCAGCAGGCTGACCTCGAAGCCTTGCGACTTCAGCGCGCCGGCCCAAGCCCGGGCGTCGTTGGTGCAGCCGGCCAGACGGTGCTGCGGGTCGGGATAGGCATCCACCCCCATGCACAGCGCGGTGCGCCGCCCACTGCCTGCGTTCTGGGAAATTGGAGCACTAGGCGCGGGCGGGAACGACCAAGCCGCCAGTGCAGGTGCGGGGGCCTGCAGGCTGGGGGCATTTCCACGGGGTGGCCCGTCGTCGGGCCAGTCAACCTCGTCGGTCCAAGCACGCTCTAAGCCGCGCGCCCCGGTCGGGAAGTCCTCAATGGGGTGAGCATCGGCGAGATCCAGCAGGCGACGTGCGACGCTATTCATTGTTGGTGCGTCGTCGTCGAAGCCGCCATGTGTCTCGCTGCGACTGGCCGAGCGACCAGTGTCCGACGGGCTCCGGGACCAGATCACCTCGGCCTTGCCTGCGCTGCCAGCCAGCCCGAAGAGAGCCTTCAAATCGGCGTCGCCACGCAGGCTTTCTTCCAGGCCCAGGATAGGCGTGCGGCGCTCGTCCTCCAGGGCGTGGTAGATGAGATAAAGCAGCGACTTGCGGTAGATGCGAGCGCAGTTGTCATCGCGCTCGAAGTCGCGGTTCATCGTGAAAAGGCTGACGGTTTGGGCCAGCTTGCCGCTCTCAAGACCGGGAAGCATCAGCTGCTTGAAGCTATCCACGCGGATGGCTGGCGCCAGCAGTTGCAAGGTCTTGAACACGGGCACGCCGGCGGCCTCACACGCCGGCAGGAAGTGGGCGTGGAAGATGGAGCCGGCGCTGTGGCCGATGGCGTGCAGCTCGGCCCGGTTGGCATGCTGGGCACAGAAGGTCTTGAGCTTCTGCGCCACGTACTCGGCACCGCCGCCCGCCTGCGACGAGCGCTCGGCGCTCCACTTCATGCCGCCCCAGATGCGCGGGCCCTGCAACACGCGGGTGGTCGTCTCCAGCAGTGGGTCGCTCGTGTAATCAGCCAAGTCACGCGTAGCCGCGCGGGTGCCGCCGAGCGCACGGCCGAGCAGGTCGCCGATGGTCTGGAAGAAGCCGGTCTCCCAGATGAAGTAGATCGGATAGACGCCGTTCCTGCGCCACCAGCCGATATGGCGGCTTGCGCCTTGCAGTCCGGTAGCCTCGGACACCAGGCCACCGTGCGCGTAGAACAGCAGTTGGAGCTTCTTGTCCGCCGGCAACGCGGCCAGGGCCTGGGGCAGGTGCTGCTCGAAGATGGCATCCACGTCCGCAGGGGTGGACTTGAACTCGCCTTCGCTGGAAAACATGCCTGAGCGCAGGTTCACCAAGTGCGGGCGCATGCTGGCCCGCATGGCGGGACCTAGTCCCGAGCCGCTGCGCGCGGACGATACCGCCCTTCCGGCTGTCGGCTTATGGTGTTCGCCGCAATCCTGGCATTCCTCACTGTCGTGACTGTCTTCCGCGTCGCCGCGCTCGGTCGTCGCGCTGGCCAGCCGCGTGAGGGCTTGGATGGCTTGGCGCACGACGCTGTCCTGCTCGTCCGGGAAGGCTCGCAGCGGTGCCGCGCCTCGTGCGCCATGCGGCGCCGCAGCGGCAGCTTCCAACTCGGTGTGCAACTGCTCGACAGCAGCAAGGGTCGCGTCGTAGCTGATGGCCGAACCGGGGCAGGTCTTGGTCGACATCATGTTGTGGAAGCGTAGCGTGGCTGGGCGCAGGCCGAAGCGGCGCTGCACCAGTGCCACGACGCGCAACGCCGTGTCCTTCTGCGCGCCGTCGAACGGATCTCGGCCGGTGTCGAAGTCGCCTACCATCTCGAACATGAAGGGACCAGCCACGCTGCTGCCGTTGTGTCCAGACGCGCTGGCAGGCGGCTGATTCCAGTTGCGGCCCAGCCAGATGAAACCCTGCGGATCGATGGTGATGTGCTGGGCGATGTCGCTCCAGCCGTTTACCTGCGTATGGTGGCGCCACATGGACACGATGGTGTCGTGTCCGCGGAAGTCTGCCCGCCGTGGCCGCCAGGTGTGGTGCATGTGCACGGCATTCACCTTACGCGCAAAGGGGAACTTGTTTAGCAGTGCTTCAAATTGCGCTAAGTCCAAACGTTGGAAGGTGGGGGTCGGCATGGGATGTCTCCATTGAATTGCCAAGACGATATGCAAACGGGCGACTGGAAACCTCATCAACATTTAGGACGAAATTCTGATTGGAATCACTCGCATTGCAAATGGCAAGTTACAAGGATCGAATCACCACTTTTTCATCGACGTCAACCGGTATTTATAACTCACGTAACTGCATCAGGGCATTGCGAAGCTTTTAATAATTAGTCGAAATGCTCGTAAGTAATATATTTATTTATTTATTTATTCAAATATTGAAATGTATTTAACCAGATAAATTTTTGCTATTGATTGTGCTACTTTCAAGCCTGCAAAATGCAACACCCTTTCATTTTTGACAAAGATGTTGTTAACCAGGCAAATTTCTATTGATATTAAGACCTTTAAAGTGGAAATTTCCAAATCATTTCTCTGTTTTTGGCGAAGATAAACTTGGGCTTTCGGATTTCGGAACAAATGGACCCATCTGAACGACGTTTGGCACCGCATTCTTTTGACTTCCTTTGTCAATATCTATTTCTTTTATCACGAATATTTCGTACACAAATACCCAAAAAAAAGCGAATGAAAATATTAGTATAAATAACCCGGTTACTGAAGATTTCAAAGATAACTTACTTTGCTCGATAGATAATTCGGCACTTTGATAAAAATTATTTTTTCCGAGTGACGCGAGTTTAAATGAGGCCAGCAATTGAATTCCAGATAGCGCGACTCCAGAGAGAGTAATAATTACAACCATCCAAAGCAATACACGCTCATCATAGGTTTGTTGAATGAATTTAAGTCTTCTTAGCTTAAAATCATTTAACAATCCTTGACCATGAAGATGTGAATAGCACACCTGGGTAACTTCATAGATAAGTGAATTTGTGACGGTTTCAGATTTGATCTTTTGAAGTGCATCGTTCACACATAACCTCATTGAAGGCCAACCATCAGAATCCTTTGTATGAACCTCAACATCCTCGCGATGAGAGCAAGCTATTAGCGTAATTAACACTAGAAACATGCACAAATACCAACGTGCCGCCTCAATATATTTCACGGTTGTACGACGCCACCGTATTGATTGTTGAATTGGTCCGTACAAAAACAATTTAATCCATAAGGGGGAGGAGCGTTGAATGTAAGCGTGCACTGACCGAGTGTCGTGGTGCAACGTGCAGGATAAATAGCGGGCGGTGGAAATGGCATAGGAGCAGGCATAGGAGCAGGCATAGGAGCAAGAATCGGAATTGATCCGGAGCCTGGAAGGCTTGAACTTGGCGTTGAGGGAGCTTGAGACGGACAGTCAGTTGTATAGGAGCCGTCAGGCAATTTTCTCGTCGCACACTGCGCATGCGAAGAGTTCGTCACAAAGCACAAAAGTGTAGTGGCTAGGAAAATAGGAATTTTTCTCATCGGATCTCCGCAATAATTTCGGTTCAAATTTATAAAAATAAGAAAATTTTTATTTTTTATGCATAAATATGCTACTTATGGTTCTAAAAATTCATTCTTGTTTACTATGATACTAATCTCGTGTAAAAAATTTGAAAGTTGCGACATTCAAAGTCATTACAATTAATGATGGAGATTGGTGTTGTTGCATAACTTCGCGTCTAGGCCTTTGCTGAGCATGTGATCTTGGCAGTCTGAGGTGTACTTTGTCATTTGCAGATCCGTTATGCGTTGGCCGGGCACGGCGGCGCTCTCAGTCAAGAGGCGAACCACTGTCGAACCCGACCGCACGGCGCATCCCGGCAACGCTGCGTCAACCGCTCACGATAGTTCTCGTCGACCGTCGCGTACGGACAAGACGTGGCTGAGGAGTTCATCAAAGGAGTCCAGACAGCCGGGGGAAACGTTGTCAAACGCGTGGACAGCGTCAAGCAGGAAGTCCGTTTGAGGGAAGTGCGCCCAGCCTTATTGATAACCTTGACCGCTCTGCCAGAAGCAGTCGCCACGGACTTTATGTTCTGACTCGTAAAGTCCTCCGAGCCTCAAAATTTCTGGCCGCTTGGCAAAGCGGTTGACGCGGCGACGCTCGACCTGACCGCGCGCATCCTGTCCATGGGCCAGTTGCACCATGCCATGACGGGCACGGGTGCGATGGCGATCGCCGTGGCCGCGTCGATCCCGGGCACGGTGGTCAGCCGGCTGCTGGGCGACGGAGCGCGCAGCGAGGTGCGTTTCGGCCATCCTTCGGGCAGCTTGGCTGTCGGTGCAGTGGCCGAACGGACCGGAGCTGGCTGGATCGTCTCCAAGGCAGTCATGAGCCGCAGCGCGCGCCGACTGATGGACGGCCAAGTGTTTGTACCGGCTGAATGTCTTTTGAATCCCCTGGATTGAATGGCTTGACGTCCATGACTGCGTCAAATCAGCTCCGCAAAACGATTCGGTTTGAATAAACTTGCTGCACTGCAGTCCCTGGCAGGGCCTTCGCGCAACGTTGGGCACGGGTTGGCGACCATGTCGTCGCCTGACGCGCCGGAAACGCCGGACACAGCGCTGCCCTATGGCGCATCCGACTGCCACGTCCACGTCATCGGCGCGCCGGAGGCCTGCCCGATGGTGGTGGACCGGCACTACACCCCAGGGCCGGCGCCCCTGGAGGCCCTGCGCCGGCACATGGCGGCCCTGGGTCTGCAGCGCGCGGTGATCGTGCAGCCCAGCGTCTACGGCACCGACAACCGTTGCCTGCTCGACGCCCTGGACCGCCTGGATGGCGCCGGCCGCGGAGTCGCAGTGCCGCCGGAGGACGCCATGCCGGTCGAGCTGCGTCGGATGCATGCGCGGGGCGTGCGCGGCGTGCGCGGCGTACGCCTCAACCTGGAGAGCTCCGGCAGCCAGGACGTCGCCGTGCTGGCGGCGATGCTCGCGCGCTGGAGCGGCCGCATCGCGGACCTGGGATGGCACGTGCAGCTGTATGCCGCGTCGGACGTCATCGCCGCGCTGGCCGACCGGCTCGCCGCGCTGCCGACGCGGGTCGTACTGGATCACTTCGCGCTGATAGCGCACGCCCTCGGCGCCAAGGGGCCAGGAGCGGCGATCAAGGACATGCTGCGCACCGGGAGGGTCCTGGTGAAGCTGTCAGCGCCCTACCGTCTGCCGACGCCCGCGCTGGCTGCGGCCTGGGCGCGGGCGTTCGTCGAGACGTCACCGACATCAGTCTTGTGGGGCAGCGGCTGGCCCCACACGACGCGACAGCCCGAAGCCGGGCGTCTCGGCGTCAGCGCCTACCGCCGCATCGCACACGGCGACTTCGCCGATGCAGTGCAAGCCTGGCTGCCTTCGCCGGACCTGCGGCGTCTCGTGCTGTTCGACACGCCGGCGGACTTATACGGCTTTTGACGTGAGATCGTCACCGAGCATTTGATCGAGATCAATTGCTGTCCCAGGCAACTCCGGATCGGTATCGGTTCGTGCCTAGTGATTGCTCAAATTATTTGCCTCGTCAGGCCGTCACAGCAGCATTTAGATGGCATTGTGGGCGACTCAATCTAGGGTCAAGCACGCCTCATACCCTGCGCATTAACCTAGGATTATTCGCATAATCTCAGGTGCAAATCTAAGCGTCAAAAGCGTCTTCACTGGCGAATCTGTCTTGGCGTCGATCCCCTTTAGCTGGTAGCCAGCGATCCTAGGTGCCCTCTTGGCATCGATCCTCCCAACTGCGGGGATGGCGACCCTGCTGCTCCCTGAAATAAAAAAAGCCGACATGGAAATGCCGGCTTCTTCGTTTGCCAGTCAGGCTGGCAGTGCTGTCGCTTACTCGCAGCAGGGCATCGTGACCTCGTCGCAGCAGTCCTCATCGCAGCAGGGTGCAGCGGCGAGGGCAGCGGTCGAGGCAAAAGCAAAGGCCAGAACGGCCAGAAGTTTTCTCATGGGGATCTTTGGGGGATGGCTCGGGGAGCAGGAAGACGGTTGTAGCTGAGGCTAGTGGTCTGCGCAAGGCATGATGTCTCTCGCTGGCGGCGCACTGGGCCAGTTTCGCGCCCGCGAAACTCGGATCTCGCCTGCAAGCTCGTCTGGGTCCGCGCGTAAACCTCATCAGGCGGCTGAAAAGCGATGTTGATCCGCTTGGCACCCTGAAAGGTCTCTTGATCGGTTCCGTGGCTTCAAGGGTGGCATACACACGCTTCGCCGTGCGCGGCAGAAACCAGCTCGCTCAGGATGCCGCACTCGTTCGTCTGATGATGGTCAGTGCACTTGGCGCGCAACACCGTCAACTGCTTTTCCAGTGCCTTCAGGCTTTCGATGCGCGCACGAACGCGCTCGATCTGCTCATCCACCAGTTCGTTGACGTTGCCGCAATCCTCCGTGGGCAGCGTCGCTAGGTCCAGCAGGCGCCGGATGTCGGCCATGGGAATGTCCAAAGCACGACAGTGGCGCACGAACGCAAGGCTTTCCAGGTGCCGGGGTCCATAGCTGCGATAGCCGTTGGGCATGCGATCGGGCAAATCGATCAGGCCAGCGCGTTCGTAGAACCGGATCGTGCCCACCTCGACGCCCGTAGCCTTGCTCAAGTCGCCAATCTTCATCTTCATTCCCCTGTCTGCTTCGCGGACACCCATCGTAGCCGCTTGACCCTACAGCAGGTGCAAGGTGTTCAATCGACCCTAGAAAGCGAACAACACCCATGGCCAAACTCCTCGACGACGACCGCACGAGCTGCTGCAGTGGCACTTCGACCTGCTCGACCTCGCCCGCCAGCGCATCGCAAATGCAAAAGCCAGTCATCGACCTGAACCCGCACGCCGGTCGTTCAGTGCCCGAGCTTGCACCCACGAGCTCCTGTGCGGCACAACCTGCTCAGGACGCTGCGGGGACCGCTTGCAGTTCAAAATCCACTCAACCAACCGTCGATGCGTGCTGTGGACCAACTCCGGCAGCGACCGCCGAAAGCACTTGCTGTGCGCCGAAGGCCTCAGCCAAAGCCGCTGACACCTGCTGCGCGCCTGCAGCGATCGAAGCCATAAACGCTTCGTGCTGTGCAGCACCGTCTTTCTCGGCGGCCAAGGACACCGTGTCCGAGGTCGTCGCACCCAACACCTTCCGCATCTCGACCATGGATTGCGCCGTGGAGGAGTCGGAGATCCGCCGCGCGGTCGAACCGATCGACGGCATTCGCGGCCTGCACTTTCGTCTCGCCCAACGCAACCTGCGCATCGATGGCACCGACGCGGCGGTGGAAGCCGCGCTGGCGGCGATTCGCAAGGCCGGTTTCGCGCCGGAGCCGGTGGCGGTACGTGTCGCCACCGCAGCCGGTGCCACCAACGACCATGGACACGACCACGCTGAAGGTCCCAGCTATGTGCGGCTGGCGGCGGCGCTGGGCCTGGCGATCGTGGCCGAGGGCATGGCGTACTTTGCACCCGACACGATGGTGTGGAAGGGCCTGGGCATGGCCGTCGCTGCCTTGGCGATCTGGCTGGCGGGCATCGAGACCTACACCAAGGGCCTGATCGCGCTGCGTCGCGGCAAGCTCAACATCAATGCGCTGATGTCGGTCGCTGTCACCGGCGCCTTCGTCATTGGTCAGTGGCCCGAGGCGGCCATGGTCATGGCGCTGTACGCCATCGCCGAACTCATCGAGGCGCGGGCCGTGGACCGGGCGCGCAACGCCATCAAGGGCTTGGTGGACCTCGCGCCGGACGAGGCCGATGTTCAGCAAGCCGATGGCCGCTGGCAACGGGTGAAGGCCACGGACGTTGCCTTGAACGCCATCGCCCGGGTCAAGCCCGGCGAACGCGTCGCGCTCGACGGTCGGGTCACCAAGGGCAACAGCAGCATCGACCAGTCGCCCGTCACGGGCGAGAGCATTCCGGTGGACAAGGAACCGGGCGACCTGGTGTTCGCCGGCACCATCAACCAGAACGGCGAACTCGAGTTTCAGGTGACTGCGGCAGCCAGCAACTCGACCCTGGCACGCATCATCCATGCGGTGGAGGAAGCGCAGGGCACCCGGGCGCCTACGCAGCGCTTCGTGGACCGTTTCGCCGCGATCTACACGCCGGCCGTGTTCGTGTTGGCGCTGGCGGTGGCCGTGCTGCCGCCCTTGCTGCTGGACTGGACGTGGATGACCGCCATCTACAAGGCGCTCGTGCTGCTGGTGATCGCCTGCCCGTGCGCGCTGGTCATCTCCACCCCGGTGACGGTGGTCAGCGGGCTGGCCGCCGCCGCACGGCGCGGCATCCTGATCAAGGGTGGCACCTATCTGGAAGAAGCCAGGCACCTGAAGGCCATCGCGCTGGACAAGACCGGCACGCTCACCGAGGGCAAGCCGAAGCTGGTGGCATTCGTGCCGTCGAACCCATCGACAGAGGCGCAAACGAAGCGATGGGCCAAGAGCTTGGCCTCGCGCTCGGACCACCCAGTCTCCCAATCCATCGTGGCCGGCCTCGACGGTGCGGTGGCGGAGGTGGACGCGTTCCAGGCGCTGCTCGGACGCGGTGTGGAAGGCGTCGTCGAAGGCAAGCGCATGGTGCTGGGCAACCACCGCTTGATCAAGGAGCGCCAACAATCCGACGCCCGTCTGGAAGCTGAACTCTCCGGCCATGAGGCGCAAGGCCGCACGGTCACCCTGCTGGCCGACGAGACCGGCGTGCTGGGCATCTTTGCCGTGGCCGACACCATCAAGGCCAGCTCGATCGAGGCCGTGGCACGGCTTCAGAAGCTGGGCGTCGTGCCCGTGATGCTCACGGGCGACAACGTCGCCACGGCGCAGGCCGTGGGCCGCGAGGCCGGCATCGCCGAGGTGCGCGGTGGCTTGCTGCCCGAGGACAAACTGGCAGCGATCAAGGAACTGCGCGAGCGCCATGGCGCCACCGCCATGACCGGCGATGGCATCAACGATGCGCCGGCCCTGGCCCAGGCCGACATCGGCTTTGCCATGGGCGGTGCGGGCACCGACACCGCCATGGAGGCCGCGGACGTGGTCATCATGAACGACGACCTGGGTCGCATCGCCGAGACCATTGGTCTCAGCCGCCGCACGCATGCGGTGCTGATGCAGAACATCACGCTGGCCCTGGGCATCAAGGCGGTGTTCTTCGTGCTGGCGGTCTTCGGCAGCGCCACCATGTGGATGGCCGTCTTCGCCGACATGGGCGCGAGCCTGCTGGTGGTGGGCAACGGGTTGCGGCTGCTGCGCAAGCACAACGACTGAGGCCCGAAGCCCTGGGACCTCGTCTCAGGCCACGCCAGGCCGCCTGCTTCGCTGCGGCGTCAGGACGGCCTGGGTTCCAATTCCTGCGCCGACGCCTGCCGCACCGAGAACGAAATCTCGGTGCGCCCGTTGGCCGAGCGTGCCAAGGTCGCTCCGCCGTGCATGCGTGCGATGGCCGCGACGATGGCCAGACCCAGGCCGTGGTGGGCCGATGACCGCGAGCGGGAACGCTCGGCGCGGAAGAACCGCTTGAAGAGGTGTGGCAAGGCGTCCACGGGAATCTCCAGCCCGGGGTTGATGACCCGCAGCCAGACGCTGTCTGCCACGGCCTCGATGCGGATCTCGATGGTCGTGGCAGGCGTCGCATAGCGAACCGCATTGCTCAGCAGGTTGGACAGGGCACGGCGGACCAGTGAGACGTCGATGCGGACCATGGCATCGCCGTGCACCTGCACTTGCAAGGCCGTTTGTTCCAGCTCCGCTTCATGGAACTCGACCACCGCCAGGGCTTGCGCTGCCAGGCTCACCGGTTCGGAGCGCCGGGCGGTCGCGCCACGGTCGGCCTTCGACAGGAAGAGCATGTCGGTGACGATGGCCGACAGGCGCCGCGTTTCCTCCAGGTTGGAGATCAGTGCGTCCTGCAGGGCCTCTGGGGTCCTCGGCCGGGCCAGCTCGACCTCGACTTCGGCAATCATGTTGGCCAGCGGCGTGCGCAGCTCGTGCGCCACGTCGGCGTTGAAGGCTTCGAGTTGCTGATAGGCCTGCTCCGCGCGTGCCAGCACGGCGTTGAACTGGTTGATCCAGGGCACAAGCTCCAGGGCGTACGTGCCTGGATCGATGCGACGGTCGGCAAACTCCGGGCCCGTGGTGGCAAGTTGCGTGGCCAGTTGCTGCAGCGGCCTCAGGCCACGGCGAACCAGCAGCACGCCGGTGAGGGACACCAGCATGGAACCCAATACGGCCATGCCCAGGAGCGTCAGGCCCAGGCGATGCAGGAGTTTTTCGTCCTCGCGCACATCGACGCCCAGCCACAGCTTGGGGTCGGTGCCCAGCTGCGGTGCCTTGTCCCTCAGATCGGTTGACGTCCATCGCCATCGGGTCGAGGACTCTGCTGGCTTGGACTCGTAGACCGTCTGGCCACCGGCATACAGCACGATGCCGATGTCGTTGTGGGAGCGAAAAAAGTCATCCAGCTTGTGCTGGAACGCAAGCTGCTGCGCATCGCTGCGCGGCTCGTTCAGCAGGTGCACGACCAGCTCGACATGGCGCTCGAACTCGTCTTGCTGCTTGAGCTGGAAGCTCCAGGCCGTGAGGGCGTAGATGACCACGCAGATGGCGCTCAGGCCAACGAACGTCTGGAGGGCGAACCAGCGCGAGAGCGAGGCCTGGATCGAGGTCGGCGTGGACGTCACGGCTCGGCGTCGGGCCGACGCTCCAGCACGTAGCCCATCCCGCGCACCGTGTGGAGCAGCTTGTCCGCGAACGGGTCATCGATCTTGGCGCGCAGGCGCCGGATGGCGACCTCGACCACGTTGGTCTCGGTGCTGAAACTCATCTCCCACACCTGCTCGGCCAGCAGCGTGCGCGAGAGGATCTGTCCCTGACGGCGCAGCAGCAGCATCAGGAGCGCGAACTCCTTGGCCGTCAGGTCCAGGCGCTGGCCGGCACGCGTGGCCCGGCGCGTGGTCAAGTCCAGCGTCAGGTCGCCCAGCGCGTAGTGCGTGACCTCACGCAGCTGGCCGCGACGCAGCAGGGCCTGCAACCGCGCGAGCAGTTCGGAGAACGCGAAGGGTTTGGAGAGGTAGTCGTCGGCGCCGCTCTGCAGGCCGCGCACCCGGTCGGCCACTTCGTCGCGCGCGGTCAGCATCAGGACTGGCATCGTCTTGGTTCTACGCACGGCTTCCAGGACCGCAAAGCCGTCGATGCCCGGCAGCATCACGTCCAGCACCAGGGCGTCGTAGGCGCCGTCGAGCGCCATGGCCCGGCCTTCGGTGCCGGTGCGCGCGAGGTCAACGGTGAAGCCGCTCTCGCTCAGGCCCTTGTGCAGGTAGTCGCCGAGCTTGGGCTCGTCTTCGATGACCAGGATTCTCATGGTGCAGGCAGGCCGGACAAGGTGAGTGAGGCAAGCGCCATGGGATCGCTCTGGAGGGAGAGAAAGCGAGCGAGTCCATGCATGCCACAAGCCTGCGCTCGATGGTTCATCGCGCGCAGGCTGGGGTCAAGGTCGGCTTCAGGGTCAGGGGTCATTAGTGACGGTAAGCCAAAGCACCGGGGAACAGTCCCCAATGCATGGCAGGATCAGCGGGTGACCGGGCTCGTTGCGCCAGTGGTCGGCGCGGCAGCGGCGGAGACGCCTTGCTGGCTCTGCATGTAAGCCTGCATGGCCTGGCGGTACGGCTGCTGCGCACGGTCGGCACCCGCTTCCTTGTACTGCACGTCGCCCAGGCCCGAGCGCATCCAGTTCAGGGCATCGGCATGCACCTGCGCACGCAGGTTGGCCTTGACCGGCGCGATGGCCTGCGGCTGGCCTTCCGGGTAACCGAGGGTCGGCGCTGTGCGGGTCCACTCACGGGCTTCGGCGGCCACGGCGGCGGACGAGCGTTCGGCGCGAACGGTCATGGGCGTCGGGTCGCCTTCCTTGTAGTTCGTGCCCTTGTAAGCCAGGGCGGGTGTGGCGACGGCGGCCAGCACGACGGCCAGGGCGAGGAAGGGAGCGCGCAGGGAGACGGTGTTCATGTCGGTGTCTTTCGAAGTGGATGGGTGGGTGGGTTGAGTGGCACCACCTCGTCGGTGGCATGAAGCAACTTTAAAAACCCAATCCATCAACTTCCCAACTGCCAGATTACAGTTTGGTTATCTCGCCGGTCACTTCACCGAGAAGCGCACGGCCTGGGCCGGCTGGCCCTTCATCGCCACCTGCGCCATGGCCTTGGTGCCAGCGGCCACGGCGAAATCGCTCTTGGCCTGCAGGGCGTCCTTGCCTGGCACCAGCGTGAGCTCTTCCTTCTTGCTGCCCGAGAGCAGCGTCAGTTTGGCCGTCGCGCCGCTCAGGTCCACGGCCTTGCCGTGGTCGGTGACGTAGAGCAGGATTTCACCGGCGCGCGTGACCAATTCGTAGTTGGTGTCCTTGACCACCGACACCACGCCGCCGTGCTGCGCCTTGGCCTCGTGCGGGTGCGCTGCGGCCTTGTCGTCGTGCCCGTGGCCCTTGTGTTCCTCGGCAGCCTGGGCCAGGCCGCACAGGCTGAGCGCGAGCGTGGCAGCGGCGATGAGGGAAGACGTTTTCATGATGCAGAGACCTCGTGTGAATGGGGGTTGGAGAAAAGAAAAACTGCCCTCGGCCATGACGCCGTGCGAGGGCGATCACGGCACGGGTTCAGGCGGGGTGCTGGGCCGGCAGGAGCAGTGCACCATTGACGCGTTCGCCCTGTTCCTGCGCTTCCTCCACGTCCTCGTCGCGCCGGTGCGCGAAGCGGTAGAGCACCGGCAGCACCAGCAGCGTCAGCGCGGTCGACGACAGGATGCCGCCGATCACCACGGTGGCGAGTGGTCGCTGGACCTCGGCGCCGGTGCCCGTGGCGATGGCCATCGGCACGAAGCCCAGCGAGGCCACCATCGCGGTCATCAGCACCGGCCGCAGCCGCGTCAGCGCGCCTTCCCGGACCGCTTGGTCCAGCGTGGCGCCGCCCTCGCGCAGGTGGCGAACGAAGGAGATCATCACCAGCCCGTTCAGCACGGCCACGCCCGACAGCGCGATGAAGCCGACGGCCGCCGTGATCGACAGCGGGATGTCGCGCAGCCACAGCGCCAGGATGCCGCCGGTGAGCGCGAACGGGATGCCGGTGAAGACGACCAGGCCGTCCTTGAGGTTGCCGAACATCGCGAACAGCAGCGTGAACACCAGCAGCAGCGAGACCGGCACCACGATCTGCAGGCGCTGGGTGGCCGACTGCAGGTTCTGGTACTGGCCACCCCAGGTGGTCCAGTAGCCGGTGGGCACCTTGACTTGCCGCGCCAGGGCCGCCTCGGCCTCGGTGACGAACGAGCCCAGGTCACGCCCGCGCACATTGGCGCTGACCACGATGCGCCGCTTGCCTTCCTCGCGGCTGACCTGGTTGGGTCCGGGCGCGAGCGCGAGCGTGGCCACCTCGGACAGCGGAATGAAACTGACCCGGTTGCTGCTTCCACCGGCCGGTGTGACACCCGTGACGGCGGCTGCGCCCGAGGATGCAGCGGCGACAGCGGGTGGCAGCGCGATGGGCAGGCGCTGGATGGCCTCCATGTCGCTGCGCAGGCGCTCGGGCAGGCGCACCACGATGTCGAAGCGCCGGTCGCCCTCGAACAGCGTGCCCGCTTCCTGGCCGCCGACCGCCGTGGCGATGGTGTTCTGGACGTCGGCGATGTTCAGGCCGTAGCGGGTCGTTTTCTCGCGGTCGATGTTGACCGTGAGCATGGGCAGGCCGGTGGTCTGCTCGACGTTGACTTCGGAGGCACCGTCGATGGACTTGAGCACCCCTTCGATCTCGCGCGCGGTCTCATTGAGCACATCCATGTCGTCGCCGAAGACCTTCACCGCCACGTCGGCGCGCACCCCGGAGACCAGTTCGTTGAAACGCAGCTGGATCGGCTGCGAGAACTCGTAGGCGTTGCCAGGAATTTTTCCCACCTCGGCTTGGACCGCTTCCATCACTTCCTGGCGCGTCCGTTTGGGCTCGGGCCAGTCGCTCTCCGGGTTGAGCATCACGTAGGCGTCCGAGATGTTCGGCGGCATCGGGTCGGAAGCGATCTCCGCCGTGCCAGTGCGGGCGAAGACGCGCTTGATCTCGGGGAATTTGGCCTTCAGCGTGCGTTCGAGCTGCTGCTGCATGGCGACCGACTGGGTCAGGCTGGTGCCGGGGATGCGCAAGGCCTGCACGGCGAAGTCGCCCTCGTTCAGGCTGGGAATGAACTCGCTGCCCAGCCGGGTGGCGAGCAGGCCGGAGAGCACGACCGCGATCACCGCCACAGTGGCGACCACCGCCTTGGCGCCCAGGGCGCGCTCCAGCAGCGGCTCGTAGGCCTTTTTGGCCCACACCATCAGGCGGTTTTCTTTCTCCGCCACCTTGTTGCCAATGAACAGGGCGACCGCTGCGGGGATGAACGTGATCGACAGGATCATCGCGCCCAGGAGCGCGATCACCACCGTCATCGCCATCGGGTGGAACATCTTCCCTTCGACCCCCGTGAGGGCAAAAATGGGGAGATAGACGATCATGATGATCACCTGCCCAAACAGGAGCGGGCGGCGCGCTTCCTGCGACGCGGCAAAGACCTCATCGAACCGCTCCTTGAGGGTGAGCGGTCGTCCGTGATGGGCCTGCGCATGGGCCAGGCGCCGCACGCAGTTCTCCACGATCACCACCGCGCCGTCCACGATGATCCCGAAGTCCAGCGCGCCCAGGCTCATCAGGTTCGCGCTCACCTTCTGGTTGACCATGCCGGTGAAGGTGAAGAGCATCGACAACGGGATCACCAAGGCGGTGATCAGTGCCGCGCGCAAATTCCCGAGGAACAGGAACAGCACCACGATCACCAGCACCGCGCCCTCGAGCAGGTTCTTCTTCACCGTGGCGATGGCTTTGTCCACCAGCACCGTGCGGTCGTACACCGTGATGGCTTCCACCCCGGCAGGCAGCGTGCGGTTGATCTCCGCCATCCGCTTGTCCACGGCCTGCGAGACGACGCGGCTGTTCTCGCCGATGAGCATGAACACCGTGCCCAGCACCACCTCGCGGCCGTTGTCGGTGGCCGCGCCGGTGCGCAGCTCCTGCCCGATGCCCACGGTCGCAACGTCGCGCACCCGCACCGGCGTGCCATCGCTGTTCGACAGGATCACGTTGCGCAGGTCTTCCATGCTGCGCACTTGGCCGGGTGCGCGGATCAGGTACTGCTCGCCGCGTCGCTCGATGTAGCCGGCGCCGACGTTCGCATTGTTCAGTTCCAAGGCCTTGACCACGTCGGCGAGCGACAAGCCATAGGCGGAGAGCTTTTCGGGGTCGGGCGCCACCTGGTACTGCTTCTCGTAGCCGCCGATCGAGTTGATCTCGGTCACGCCGGGGACGTTGCGCAGCTGCGGCTTGATGATCCAGTCCTGGATCTCGCGCAGGTCGGTCGAGGTGTACGGGGTCCCATCAGGCTTCTTTGCACCGTCCTTGGCTTCGACCGTCCACAGGTAGATTTCCCCCAGGCCCGTGGAAATGGGTCCGGCCATGGGTTCGATGCCCACCGGCAAGGCCGCCTTGGCCGACTGCAGGCGCTCGTTGACCAGCTGGCGGGCGAAGTAGACGTCGGTGCCGTCTTTGAAGACCACGGTCACCTGCGACAGCCCGTAGCGCGAGAGCGAACGCGTCTGCAGCAGGCCGGGCAGGCCCGACATCACGGTCTCGATCGGGAACGTAACCCGCTGCTCCGTTTCCAAGGGAGAGTAGCCGGGTGCGCCGGTATTGATCTGCACCTGGACGTTGGTGATGTCGGGCACGGCGTCGATGGGCAGCTTCTGGTAGTTGTAGACCCCCAGGGCCGCCATGGCGAAGACAGCCAGCATGACCAGCCAGCGCTGGTCGATGGCAAAGCGAATGATGCGTTCGAACATGCGTGCTTCCGCCTCAGTGAGTGTGCGTCGCAGAGCCCTTGCCCTGCTGTGCCTTGACGACGAAGCTGCCAGCGGCCGCGTAGTTCGCGCCCGGCTTCAAGCCACTCACGACCTCGATGCGCTTGCCGTCGCTGCGCCCAAGCTGCACGGCCTGCGGCACGAAGCCACCTTCGACCTTCAGGAAAACGACGGGTTTTTCAGCGAGCGTCTGGATGGCCGATGCAGCCACCGTCACAGGCGCATTCACCTCGTTGGCCACCACCTCGACCGTGACGAACAGGCCCGGGCGCCAGGCATCCTGCGGGTTGGGCAGGACCACCCGCGCACGCGCCGTGCGCGTCTGCTCGCCTAGCAGCGAGCCGACATAGGACACGGTGCCGTTGGCGGTCGCGTCTGATGCCCCTGCGCGCACCACCACCCGCTCGCCCACGCGGACCTGCGACAGGTCGCGTGCCGGCACGTTTAGTTCGGCCCACACGTTGGAGAGGTCCGAGATCGTGAAGACCGTCGTGTCCTCCCGCACGGCCTCGCCCAGGGCGACGTGCTTCTCAATGACGATGCCGTCGAAGGGTGCGCGCAGCTCCAGCCGGCCCAGCGAGCTGCTGCCGGTGGACGCACCCAGGGTCAGGAGCTTCTGCGTGGCATTGGCCACCGAGATCTCGGCTTCACGCAAGGTCTGTTGTGCCTGCAGGACGTCCTGCTCTGGAGAGATCTTCTGCTCCCAGAGTGTCTTCTCGCGCTCGTAGGTGGTCCGTGCCAATGCCTGGCGCTGCTGCGACCCCCGGAGTTCCGAGCGCAGTTCCGAGACCATGGCGCTGGAGACCACTGCCAGCACCTGGCCGCGCTTGACCTTCTGGCCCAGGTTGGCGCTCACGCTGTCCACGACGCCGCCCACGCGCGGCACGATGTGGGCCGTGCGGTCCTCGTTGAACTTGATCTCCCCGGGAAACTGCAAGGCGCTGCGGATGCTCGCCGGACGGCTCGTCTCCAGGGTGATGCTCGCGGCCTGGATCTGGGCCTCGGTCATCTCGACCTTGCCTTCCATCTCGGCGAAGGTGAACAGGTAGGGCTCGGTGGGGGTCTGCACGGCCACGGTCGCTTCGAAGACGTGCGGCTCGGGCACGGCCTGCTCGCTGGACAGGACCCCATTTTTGGGCGTGAGCTTGATCTCTTGCGTGTCGCCGTTCGGGCGCACAAGCGAGAGCGTGACCTCGTTGCCTTCCAAGGGCGCAGGCTTGTCCTTGCTGTAGACCCAGGCCTTGTAGCGCGGGACGCCGCCTTCCTCGACCAGCAGCAGCTCCAGGCCGAAGTCGCCTTCGGTGAAGCGCTGGCCGCCGTTGGGACCCTTGGGCGCTTCTTCCGCGTGGCCAGTGCCTTCTTCGCCGTGACCGTGGCCGTCGTCCTTGCCTTCGGCCTTGGCGGTTTCGCTGTGCTCGGCATGGCCTTCGGCGCCTTCGCCCGACTTGGACGCCGCGCCGCTGCGCAGGATGAAGGCGCCAGCGACGACGCCGAGCGCAATGAGGCAAGCGATGACGATGAGTTGCTTGCGGCTGGGTCGGCCGGAGGCCGTGGACCGTGGTTGAACCATGATGAGTCCTTCAGGGATTGGAGAGGGAAAGGCCGCTGGACAGGGCCGGATCGCCCAACAGGCGGTCGATGTCGGTGACAGCCCGGTGCGCTTCGGCCAGGGCGCGCAGGTACTGGGCGCGCGCCAGCAGCAGGGTGCGCTGGGCGTCCAGGACGTCGAGGAAGGCGAACTTGCCCAGCTCGAAGCCGGTGGTGGCCGCGTTGAAGGCGGTCAGGGCACCGGGCAGGATGTCCCTTTGCAGGGTCTCGACCTCGGCCAGCGCGTTGGCATAGCGCTGGCGTGCCGTGGCGGCGTCCGAGCGCAGCTGCAGCGCGGTGGCGGCGGCTTGGTCTTCGGCCTGGTAGCGCCGGCTCACCGCGGCGGCGATGTTGCCGCGATTGGTGTCAAAGATCGGCAGCGGGATCGAGATGCCGACGATGGCCTGGTTGCGCCCGAGCGTCTGGTCGCGTTGGCCGCCAGCGGTCACGGTGATGTCGGGGATGCGTCGCGCACGTTCGACATTCGCTAGGGCAGCGAAGCGCTGCACCTGCAGTTGCGCCTCGCGGGTTGCCGGTGCGCCGGGCAAGCGGGCCTCGACATCCTGGACGCTCGGCAAGCCGGGCATCGTCAACGCGTTGCCATCAAGCGTCTGGTCTAGGGCCGGGCGTCCGAGCAACGCGCCCAGCTGTTGCCGTTGGGTCTGGAGTTCGCCTTGTGCTTGGACGAGCTCCAGGCGAACGCCGGCTTCGGCCACCCGGGCACGGGTTTCCTCCAGCGGCGAGACCTTGCCCGCGCGCACGCGGTTGCTCGCCGCCAGGCTGCCGCGCGCGGCGAGTTCGAGCGAACTCTGCG
>Ga0308163_10001846_pt1 | contig 21265 bp, 15 predicted proteins | sample PhyTR1_FD_201037 | JGI IMG/M metagenome (GOLD analysis project Ga0308163, IMG submission 201037) | Phyllosphere microbial communities from UC Gill Tract Community Farm, Albany, California, United States - DLSLT.R1 | ecosystem: Host-associated > Plants > Phyllosphere > Unclassified | place: USA...
AATGGTACTACCGTCCGAAATCGGCGATCACCGCGGCCGTCTTTGCCAAGCAGATCAAGAACTTCGTCACCTACCAGACCGACGAACGCGTCGACATCGGCGTGCCGGGCTACCTGTACACGGTCACCCATCCGATCAACGGCGACAAGGCCCGCGTGCGCGGCATGGAGATCGGCGTCCAGCACCTGTTCGACAACGGTTTCGGCATTAACGCCAAGTTCGCCAAGACCTGGACCAAGGCCTACCAGGGCGGCGAATACGTCGGCCAGCTCGAAGGCGTGGCGCCGACCGCCTCGTCGATCGGCTTCCTGTATGAGAAGAGCGGCGTCAACGCCTCGATCTCGTTCGACTACACCGGCGAGTACACGCAAAGCACCAACGTGCTGGCCGGTTACCCGAACAAGGTCGACTCGCTGACGTGGATCACCGCATCGGCCTCGTGGGACATCACGCCGAACGTCACGCTGTTCGTCGAAGGCAAAAACCTCGGCGACGCCGTCATGCGCTCCAACCTGGGCCGCTCCGACGCCCAGTACGGCTTTGAAACCTGGGGCCGCACCTACGCCGCCGGCATGAGCGTGAAGTTCTAAAGGGTAGCGATGACCTCTTCGATACCGATGTCCGGCCAGGCCGGCGCGCGTCCCACCGGCTGGCTCGGCTACGCGCTGACCACCACCTTGCTGTGGGGCGTGTGGGGCGCCTTCGCCGGCCTGCCCGGCCAGAACGGCTTTCCCGAAACCTTGATCTACGTGGTGTGGGCGCTGACGATGGTGCCGCCGGCCCTGCTGGTGCTGGCGCGCAATGGCTGGCGCGTCCGCCGCGACGGCCGCGCGGTCGCCTTCGGCCTGACCATCGGCCTGCTTGGCGCGGGGGGACAGATGATCCTGTTCTACGCCGTCAAGGCCGGACCGACCTATCTGATCTTCCCGCTGATTTCACTGTCGCCGGTGATCACCATCGCGTTGTCCTTCCTGTTCCTGCGCGAACGCACCGGCATGCTGGGCGTGGCCGGCATCGTGCTGGCGGTGTGCGCGCTGCCGTTGTTCGACTTCACGCCCGGCGGCGCGCCACGGCAATACGGCCTGTGGTTCGTGCTGGCCATCGGCGTGCTGCTGGCGTGGGGGTTGCAGGCCTACTTCATGAAACTGGCCAATGCCAGCATGGACGCGGAAAGCATCTTCTTTTACATGACCGCCAGCGCGCTGCTGTTCATTCCGGTGGCGCTGGCCATGACCGACTTCTCGCAGCCGATAAACTACGGCCCGAGCGGACCGCTGCTGGCCGCCGTCACGCAAATCCTCAACGCGGTCGGCGCCCTGACGCTGGTGCACGCCTTCCGGCACGGCAAGGCGCTGGTGGTGTCGCCGCTGGTCAACGCCGGCGCGCCGCTGCTGACCACCGTGATCGCCATGGCGCTGGCGGCCACGCTGCCGAGCGGCTACAAACTCGCCGGCATCGCGCTGTCGCTGGCCGCCGCGCTGTGCCTGGCGCTGCAGCCGGACGACAACCCATCCGCCTGAACCCACAGACCTCAAGGAAATCTCATGCAATATCTTCTCAATCTGGTGCGGCGCCACAAGGCCGGTGAAGCAGTCGGCATCTATTCGGTGTGCTCGGCCCATCCGCTGGTGATCGAGGCGGCCATGGAAGTGGCGGCCGCCGCCGCCGAGCCGGTACTGATCGAGGCCACCTCGAACCAGGTCAACCAGGATGGCGGCTACACCGGCATGACGCCGGCCGCCTTCCGCGACTTCGTGCACGGCATCGCCGACAAGGTCGGCCTGGCGCGCGAGCGGGTGCTGCTCGGCGGCGACCATCTTGGCCCGAACGCCTGGCAGGACCAGCCGGCCGACGCCGCCATGGCGCGCGCCGAGGTGCTGATCGAACAATACGTGCTGGCCGGCTTCCGCAAGATCCACCTGGATTGCTCGATGTCCTGCGCCGGCGATCCGGTGCCCCTCCCCGACGCGATCGTCGCCCGGCGCGCCGCGCGCCTGTGTGCGGTGGCCGAAGCCGCCTGGGGGCAAGCTGGCGGCGAGGCCCCGGTCTACATCGTCGGCACCGAAGTGCCGGTGCCGGGCGGCGCCCACGAGGACCTCGACGAACTGGCGGTCACCACGCCGCAGGCCGCCGCCGCCACCAGCGCGGTGCACCGCGCCGCCTTCGGCGAGGCCGGCCTGCAAGCGGCGTGGCCGCGCGTGGTCGGGCTGGTGGTGCAGCCGGGCGTCGAATTCGACCATCACAAGGTGATCGACTACCGCCCGGAAAAGGCGCGCGAGCTGAGCCGCTTCATCGAGGGCGAATCCACGCTGGTCTACGAGGCCCACTCGACCGACTACCAGATCCGCGACAGCCTGGCCGCGCTGGTGCGCGACCACTTTGCCATCCTCAAGGTCGGCCCCGGCCTGACCTTCGCGCTGCGCGAGACGCTGTGGGCGCTGGCCGACATCGAAGCGGAAATGCTCGACGGCCGCCCCGGCTCGAACTTCAAGAACGTGGTGCTGGAGACCATGCGCGCCGAACCGGGCTACTGGCGCAAATACTACAACGATCCGCTGCGCGCGCGCTTCGACCAGCAGTACAGCCTGAGCGACCGGATCCGCTATTACTGGCCGCATCCGGCGATCCAACAAGCGCAGAGCGCGCTGATCGACTACCTCGAACGCAACCCGCCGCCGCTCACCTTGCTGAGCCAGTACCTGCCGGCGCAGTACGAGGCGGTGCGCGAAGGGCGCCTGCGCAACCGGCCGGCCGATCTGCTCAAGGAGGGCGTGGCCAAAGTGCTGCGCCAATATAGGGACGCCTGCACCCCAGGCGCCGCCGCAAAGGAGTTGGAAACATGTTAGTAGCACAGAGCAAAACAAGCATCCTCGGCATTGACGTGGACGCGCTGGACGCGGCCGGCGCGGGACTGACGGCGCGCGAAGTGGCCCAGCAGGGCGTGGTCTGGCCGCAAATCGCCACGCTGCTGGCCAACTGCCGCAGCGACGTCGATGCCTTCCTCGGCCCGCTGCTGGCGCGGCCGGACCTGCGCATCGTGCTGACCGGCGCCGGCACCTCGGCCTTCATCGGCGAATGCCTGGTTCCCGCGCTACTGCGCCAGGGCTTGCGCGTGGAGGCCGTGCCGACCACCGACCTGGTTTCCGGCCCGCTGTCGTTCCTGCAACCGGCCGTGCCGACCCTGCTGGTCTCGTTCGGCCGCTCCGGCAGCAGCCCGGAAAGCGTGGCGGCGGTGGCGCTGGCTGATCAGCTGGTCGCCAACGTGCACCACCTGGTCATCACCTGCAACGCCGACGGCGAGCTGTATCGCATGGCACAGGGCCGCGCCAACGCGCTGGCCATCCTGCTGCCGGAGGCCACCCACGACCGCGGCTTCGCCATGACCACCAGCTTCACGTCGATGATGCTGTCGGCCGCGCTGGCCTTCGGCGCGGTGGCCGGGGATGCCGTGAACGCGCCATCGACGGCCGCGCTGGGGCTGCTGCAAAGCGCCTTGCCGCTGTTGAACGAACTGGTGGCGCAGCGTTTCGACCGCGTCGTCTACCTCGGCAGCAACGAGTTGCGCGGACTGGCGCGCGAGGCCGCGCTGAAGCTGCTGGAACTGACCGACGGCCAAGTGGTGGCGCTGTTCGACTCGCCGCTGGGCTTCCGTCACGGGCCGAAAACCATCGTCAACGAGCGCACGCTGGTGGTGGTCATGCTGTCGAACGATCCGCAAGCGCGCCGCTACGACCTGGACCTGCTGCGCGAGCTGCGCAACGACGGCCGCGCCGGCCGCGTCCTGGCGCTGAGCGGCGTCGCCGATGCGTCGCCGGACAGCGATTGCGTGCGGCTCGATGGCATGGAGCACGCCGGCGAACTGGCGCTGGCGCTGCCGTATATCGTTTTCTGCCAGGCCTATGCACTGCTGCAATCGCTCGACCTGGGCCTGCGCCCGGACACGCCGAGCGTCTCCGGCACGGTCAACCGGGTGGTACGAGGCGTGACGATCTACCCATGTGACGACAAGAACGCTACGCCGGCAAAGCCCGCCCGGCGCTGAACCAGGCCTCACGCCGAACTTTCGATTCTTTTCGCGCCGGGCGTCCTGTATCATCGGGAACACGCTTATTTGTGCAGGATCGGAAAGATCGGTAATGAAAAAAACCCAGAAGACGGAAACGAAAGTCATCCCGAAGGAGGCCGTCGGCGACAACAACCTGCTGGTGGAGGAACGGCGGCGCCATATCCGCGAGCTGGTCGCCGAGCGCGGCAGGATCACCGTGGCCGAACTGGTGGCGATGTTCGACATCTCGCAAGTGACCGTGCGCAGCGACCTGAACGCGCTGGCCGAGATCGGCGCGGTGGTGCGCACGCGCGGCGGCGCCCTGGCCCAGCGCGCCGACGAGGACCTGCCGATCGGCGTCAAGCAAACCTTGCGCCGCGCCGAGAAGATGCGCATCGCCGAGGCGGCGGTGCAGCTGATCGGCGAAGGACAAACCATCGTGCTCGATTCGGGCACGACCACGGCGGAGATCGCCAAGCAGATACGCGGCTTGAAGCTGCATTCGATCAACGTCATCACCAACGCGCTCAACATCGCGGTGCTGCTGGCCGGCGCGCCGCACGTGACGCTGATCATGCTGGGCGGCGTCTTGCGGCCCAGTTCTTACTCGCTGGGCGGGCCGCAGGCCGAGGCGGCGTTGCAGGGTCTGCACGCGGACATCCTGTTCCTCGGCTTCGACGGCCTCGATCCGGATATCGGCGTTATGACGCCGCATTTGCTGGAGGCGCGCCTGAATTCGCGCATGCTGGAAATCGCGCGCAGCGTGGTGGCGGTGGGCGACTCGTCCAAGATCGGACGGCGCAGCCTGTCCGTGATCGCCAAGATCGAACAAGTCGACCGCATCATCACCGACGCCGGCGCCGCGCCGGAAACGGTCGAAGCGCTGCGGGCACGCGGCGCGCAAGTCGTGCTGGTGTAGGCGGCCGCCGCGCTGGTGGTCGCCGGCGACCGGCCCGGCCGCACCACGCGCACGCCACAAATGCAACTGTATTGCGTTATGCGCCGGAGCCGTTTATTATTGCAGCCTTATTGCATTTACCGGCTCCTTCACAACGCTCATGATTTCACGCCAACACTGTCCGCAGGCCGTCGCGCGCGCCCGGATCCGCCGCTCCGTACGCGCCCTTTCCCCCGCCGTGTTAGTCGCATTCTCGCTGCAGGGCAACGCCATGGCTGAAGAGCAGCCGGTCGAGACGACGCCGGACCAGATCGTCGAGATCAAAGGCAGCAAGAGCGGTGACGACCGCGTGACGCCGGGCGTCGCCGCCCGTGGCTTGCCCGGCACGGTGACCACGATCACCGCCGCCGACATCGCCACGCTCGCCGTCGGCCGCGACATCTCGAATATCTTCCAGCGCGTGCCGGGCGTGGTCGCCAACAACATCGACCAGGGCGATACCGGCAACGGCTTTCGCATGCGCGGCTTCGCCACCCAGGGTACCCACGGCGCCGACACCGCCATCTCGGTCGACGGCGTGCCGCAGAACATCCCTTCCAGCCAGGGTGGCGCCGGCCACGGCCCGGTCTTCCTCGAATGGCTGACGGCGGACATGATCGCCACCGTCGACGTGATCAAGGGTCCGGTGTCGGCGCTGTACGGCGACCAGAACCGCGCCGGCGCGATTGCCATCGAGACCCGCGAGGGCGGTGCCGGCACGCCGTCCGGCGCCGCTGTGACGCTGTGACGCTGTCGAGTTACGGCGGGCGCCGCGCGTCGCTGACCTTGTCGGGCGACTATGGCGCGGTGCGCTCGCTGCTGGTGGCCGACCGCTTCCGCATGGACGGTTTCCGCCAAGGCGCCGGCAACCAGCGCGCCAACCTGTTCTGGAAACTGTCGACCGACATCGGCGACGGCGTCTACAGCGTGCGCGCCAGCCACTACACCGCGGACTACGCCGGCGCCGGCTACCTGTCGCTGCCGGCGCTGCAAGCCGGGCTCGATCCGCGCAGCGCGCAATTCGGCCTGCCCGGCTTCGGCGACGCCCACCGTACCAGCGTGGTGGCCAACCGCCGTCCGCACGGCGACGCCGGCTGGTTCGCCACCGCCTATGCCGAGGACTTCGAACGCAGCCGCGCGATCACCACCAGCGCCACCCAGCACACCTTCGGCTACGACGACCGCAAGATCTACGGCGCGCGCGCCGGCAACACCTGGAGCGTGGGTGACGCCGCCGTGCTGACGGCCGGCGCCGAGACCCGCACCGATCGTGGCGACGCGCTGCGCCGCCAGTACCAGTTCAGCCGGCCGACCGCCAACTATGTCAACGACCAGAACCTGGACCTGCAATCGTACGGCGCCTTCGTGCAGGGACAGTACCGCGTGGCGCCGGCGCTCAAGCTGCACGCCGGCGCCCGCTACGACCGCTTCGACTATCACCTGGTCAACCGCAAGCTGCCTGCCGCGTCGACCGGCTACCGGGGCGCGGCGTTCACGCCCAAATACGGCGCCATCTGGAACGCCTTGCCGGAGCTGGAACTGTACGCCAACGTCGCGCAGGGTCTGCGCTCGCCGGCGGCCGAGCAAATCAGCTCGAGCGGCAGCCTCGGCCCGCTCGGCGCGTCCGGCGGGCGTATCAACGCCGACATCGACCCCAGCAAGGTGCGCTCGCACGACCTGGGAGTAAACGCCCGTCCGGCGGCAGGTTGGGATGTCGCCGCCTCGGTGTACGCGATCAAGAACGACGACGAGATCATCAACACCGCGCCGGACGTCTACCTGGCCTCCGGCCGCACCACGCGCAAGGGTTTTGAGTTCGACCTGCGCCACCAGCTGGACCGCGCGCTCAGCGCCTATCTGAGCTACGGCCGCATCCTGCGCGCCCGGCTCGACAATCCAACGCCCGGCAGCGGCGCGCTGCTGTCGGTGCCGGCCCACACCTGGAAGGCCGGCGTCCAGTACCGCGCCGGCGTCGGTCCGGGCAACCTCGGTCTCAACGGCGACGTCTACGTGACCGCCCGCAACCCGTATTACAGCGGCACGCCGTCGGTGCGGCGCGACATGCCGACCTATGTGCGCTACACCTTGAAGGCCAGCTACGACTACCGCAAGATTGTGGGCGCGCTGGCGCTGACGTTGCAGCCGCACGAATTCGCCAGCGACATCGCCTACGGCAGCGCCGCCGGACTGCTGGTGTCGACGCTGCCGCGCACCCAGCTCGAAGCGTCGCTGCGCTATCTCTTCTGATGACGGGACAACGCATGAACAAGCTGGCCGGCTTCGCCAACGCCACCGGCATCGCCGCTTCCACCCTGTGCCTGGTCCACTGCCTGGCCATGCCGCTGCTGCTGCTCGCGCTGCCGGCGTTGGGCTGGGCCGCCGGTGAGCACACGCACAAAGCGCTGATCGGCGTGGCGCTGGCGGCGGCGCTGTTGTCGCTGGGGCCCGGCTACCTCGCGCATCGGCGCTTGCCGGTGCTGCTGCTGGGCTGCGCCGGCCTTGCCGCACTGGCGGCTGCGGCATTCGTGGTCGGCCCTCGCTACGGCGAATCGGCCGAGACCGCGCTCAGCGTCGCTGGCGCCATCGTGCTGTGCGCCGCCCACCTGCGCAACGGCGTTTGCTGCCGCCGGATCGCCGCCCCCGGGCGCACCCATGGCGCGCGGCGATGATCCCGGCTACGAGATGCAGGCGCAACTCGTCACCCCTTACGAAGCGAAATAGCGGCGGCGATCAGTTCGCCGATTCGTCCGGAACTGCGGCGCGCTCACATTATTCGGTCAGTTCGATAGTGGTGCGCAGGCGGATGTCGTCCGACCCGGCGCCCACCATCAGCTCGAACTTGCCCGGCTCGGCCACCCATTGCAGCTGGCGGTTGAAGAACGCCAGGCTGTCGCGGTCCAACGTGAAGCTGACTTGCTGCTGCTTGCCCGCCGCCAGCACGACTTTCTGGAATCCCTTGAGCTCCTGCAGCGGGCGCACCGTAGACGCGACCGGATCGCGCAGATAAAGCTGCACGATCTCGGTGCCGGCCACCGGGCCGCTGTTCGCCAAGGTGAACGACAGCGTGATCTTGCCGTCGGCCTTCATGGCGTTCTGGCTCACCTTCATATCGCGGTAGGCGAACGTGGTGTAGCTCAAACCATGGCCGAAGGCGTAGCGCGGTGTGTTGGGCATGTCGATGTAGCCTGACTTGTAGAGCACGTCGCTCGGATCGGTCACCGGGCGGCCGGTCTGGTATTGCTGGTAGCTGATCGGGATTTGCCCCTGGTGGCGCGGGAAGGTCATCGGCAGTCTGGCCGACGGGTTGACGGCGCCGAACAGCACGTCGGCGATCGCGTTGCCGCCCTCGCTGCCAGGCAACCACGCGTACAGTATGGCCTTGGCCTGCTCGGCCAGGTTCTCGAAGATCAGCGGGCGACCGGCCAGTATCACCACCACCGGCGTCTTGCCGGCCGCCTTGAGCGCGTCGAACAATTGTCCCTGGCGTCCGGGCAGGCCGATATCGGCGCGCGACTTGGCCTCGCCGCTCATTTCCCACGACTCGCCGACGGCCAGCACCACGACGTCGGCCTCGCGCGCCGCCGCCACTGCCGCCGCGAAGCCGCCATCGGTGGCGCAGGCAATATCGCAACCGGCGGCAAAGCTCACGCGCGTGCCCGAGCCGGCCTGCGCGCGGATGGCGTCGACCAGGTTGACCACGCGCTCCGCGTGCGACTTGACGATCCAGCCGCCTTCCAGGTCGCGGCGGGCATCGCCCAGCGGGCCGACGACGGCGATCGATTTGACGCCCCGTTTAAGCGGCAGCGCGCCGCCGTCGTTCTTGAGCAGCACGATCGACTTGGCGGCCGTCGCGCGGGCGGCGGCGCGGTGCGCGGGATCGCTGATCGCCTGCTTTTCGCGCTGCACATCGGAGAACCGGTAAGGGTCGTCGAACAGCCCAAGCTCGAATTTCTTGGTCAGCACGCGCCGCACGGCGTCGTCCACCAGCTTGACGTCGACCTTGCCGGCGCCGACCAGTTGCGCCAGCGAGCCGCTGTAGGCGTTGCTTTCCATGTCCATATCACTGCCGGCGGTGATCGCCTTGGCGGCGGCGTCGGTCAAGTCGCCGGCGTAGCCATGCGGGACCATCTCGCCGATCGAATTCCAGTCGCTGACGACAAAGCCCTTGAAGCCCCAGGCGCCCTTGAGGATGTCGCGCTGCAAAAAGGCGCTGCCGGTGGCCGGCACGCCATTGAGCGTATTGAACGAATTCATGAATGTCGCCGCGCCGGCGTCAAGCGCCGCCTTGAACGGCGGCAGGTAGGTCTGGTACAGCAATTGGTCGCTCATGTCGACGGCGTTGTAGTCGCGCCCGGCGGTGGCGGCGCCGTAGGCGGCGAAGTGCTTGGCGGTGGCCATCACCGAACTGGTGCCGCCCAGCCTGGCGCCCTGGAAGCCGTGCACGCGCGCCTCGGCGATGCGGCTGCCGAGGAAGGCGTCTTCGCCGGCGCCTTCCATCACCCGGCCCCAGCGCGGGTCGCGGCCGATGTCGACCATCGGCGCGAAGGTCCAGTGGATGCCGGCGGCCGACGCTTCGCGCGCGGCAATGCGCGCCGATTGCTCGATGGCCTCCAGGTCCCACGATGCGGCCTCGCCGAGCGGCACCGGGAAAATCGTCTCATAGCCGTGGATGACGTCCAGCCCGAACAGCAGCGGTATCTTCAGGCGCGACTGCATGGCGATGGCCTGCACTTTGCGCGTATCGGCCGCGCCCTTGACGTTGAGCATGGAGCCGACCTTGCCGGCGCGCAGATCGCTCTCGAGGTTGCGGCGCAGTTCGGACTCCGGACCGGTGATGAATTCCTTGTCCGACAGCTGGTTCAGCTGGCCGACCTTCTCTTCCAGCGTCATCTGGCGCAGCAGCGCCTCGACCCGCGCCGGAATGGCGGCGCCGTCGGCCGCCCAGGCGCCGTTGGCGATCAGTGTCAGTAGTGCCGTGGCGGCCGAACGTGCGATCAAGCTCCGAGTCATGCGTGTCTCCATGCGATTTATTATTTGATGAACGAAAAAGTTACGCAAATATACACGCAAACAGGGTGCGCGCTAAGCGCTTTTGTCTGCGATAGGAAACGATTCCATCCGACCGCCAGGCCTGCCCCTCCGCCAGCCATGCGCCAGCGCCGGCGCCGGCCTGCGATTTACCTAGATCGTAACGCAGGATGCCGGTAAAATATCGGGATGACAACCCCGCCCTCCATCCGCTCTGCCGTCCTGCTGGCCTGTGCTCTTGCCGCCGCCGGGCCGGCCGCCGCAGCCGATGGCGCGCCGCCCCAGTCTTTCCCGCCCGAGTATTTCACGCAGTTCCAGCCGACCACGGCGATGGACATGGCAACCCGCCTGCCCGGCTTCGTCTTCGATGGCGGCAATCCGTCGCGCGGCGTCGCCGGCAACGTGCTGATCAACGGCAAGCGCCCGGCATCGAAGACCGAACCGCTCGGCGACGTACTGGGCCGCATTCCGGCGGCGGCGGTGGAACGCATCGAGGTGATCAACGGCGGCGGCGGCGGCATCGACATGCAGGGCTACCCCACGGTCGCCAACCTGCTGCTCAAACAAATGGACCTGGTATCGGCCAGCAACACGGCGTCGAGCTACCTGACGGCCGACGGCGACCTGACGCCCTCGCTGGAAGGCAACTACAGCCTGAAGCGCGGCGACAAGAGCATCAACCTCACGCTCGGCTGGACGCGGTCGCCGGACACCTCGCAGGGCCAGGCGCGCAAGACCACCGTGTACGCCGGCCAGACACCGGCCGCCGAGGTGACCATGGCGGGCGCCGGGACGACCGGCAACAAGATCGCGAAGTGGAACTACGGCCAGGAAGTGCTCGATGGCCAACTGAGCTGGAACGGCGCCGTCAATCCCTGGAGCTACCAGTCGCAGGCCCGCTTCGACACCGACACCGGCGCCCTGAACGGCAACGACAACGCCGGCCGCAACATCGAACAAGGCCTGGCCTACACGCGCGACCTGGCGCCAGGAACCAGCCTCGACCTCAAGGCGCTGTACCGTACTTCCGAGACCGACGCCGAGTCGTCGTTCTCATCGAGCGGGCACACCTCGTACGCGGTCACGGCCACCAACGCCACCGAACGCGTACTTGCCGCGCAACTGAGCTGGCAGACGCTGAACGGCATCGTCCTGCGCGGCGGCATCGAACGCGCCGTCAACACCAACGACAGCGCCAACACCTACCAGGCCAACGCCGGCGCCGCCGCCGTGGCCACCGGCAGCGCCTGGGTTCAGGAAGAGCGCGTCGAAGGCCAGTTGTCGTCGGCCTGGCAACTCGACAATTCGCTGAGCGCCGAGGCCGGCCTGAAACTCTCCCACGCCAGCCTGAGCGTGGGCACGGGGCAGCCCGACGCCAAGTCCCGCCTCTACCCCAAACCACGGTTGCGAGTGACCATGTCGCCGACGCCGTCATTGCAGCTGCGCCTGCGCCTGGAGCGCGAAATCAGCCAGCTCAACTTCGGCGATGGCGCGGGCTATTTCGGCATTCCGGACGAGACGCTGCGCGACGATTATCCGGAACTGGTGCCGGCCAAGACCTGGCTGTGCGAAGGCGCGCTGGAATACCGCTTCTGGGACCGCGGCACCGCCGTGCTGAGCTACACGCAATCGCACATCAGCGACGTCATCGACCGCATGCCGATGCGCTCGGCCAGCGCCACCTATGACGCAGCCGGCAATATCGGCGACGCCAGCGCGGATAGCGTCACCGGCATGCTGAACCTGCCAACCGACGACTGGGCCCTGCCGCAAGGCCTGCTCAAGCTGTCGACCACGTGGCGCTCGTCGTCGGTGACCGATCCGACCACGCAGGACGCGCGGCGGCTGTCCGGCGAGCAGCCGCTGGCATGGCGCATCGAATTCTCGCAGGACTTGCCGCGCCAGCGCACCGCCTGGGGCTTCTCGGTCGACAACGGCTGGAGCAACGACAGCTGGCAGATCGCCGACCGCGCCACCAGCAGCGGCAGCGGCTGGGCGCGCGCCTTCATCAACTACCGGCCGGCGTCGAACATGATGGTGACCTTGGAATTGAACAACCTCACCAGCCGCGCCATCAGCTACGACCGCACCCACTACACGGGTGACCGGCTGGCCGGCGGCGTCGATTTCGTCGAACACAACCTCACCCGTACCCAGCCGTTCGCCATGCTGCGCGTGCGCCGCGACTGGTAGCGCCCCCCGACCCGACCGATACCGATTTTGCTATCGACAGCGTCAAATTTGGAATTGGTGCCGATCGGATTACTCTGCTAGCGTCACCCCTTATCCTGGCCATCACAAGAGCCTGCCATCCACGGAGTTGGGGAGACAAATGAAAAAACCTATCGCTGCCACGGCGTGCGCGCTGCTGGCCGTTCTCGCGGCACACGCCAAAGCGGAAACCAAACTACCCGCTGGCCTCGACGCCAACGGACACATGATGGACGTTGCCGCCGCCGGCGCGCCCTCCCCGGCGTTTTCCTATGCACCGATCGAGCATGGCGTGCAGGTCCGGGTCGGCGGCGCCATCAAGAACGTCATCTTCTACGGCCCCGCGACGGTGCGCGTCAACACCACGCTGGCCGGCAATTTCTGGCGTCATCCGAGCATCGTGGTGACGGGCAAGCCTGCCGCCATCGCCTTCAGCATCCGCGACGGCGCCGACACGCTCACGCTGGAAAGCAAACTGCTGCACATCGTCATCGACAAGTCGAGTGGCGCCCTCACCTTCATGGACGCCAGCGGCAAGGTCTACACGCGGGAACGCCAGGCCGCGCCGCAGACACTGAAAAAAATCGAAATCTCCGGCGCGCCGACCTACGAGGCGGAAAACACCTTCACGCTCAAGCCCGATGAAGGCATCTATGGCCTTGGCTTCGTCGGCCAGGGCGAACTCAATCGCCGCAACAAGGATTTGCTGCTGGTGCAGACCAACATCGGCATCATTATCCCGGTCATGATGTCGTCGGAACGCTACGGCATCCTGTGGGACACCTACTCCAAAATGCGCTTCAAGGACACGCCCGACGGCGCCTCGCTGTGGGCGGAAAGCGCGCCGGGCGGCGTCGACTATTATTTCATGGGCGGCGGCACGCTGGACGACGTCGTTGCCGGCTACCGCGACCTCACCGGCGCGGCGCCGATGTACGCGAAGCAAGCCTTCGGTCTGTTCATGAGCAAGGAGCGCTACGAGACGCAGGCGCGCCTGCTGGAGGTGGCAAACACCTTCCGCAAGGAACAGTTCCCGCTCGACTACATCGTGCAGGATTGGCAGTACTGGGGCAGCGACAAGGACGGCACCTGGAGCGGCATGATCTGGAATCCGGAACGCTTCCCCGATCCCAAGGGCATGACCAAGGCCATCCACGATATGCATCTGAAATTGATGGTGTCGATCTGGCCGTCGGTCGGCAACGACACCGCGCTGGCGCGGGAGCTCGATCAGAAAGGCTTGCGCTTCGAACCGCTGCACTGGATTTCCAAGAAGGCGCGCATCTACGACGCCTTCAGCCCCGCAGGACGCCAGATCTACTTCAAGCACGTCAAGAAGGGCCTGCTCGACGTGGGGGTCGATGCGCTGTGGATGGACGGCACGGAGGTGGAAGTCGGCACGGCGGCCCACAGCGCCACCGACAATGAGCGCGACATCAAGGGGCTCGGCAACAACGCCATGGGCGACTTCAGCCGCTATCTCAATCCGTACTCGCTGATGACCACGCTCGGCACCTACGAAGGACAGCGCGCCACCAGCAACCGGCGCGCCATGACGTTGACGCGCTCGGCCTGGGCCGGCGCGCAACGGACCGCCGCCACGTCGTGGTCCGGCGACACGCGGGCCAGCTGGAAAACCCTGCTCGAACAGATCAACGGCGGCGTCAACGTCACCATCACCGGCAACCCGTACTGGACCCAGGACACGGGCGGCTTCTTCGTCCGGGACGATTTTCCGGGTGGCGAGAAAAACGCCTCGTATCGCGAGCTGTACGCCCGCTGGCTGCAATACGCCGCCTTCAATCCGCTGATGCGCATCCACGGCACCAGCGTCGAGCGCGAGCCCTACCTGTTCAAGCAATCCGATCCGGAGATGTACAAGTCGCTGCGCGATGCCGTGCACCTGCGTTACCGGCTGCTGCCGTATATTTATAGCCTGAGCTGGAAAGTCACGCACGACGGCTACACGATGATGCGCGCGCTGCCGATGGATTTCCCGGATGACAAAGCCGTACGCAACATCAACGACGCCTTCCAGTTCGGGCCGTCGTTCCTGGTGCATCCGGTCACGCGCCAGATGTACCGTTTCCAGGCGCCGCCACCGGAGACGATTCCGGCCAGCGCGTTGCGCGCACCGGACGGCAAGCCGGGACTGGCCGGACAGTACTTCGAAGGCACCGGTTTCGACACTCCCAAGGGCAAGACGCTGGACGCCACCATCGACTTCCAATGGCCGGGGCCACCGCTGGCGGACATTCCGGCCGGACTCACCAGCCTGGATAATTTTTCAGCGCGCTGGAACGGGTCCATCATCGCGCCGGAAGATGGCGAGTACGAACTTGGCGTGGAAGGCGACGACGGTTTCAGGCTGCTGATCGACGGCAAACCGGCAGTCGATGACTGGAAGAATGGCGCTAAACGCTATGCCGGCACCCAGATGACCTTGAAGCGGGGCCAAAGCCTGCCGGTGGCGCTCGAGTATTTCCAGGGCACCAACGAGCGCAATCTGCGGCTGGTGTGGCGCACGCCATCGCAACGGGGCAGCGTCGCCAGGGATGCCGGCAAAACGGATACCACCATGCAGACCTACCTGCCGGCCGGAACCGACTGGTACGACTTCTGGACGCATGAGCGCTTTGCCGGCGGCAAGACGGTGGCCAAGGACGTGCCGCTCGACGTCTTCCCGCTATATGTGCGGGCCGGGGCGATCGTGCCGATGGGGCCGGTCGTACAGTACGCGACCGAGCGGCCCGACGCGCCGTACGAGGTCCGCGTCTATCCCGGCGCCGACGGCAAATTCACCGTCTACGAGGATGACAACGAAACCTACGACTACGAAAAGGGGCGCTACGCGACCTATGACCTGGTCTGGAACGACGCCGCCAAGTCGCTGACGGTCAGCGCCCGCCAAGGCAGCTACCCGGGCCTGGTCAAGACCCGCAAGCTCAATATCGTGCTGGTAGGCACCAAGAACGCCACGGCGATCGAACCGGCAGGCGCCACTAAGTCGATCACCTATGCTGGCAAATCCGTCTCGGTGAAGTTCTAACGCCAGATCGAGGCCGCGTTCGTCGCGGCCTCTCTCGCGCAACCCGCTTATATGATTGCGTCAGAGCCCGTTTACTCCGGGTCAAGGACCGCAGGTGGCTGTTTCATTCGGCGATTCCGATCCAGCGCGAGCCTTGCCGGCTGCTTTCCATCGCCGCGTCCATGAACTTCAGTCCAGCGACGCCGTCGGTGACGTCGGGCATCCCGCGTGTCAGCTCGGGCATGGCCTGGCCGGAATCGATGGCGTGGATCTGGGCCGCCGCATCGCGGTACAACTGCGCGAACGCTTCCAGATAACCTTCCGGATGGCCGGACGGCACGCGGGTGGCGGCATCGGCCGCCGCGCTGCGCACACGTCCGCGCGTCAGGCGCTGGGCGCAGCCGCCCTGCGGCGTCAGCCACAGCTCGTTCGGATTTTCCTGCTCGAAGCTGAGGCTGGCCTTGGTGCCGTAAACCCGCAGCCGCAGGCCATTCTCGCAGCCGGTCGCCATCTGGCTGCTCCACAGCATACCGCGCGCGCCGTTGGCGTAGCGCAGCATCACCTGCACGTGGTCGTCGAGCTGGCGCCCCGGCGTGAAGGCGTGCAGCTCGGCCAGGATTTCGTTCGGCAGCATGCCGCTGACGTAGCCCGCCAGGTGATAGGCATGGCTGCCGATATCGCCCAGGCAGCCGTTCGGACCGGCACGCAGCGGATCGTTGTGCCAGTTGTTGCGCTGGTATTCATCGCTCTGGTTGGCCGGCTCCGCCAGCCAGTCCTGCGGATATTCCACCTGCACCAGCCGGATGTCGCCGATCTCGCCAGCGGCCACCATCGCGCGGGCGTGCCGCACCATCGGGTAGCCGGCGTAGACATGGGTCAGCGCGAAGACCTTGTTGCGCTCGCGCGCCAACGCCGCCAACGCCTCGCCCTCGGCCAGCGAGATCGCCAGCGGCTTGTCGCAGATGACGTGGATGCCCGCTTCCAGGAAAGCCGTGGCCATCGGCGCGTGCAAATAGTTCGGCGTGACGATGGCGACCGCGTCGATACCGTCCGGCCGCGCCGCCTCCGCACGCGCCATCTCCTGATAGTCGGCGTAGCTGCGCGCCGAGCCGAGCCGCAGGCCCGCCGCGCTGGCGGCCGCCTTCTCCGGATTGCTGGACAGGCTGGCCGCCACCAGTTCGTAGCAGTCGTCCAGGCGTCCGGCGATGCGGTGCACCGCGCCGATGAAGGCGCCGTCGCCGCCGCCCACCATGCCGAGTCGAAGTCGTCGTTCCACGGTCATATCAGTTCTCCAGTCCCATCAATGCGCGGACCTGCCGCAGGTCGGCGCCGCTGCCGGCGAAATCGTCGAATGCCCGGCTGGCCACACGAATGATGTGGCTGCGGATAAAGTCCGCGCCTTCGCGCGCGCCATCCTCGGGATGCTTGAGCGCGCACTCCCATTCCAGCACCGCCCAACCCGGGTAGTTATATTGCGCCATCTTCGAGAAGATCGCCTTGAAGTCGATCTGGCCGTCGCCCAGCGAGCGGAAACGCCCCGCCCGTTCCTGCCAGCCGAGGTAGCTGCCGTAGACCCCTTGCCTTCCGTTGGGCCGGAACTCCGCGTCCTTGACGTGAAAGGCCTTGATGCGCTCGTGATAAATGTCGATGAAGGCCAGGTAGTCCAGCTGCTGCAAGACGAAATGGCTCGGGTCGTACAAGATGTTGGCGCGCTGGTGGCCGCCAACCGCATCCAGGAAGCGCTCGAAAGTCACGCCGTCGTGCAAGTCCTCGCCGGGATGCAGTTCGTAGCAGATGTCGACACCGGCGTCCTCGAAGGCGTCGAGGATCGGCAGCCAGCGGCGGCCCAGCTCCGCAAACGCCTCCTCTACCAGTCCGGCCGGGCGCTGCGGCCACGGATACAGGTACGGCCAGGCCAGCGCGCCGGAGAAGCTGACGTGCGCCGCCAGCCCCAGGCGCTTGGACGCGCGCGCGGCGCGCAGCAGCTGGTCGACCGCCCAGGCCTGGCGCGCCACCGGATCGCCGCGCACATGCGCCGGCGCGAAGCCGTCGAACAGCGCGTCGTAGGCCGGATGCACGGCCACCAGCTGGCCCTGCAAGTGCGTCGACAGCTCGGAGATCTGCAAGCCGTGCGAGGCCAGCAACGCGACGATATCGTCGCAATAGGCCTGGCTGTCGGCGGCCTGCTCCAGATCGAACAGGCGCGGATCGCACGGCAGCTGGATGGCTTTGTAGCCAAGGCCCGAGGCCCAGCCGGCCAGATTCTCGAGGCTGTCGAACGGGACGTCATCGCCCATGAACTGCGCCAGGAAGATGGCCGGTCCCTTGATGGTTTTCATACTGAACTCCTGCGAAGTACGCGAATTAATACGGTGATTCGGCGAAATAGAACTGCTTGGCGTTCTCACGCGTGATCAGTACCGATGGGATAACCGTCTTGGCCGGCAAGGCCTCGCCCTTGAGGCGGGCGGTGGCGGTCATCTTGATGGCGTCGTAGATGAACTTGGGCGAATACGAGACGTTGGCCTGGATCAGCTTGTCGCCGTCGATGATTTTCTTGACGGCGGTCTTGGCCCCGGCGCCGCCAAAGACTTCCTTGATGTCGGTGCGCTTGGCTTGCTCGATGGCCTTGACCACGCCGATGGCCATGTCGTCGTCGGCCGCCCACACGGCGTCGATCTGCTTGAAGCGGGTCAGGTAGTCCTGCATGACCTTGAAGGCGTCGTCGCGGTTCCAGTTGCCGTACTTGGTGTCGAGCACTTTGATGCCGGGATTGGCTTTCATCACGGCGTTGAACGCTTCCACCCGCTCGTTGTCCAGGGTGCTCGGCATGCCGCGCAGCACGACGATATTCCCCTTGCCGCCCAGCTTCTTGACCAGGTATTCGGCCGGCAGCTTGCCGAAGGCGGTGTTGTCGCCCGCCACATAGGCGTTCTGCGCCGCCGGATTGGTCAGCCCGCGATCGACCACGGTCACATAGACGCCCTTGTTCTTCAGTTGCATGACCGGCTGCGTCAGCGAGGCCGATTCCAGCGGGAAGATCACCAGCGCGTTGATCTTGTTCACCACCCGCATGTCCTGCAACTGGTTGGCCTGGTCCGGCGTGCTGGCGGCCGTCTTGATGATGATCTTGAGCGTCGGGTTGGCCGCTTCCAGTTCTTTCTTGGCCTGGTTGGCCCACCAGACGATGCCGCCGGTGAAGCCGTGGGTCGCGGTCGGGATCGCGACGCCCAGCGTGACTTTCTCGGCCGCGAAGGCGGTTGCGGCGGAGCCTGCGGCAACCGCCAACAGGCAGGCGCTAACGATGCGTTTCATTGTGATCATTGTGTTCCCTATTTAAAAATTAACGGCGGCCGCGCTGCATGTAGGCGACGGTGATGATGACGACGCCCTGCACGGCGGCGTTCAGGTGGACGCTGATGATGCTGGTCAGGTTGACGATGTTGCCGATCACCGACAGCAAGATGGCGCCGATGACGGTGCCCATGATGCGTCCCGATCCGCCCTTGAGCGAAGTACCGCCCACCACCACGGCGGCGATCGCCTCCAGCTCCCACAGGATGCCGGTGGTCGGCGTGGCCGAGCCCAGGCGCGGCACATACAGGATGGTGGCGATGGCCACGCACACGCCCAGCAGCAGATACGTCAGCACCTTGACCTTGTCGACGCGGATGGCGGCGTAGCTGGCGACCTGCTCGTTGGAGCCGATGGCCTGGACGTGCTGGCCGAAGGCGGTACGGTTCAAGATGACGGCGCCGCCGACGGCCACCAGCAGGAACACCAGCACCGGGATCGGCACGCCCAGCACGCTCTGATAGTAGACCGGGCTGTAGACATCGGAAACGGTGCTGTCCAGGGTCAGCGCGCCGCCGTCGGACAGGTAAGTCAACGTGGCGCGGAAGATGCCCAGCGTGCCGAGCGTGGCGATGAACGGCTCGATGCGCCCGCGCGTGACCAGCAAGCCGTGCGCGCCGCCCAGCACGCCGCCCATCAGCAGCGCCAGCGCGCAGCCGAGCATCACCGTGGTCACCGGATCAAGTGGCTGGACGGCCCCGGCCGCAGCGTTCATCACCATGATCATGGCGCCGGCGATCAGCGCGGCCATCGACCCGACCGACAGGTCGATGCCGCCGGAGACGATGACGAACGTCATGCCGACCGCGATGATGCCGATGAAGGCGGTGCGGGTGAGCACGTTCATCATGTTTTCGACAGTGGCGAAGTCCGGGTTCAGCAGGCCGCCGGCGATGCACAGCAGGATCAGCGCGAGGACCGGGCCGTAGCCCCGGAAGCGCGACAGTCCCGGCAGGGCGAAAGGAACTTTAGTGGTGGGTGTCGGTTGCATGGGAAATCAATTCTTCTTCGGTGAGATGGTCGTGGTCCAGCATTGCTTGCAGCTTGCCGCCGTGCAGTATCGCCACGCGGTGGCACAGGCCGATCAGTTCGATCAGCTCGGACGAGATGACAATGACGGCCCTGCCCTCGGCCGCCAGGCGGTGTATCAACTGATAAATATCACGCTTGGCGCCGACATCGACGCCGCGTGTCGGCTCGTCAAGCACCACCACGCGCGGATCGCTATGCAGGTATTTGGCCAGCGCCAGCTTTTGCTGGTTGCCGCCGGACAGCGAACCGGCCTTGCAGTCGATGTCGCGCAGGCGGATGCCGAAATCGGAGATCGCCTTGTCCAGCGCGGCGCGCCCGCCTTTCAGGTCCAGCCACGGCTTGGAGTCGCGCTCCAAGGTCATCATGGTCAGGTTTTCGCGCAAGCCCAGGTTCACGTGCAGGCCCTTGCCCTTGCGGTCCTCACTGAGGTAGGTCAGGCCATGCAACATGGCCTGGCGCGGGTTGCGGATGTCGACCTCGACGCCGCCGATCTCGATCCGCGCCGACGTGCGCGGACGCAGCCCCAGCAATGCTTCGAAGGCCTCGGTGCGGCCGGCGCCGACCAGGCCGCCGAAGCCGAGGATTTCGCCCGCGCGCACCTCGAAGCCCAGGTCGCGCACCCAGCCGGGCACGTTCAGGTTCTCGACCTTGAGCAGCGGCTTGGCATCCGCCGCCGCCAATTGCTTGGCAACAAACATGTCCGAGACGTCGCGGCCGACCATCAGGTTGGCCATCTGGTGGCGGTCGATGTCGGCGGTGACGGCGCGGGTGACGAAACGTCCGTCACGCATCACCACCACCTCGTCGGTGTTGGCTTCCATCTCGTCGAGCTTGTGCGAAATGTAGACGATGGTCACGCCCTCGGACTTGAGCCGCGCCATCAGCTCGAACAGCTTGCGCGTTTCGCCGGACGACAGGCTGGCGGTCGGCTCGTCCATGATCAGCAGGCGCGCCTTGCGGCTGAGCGCCTTGGCGATTTCCACCAGCTGCTTTTCGGCGACGATCAGGTCGGCCACCTTGGTGTCCGGACTGACGTTCAGGCCCACTTGTTCAAGGCAGGCGGCGGCTGCCGCGCGCATGGCCTTGGTGTCGAGCAGCCAGCCGCTGGTTTTTTCATGGCCGAGGAATATGTTCTGCGTGATCGTCAAATGCTCGGCCAGGTTGAATTCCTGGTGGATCAGCGCGATGCCCAGCGCCTCGGCCTGGCGCGCGTCGGCAAAGTCGCGCGCCTGACCATCGATCAGCAACTGGCCGCCGCTCGGGCGTTCGTAGCCGGCCAGGATCTTCATCAAGGTCGACTTGCCGGCGCCGTTCTCGCCCAGCAGGCCATAGACCCGGCCCGGCTCGAGCGCGAAGTCGACCCCGTGCAGCACGCGCACCGGGCCGAACTCCTTGACGATGTGTTGAAAATGTACAGACAAGCTCATGGAGTTCCCTGGATCATTACCGCGGCAGCTTGGCCAACACCGCCTGCAAACCGCGCATCGACGCCGCCACCGATTCCAGCTGGCCCATGCCGTTTGGATATTCTTCCTGCTCGATGATGATCCACTCGGTGCCGCCGACGCTGCGCACGGCCTTGGTCAGGCCGGCCCAGTCGGTCTTGTCCTGGCCGATGATGCTGGTGCCG
>Ga0308163_10001848_pt1 | contig 21259 bp, 23 predicted proteins | sample PhyTR1_FD_201037 | JGI IMG/M metagenome (GOLD analysis project Ga0308163, IMG submission 201037) | Phyllosphere microbial communities from UC Gill Tract Community Farm, Albany, California, United States - DLSLT.R1 | ecosystem: Host-associated > Plants > Phyllosphere > Unclassified | place: USA...
AGGCGAACGGTGTCACCTACTTGCGTATTCCGGTAAAATGGAAAGCCGGCCATCCGTGATGTCATACGATCGCTGACACGGCTTTGTGCTTAGCGTACGTTTTCGACCATCCTCTCACCGGTCCCCTTGTAGCGATCAAGGCTGGTGGAGATTTCCAAACCTAGCTCGATCGCAATCCCGATCGGAATTGCTGCGATCGATGCGACTACAATGCGCCCGGCTTTCGTCATGCAGAAGTCCGCACGTCCTACCGCTCGCGGTCGGGAGTCGTGCGGGTTGGCGTTTGGCTTGGCGCTGCCGGCGTCTGCACGCTTGGGGAAGGTGCAGCGCGATCGGGAGTAGGTTCGGCCGTGCGCGTCAGCACAGCGGCTTGGCCCTTGTCGTATCCAATTCGAGCATTGTCCCCGACGCTAGGCGTATCCTTGAAGCGGTCGCGATCGTGCCGCGTTACCTGGCCGTCGTTGCCGAGCTGGTACACGTTCGCTTTGTCGACGTGCAGCACAGCGCCGCGATACTCTTCCTTCGACTTAGGATCGGCTTCCCGCGCGGTATCGAGACGATAGACCCCCTTGGGGCTAGAACCCTGTGGTTCCGAGTCCTGCTCGCGCCAGCCACCATCAATGCGCTTTTCGTGAATGCGCGTCCCGTCCGCGATGATGAGGCGTTCGCCAGTGTTCGCGCGATCGGCATCCGGACTCGCCCGGTTTGGGGCCGCTGCGTCGATCGACGGTTCAGCCGGTAGGCGTTCGTGAGAGGCAACGCGAAAGCCTTCAATTTTGCGCTGTTCGTCAAGATCAGCGCCACGGAAGCGCATAAGATCCGATGCACGATCCCAAGTTTTAGCAGCGTCTTCTAAGCTGCGGCGATCGGGGTTGTTGTGAATGTCGCGAAGGGTATCCGCTAGGCGTTCATCGGGCACCCACCGGCCGTTTTCTAGGTTGCTACTGCCAACAACCTTTCCGTCGCGACCGTAAAGAACGATCGCGTGAGCATTGTTGTTCTGCTGCAATTTCTCGATCGTATCGACCAAACCTTTTACGGCCTGATCGTGAAACTCATCACTTACCCCACGACCGAACCCGGTTTTAGAGTCTAGGATTTCGACCTCGCGGCGATCGTAAGTGCTTGCGTGACTTAAATCCGGAGACACAGCCATTCCGTGAACCTCGACACGGTAGCCCTTATCTTTCAGTTCATCCATACTTTTGGAAGAATTGCCGTAGTTCGATAGCGTCCCATCATATATGATATTCCGCCGCTCTTCTGCGGATATCTGCATGACACGGTGCGCGAGATTGCCAGCGTCAGAGAATGCGACTTGCGGAATATCTAAATCGCCGCGCTCGATCCGGTCGCGCATGTATGGAATTTGCGGCCTGATTTTATCCGGATCAATTTCGACGGCACCGCCAACACCCTCGAATTGAATCCGCATCGAGTTGACAATCATGCTCTTTCCAGAACCCGACTGCCCCGCTGTAAAAATAGCCAACGGCTCTTTTACAGCGGTCGATTTCTCGATTCCGGTTTCTGCTAGATCGCGAGCAAGTTTCTCGCGTTCATCGTCGCGCAATGGCTTTTGATCGTCACTCACTTTGTTTTGCGAGCTTCTATCTGTTCCATTGCGCGCTGCACTAAAGGGGCGCGGCTACTCTCTACATCGCCGCGCGTATCGTAGTGCTTTGAAAGCGCCTCTTTTGCAGCAGCTTTTTCGGCGTCTGGAGCCTTATCGATCACACCACGGAGCCGACCCTGTTCTACGGCCCAGCGTTGCGAATGGAGATATGGGAGGTTCGCGTCGATACTTTCCCGAATAAGCTCCGCTTCCGTCTTCCCGGTAGCTAGTCCAACATCGGCCATCACGCGCTCCTTGTCCTATCAAATATAGGGTGCAAACGGCTAAAAATACAGAGCGTAACACCACCCATCCCAGCCAATTCGCTACCTACAAACGCCATCATCGCACGCAGCGGGCTAACCGTTGGCTAGCGTCGAATTTAGCCCAGCGAACGGCGATACCGGCACGGATCGCGACGCAGCTCGCGTCCTGGCCGTTCGGTAGCTGGCACCACGCAACGGTCCTATTCCAGCTTGTCCCGACCGCTTCGCACGACAGGCGAACCGGCCGGGCGAAAGTAAGATATCCGTCCGGCCGTCGATTGTCCGCCCCGATGCCGCCACCCAGCGCGACAGCCATTGCGCGGCGTTGTGCGAACGGATCACCCGCAACGCCGGGTTGTCCCGGTCGACGCGAGCCGTCGAGTTCAGTTGCACCGACACCGGCAAGACGGATGCGTTCGCCCGACTGGCACCGAATAGGACCGTCAACGTCGTGCAAGGCGATGGCGAGGCAGAGCAGCAGCATCGCCTAGCGCCCCCGCGATCGTTGCGGGGGTTCGCGCCGAGGGGTTGGCGGAACAGGTGGCGCACCCTCGACCGCACGAGCTGGAGCGGGTTGGCGGGCTGGCGTTGCTTGTGAGCTTGCGGCTTGCTGCGTGCGATCGGGACCACCGCGGACTTGCGGGGTTCGGAGGCCGGTTCCCTGTTCGACACGATCGGCAAGCTGCGACCGGGCCGACGCCAGCACCTTTTTTGCGGCTTCCGGATTGTCAGCCAGTGCCTTCCCCACGACGCTTTCAATCATCTTCATGTTAGCGCGGGCGGTGCGATCGGCGCCGATGAGCTTTGAGGCGCGATCGTCGCCTTGATCGCGAACCGTGAACCGTTCGAGCTTGGCCGGGTCAGCGCGTTCGCCAACGTACCAACGCTTTTCGGCTCCGTCCCACCGTGCGCCAGCCGCCTTCGCCGCTTCACGCTCCTTGTAGGGAACCGCGAGATATTGGCGTTCAGCCGGGGCAGCGTCAGAGCCACGGGAAGGCCCGTCACGAGGCGTTGGCGGTGTTTGGGTCCGGTCAGGCGCACTTGCGGCCGAACGGTCCTGCGTCGGCTGGCGATCGGGTGTTTGAGGCGAGCTAGATCCTCGATCGTTCGCAGCGCGGTCAACCGATTGCTGGCGATTAGGTTCGATCAGCTCGACGGACCACCGGGCGCGTTGCGCCTCGATCGTCTTCGTCGACCATTCGCCGGTTTCCTTATCCTGCGTGCGCTGCGGGACTTGGACCGTTTCACGCTCGCCGCGTTGAACCACAACGCTGTCACCGATTGCCGCGCTCGAGCGCGCGAGAGCATCGGGAAGGCCGACACCCCAAGCGCGCCGACGATCGCCGTTCGCTAGTTCAACATCGACGTAAGGTGACGAGCTGGACGGATCGCCTTCCTTGAAATTTGCCCGGCCAGTCTCGACCAGCTTCCCGCGAACGCCGTCCTTAAAGTCGGCCGCGCGATCGGCGGGGGGCGCACCTGGCACACGATCGGGGCTATCAGCACGACGCGGCGAGACACGTTCCGCGCCGCTGCGTTCGATCGGCGTAATGCTATTGTTCTGACGATCGGCATTGGCCTCCCGAAGGCGGTTCAATTCCTGTAGATCGCGTTCGGTAGGCTTGTAGCCCTTTACGCCGATATCCTGCTGCATCGCCTGCAACCAGATTTCGCGCTTAAAGGCGTCGGTCCCGGTGACTTGGATTTCACCCCAGCCGCGATGTTGAGCAACCGCGACCAGATCACGCGCAGTCGCCGGGCTATCGGTATGCGCGACGAGCTTGCCGCCTTGATCGCGAAACGCCGGGTCTTTCGCCGTGCTAGATTCATAGAAACCGGGTTCGCCCGACCATTTGGATTTCTGGATGAAATAACGGCGCGCAATCTCGTCCGGTACGTCACCCGGTTCTAGCGACTGTTCGCGCTTCTTCGCGGCAGGATCAGACGGGCGATCCGGTTCGCCGGGAGCATCGCGCGAGGGACCGGCCGAACGGTCATGGTCCACGCGGCTATCGCGATCGATCGGTGGGACGCCGGCAGCGGCAGCACCCGGCCCCCGATCGCGGGCGCTTTCAGGTCCGACCGGGCCAATGGTGTTTTCGTTGGCTGGCGAAGGAGGCTGATTTTCCGCCGCGCCCCGTTCGTCATCGGCCGCTTTGCGCGCGGGTTGAGCTACCGGAGCCGGATCATCGGCGCGCTCGGGTGGCGTGCTGGCGGGCGCGGTATCCTCCCGAAAAGTTCGTCCGGACGAACTTTCGCGGTCAGCATCGAGCTTTGCAGGGTCAACGGGAGGGGCGTCCGGCGTAGGTCCGGCAGCGGCGGGACGTTCGACCGCGGACGCATTGCGCTCCGCATCGCGACCCGTTTCCGGGGTTGCGTCGTCAGGCATAGGGCGCTCCTTAATCGCGTCTGTTTGATGGGCGGTTCGTTCTTGCTCGGCACGGGCAGCGGCAAACACCACGTCACGCACGGCCTCAGCGAACTGGAGTGAAATGGCGACATGCCCGTCCGGGCTGCGCATCTTCAAATCGTTAAAATCGCTATATGCGCCGGGGTTGGCGTCGCGCTCCTGGCCGAACTCTGGAAAGATCGCCCGACCATTCACGGCTAAGGCAGCGGCGACAGCCTTATCCTTGCCGGGGTTTGGTCGACCTTTCAGCTCTTCCGCGCGATCGTCATCCCCCGCGATGATAATCGGCTTGTCGGGAAAGCGATCATGCAGCGCGAGCGCAACGGCTTTCAGGTTGCCGGAATCGAACGCTGCGACAGTCGGGAAGCCGACTTCCTCGCCAACGGTGCGTGCGGTCGCATACCCCTCGCCAATGATAATAACCGGCACCTTTTCCAGCGAAGCGAGGTTGCCCCCCGCAACGTGGAACGTGCCTTCCTTATGGCTATCTTTCGCAAACCGCTTCGTCCCGTCGTCGCGGATATATTGCATCGTCCATTGCTTGCCGGTGACGTCGATCGCGGGGAGATACGTCGTTTTGCCGTCGCGATCGGTAAGAGCCCCTTCGGCCGGGCCGATGCCCTTTGCGACCATGTAGGGCGTTGCTTCGACCACGGGCGACAGCCGATCAGCTTGCCGCGTCACCCGCCGCGCAGTCGCATCGAACGTGGCGCTACGTTCGGCCGCACGCGCTTCCGACTTGGCTTCAAACTCCGCCTTCAATCGTGCGGATTCTTCGGGCGCGATCGTGACGCCTTCCAGCTTCCACGGCGTATCGATGCCGCTCTTATAATTTTTGATATGCCCGGCGGGGTGGCCGTCGAGATACCCGACATACCGACCGGATTCCCGACCGCCCTTCTCACCCTCGACCGGAACGCGATGCGGCTTGCCGTCCATAATGGGGTGTTGCCCGGTCGGGCTAAGGCCGAGGTCGCGCATCGCACTGGCGAAAGACGCGCGGATATCGGATTCCGATAGCTCTTCCCGGGCGCGCTCGCGCCAACGTGCCATAACGGCTTCCGCGTCGGCTTTAGGGCCGACGTACCAACGCTTTTTATCCTTGTCCCAGCGCGCACCAGCGGCCTTCGCTTCGTCCCGTTCAGCGTAGGGGACCGAGAGATATTGGCGAGTAGCCATCGGTTATCCTCCTTCGTGGTTATGCGGCGTCGCGCTCGCGGTCTTCGGGGTGCATCACATGAGCAAGCCAGTTTTCGACCGCCACAACCTCATTGGAACCGGCCTTGATTGCCGCGAAAGGATCGTGATCGCCCAAGATCAGGGCATCGGTATCGAGCAACGCAGGACTATCGATTTCCTCGTCTGTCAGCTCGCGCGGGGCCGAGGGGGCCTGATGCGGGGCGTCGGCTGGTACAGTCGCAGCCGCACCGCCTGGAGCAGTCGGGGCCGGGTCCGGTGGCGTCGTTGGCGGTACTGCCCCGGCATCGCGGGGAGCCTTATCGACCCAGCTAGGCGGGGGGAGCGCGGAGGCGTCACTAGCCTGTACCTTTGGCGCGGGCAGAAGGCGCGACGTGAACTCTTCCATCTTGTAGTAAATTAGCTTCGCCGCCTTGATCGGTAAAACGCCACGCTTGAAGATTAGAATTTCGTCGAGCGGCATAGAAAGGACTTCCTGCGGCAACATGAGCGCGCGGGCATGTTCGCTTTCGGATACGCTGTTGTTAGATTGTCCAAAGAACGAGCCGCCCCGGCTTTTCGACTTGGCACCTAGCCCGTGTGTGCCGAGGCGATCGGATATGTCCTTGGCGTCCTTAAACTCCTTTGGGGTATAGACCACCGTAACGTCGCTGTTTGCGCTGATTTCGTCGGCACCGTCCTTTAGCTGCGCTTTGTTTTGAACCACGATTAAGAGATTCAAGCCGTAGCTGCGGACGAACGAAATTGCCGAGACGATCACCGGAACGCGGCCGAGCTTCGCAAACTCGTCGAGCAGGATCAAACAGCGGTGTTGTGTTTTTGGATCATACTCACCGATATTTGAATCGGTGTTGAGGTCGACGATTTGCTGAAAGATCAGATTGTAGAGCGGCGCGAGCCGGTCGATATTGTTGACGGTCGCACCGAGATAGATCGACATTGGCTTTAGGCGCAGCTCGCGCAGATCAAAGTCACTCGTCGCGGTGGCCTTGTCGATATACGGATTGAGCCACAGCCCGAGCTTTGTCGTGACGCTCTGTTTGATGCCGGAAAAGGTGTTGTCCGACGCCGAGGTAAAATCGGAAAGCGCCGTAATGCACGCGATCGAGAGCGGCTTTCCAGCCGCTTCCCGGTCGATGATTTCTTGTGCGAACCGGGTCTTAGGATCGCCCGTGTTGATGCTGCGATAGATTTCGCCAATCGTGAACGGGAGTGTCGGCGTTGCAGCCAGCCAAGCACCGACACCAACGAAGGCGGTCCGAGCCGCTTCCGACCAAAAGGGATCACCCTTTTCCGGCGCAGGGAACAGCATGGCACCGATCTTTTGCAATTCGTCGACGACCTGAACGGGATCGGCGCGGTCGATATAGCCGATCGGGTTATAGCAGGACGTGCGCCCCTCGCGATCCACCGGATCGAACAGATGCACCGCCTGGCCGTGCTTGGCGCGGAAGCCAGCCGTTTTGTTGAAGTTCTCTTGCTTCATATCGAGGCAGACGACCGACCCCGCCCAATTCAACAGATTGGGGATGACGATCCCGACGCCCTTACCGGCACCCGTGGGAGCCTCCAGCAAGACATGCGCTTCCGAGTTGGTAGTCAGCCAGCGCCCGGCAAACTTCCCCAACAGGATACCGTCATTCGACCGGAGGCCAGCGGTTTCGATTTCCTTGGTGTTGGCAAACCGCGCCTCGCCGTGCAGCGATTTGGTATTCCGGAACAGCAGCAACGCGCCGATCGCCAGCAGCGCCGAGCCGAGGAAAGACCCCCGCATAAGCCACGTTTGCAGGATCGGATCATGCCGGTAGTACCAAATCCACTTCGGGATCGCGGTAAAGCTCATATGCGAATTGAGCTGCTTCAATGCGCCCAGCGCAATGAATACGCCGATGACAAAGGACAGTGCAGCGAAGACGATCACGGCGCAGACGACAACAGCCGTCTTAGTCGCCGGACTTTTCCCCCATATACGGATCAAAGAATATCTCCTTCACTTTCCAGCGGCCTTTGACCTTTTGCGCCTGAATAACCACGTCGATGAGACTACGGAGCAGCCCCCGGATATCGTCACGGGCAAGATCGCGCCCGCCTTCGGATTCCTTCACGAGCAAGGTTAGCTGTTCAAACGCGCCTTCGGCCGAGCTGGCATGGACGGTTGTAATCGAGCCGGGATGACCCGAGTTGACGTTTCGTAGGTAGAAGAATGCAGTCCCGTCGCGCAGCTCTTGGAGCAGGATGCGATCAGGACGCATACGCAAGGCGCTTTCGAGCAAGTCTTTCGGCCCGATCTTGGCAAGACTTTGCCCGTCCTTTGCGTACATCATATGCACGACGTTCTTATGCGGCATCGTCAGCTCGCGGGCGTCCTCGATCGTCAGGAGCCGTTCGTCTTCCGGAATCATCCGGATCAGCGCCTTAGATATCGTGGTTTTACCCGAGGCGGTCGCGCCGCTGATGAGGATGTTTTTCCGGCTGACGACCGCGAGCTTTAGGAAGCCTTGCCAGTCCTTCGCGGCGAGAAGGCGTTTCAACTCTTGATCGGTCGGAGAGATTGCGCGGGAAGCCGCTTCCGTTTCATCGAACACGCCGCCCGCGATCAGCGATTCAACGTCCATCGAAACGGTAGAGGGCTTGCGCAGCGTTGCCGATACAATGCCGTCTAGCGTGGCTGGCGGGATCAGGAACTGGCACCGTTCACCACTAGGAAGAACCGTCGAACAGATTGGCGAGGTGGCCGAAATATCCTGTTTCGTGACGGCAGCGGCAGCGCGGGCCAGTGTCATGAGCCATGCAAAATCAAGCTCTGGCACGTCATGCCACACCCAACCGCCGCGACGCTCTATCCCGACTTCCCCCGGTCGATTGATGACAAGTTCGGTTACGTCGTCAGGCGCGAGAAGAGCGCGCAGCGGTTCCATGTAGTGATCGAGGATGCCGCCCGATTGCGTCACTTTAAGGCGAGTCCGTAAACGTCCGCGAAATTGAAATCCTTCGCGACGAAAATCCCGACTTCCTCGCCCTGGTTCTTTTTGAGGACCGGGCGGATATTTTGCGATTGCTGGAGCGATTGCCCGGCCGCGTTCGACGGCTGCGACACGTTATAGCTTCCGCTGCTCGCAACCGCGTTCGATGCCGCCTGTCCTCCCGCGTCGATGAGGGACAGCATGACCGCACCTCCGAAGCGCGCCCAAAAGAACGTATCGACGCCGCCAGCCATGCCAGCGCGGCCGAGGGCGTCAGATGCGGGCGAACCGAGTTCGATCGCCACGCCGCGCGGTGTTGTTGCACGGGTCCAGACCACGAAAAGGCGGTTTTGCCCTTGCTGGAGGCCCCCTTGATACTGGCCGAGAACCTTTGTCCCCTTCTCCAGCAGCACGACCCGGCCATTCTCGCTGAACACGTCGCGAGGAACGATGCACGAGGCATAGCCCGGCTGTGTCGAGTTCATCGCGGTTTGCAGAATGCACGGGATCAGCGTCCCGGCCGTGATGAGGTAATTTCGGTTCGGCATCATCGTTGCGCGCGATTCACCGATCGACGCTGCCCGCCGCAGCCGGTCGAGTTCGCCCGGCGCTTCCTGTTCGGCCGCTGTATTCTGGAGGCCCCCGAGCTGACCACCGCCAGCATTGCCCGCTGGCGCTCCAGCTTGCCCGCCCGGTCCGTTATCGTCCCCGGCACCGAACACGAGCAACGGCGATCGGCGGCTTTGTTGCGCAAGAGTTTGCGCGGGCGTCATTTGGTTTGCGCCCCCCTGCCCGTTTGCCGGATATGCGCCGGGCTGGATCGCTGGCACGACTTGGCCGTTCGCGAGCGTCGTCGTTCCCGGTGTACCTGGCGCGACGTTCAACGCCCCGAGGGTTGGCGCATTGGGATCAGTCGCAGCGGTGGCGATCGTCGGCGTACCGTTCTGATATTCCGCGACCTGTCTCGCAGTCTCGTTCGGGCGCGTCTTGGCGCTGTCCGCCATCGCCATCGTGTTCGTCGTCGCGGAGTTGTCGCGATCTCCAAGGTTAATCCAGAGCAATGCGGCAACGACCAGAGCGCCGCCCGCGATCGGAGCGATTTTGCCGGTCTGTTTCGCCCGGCTGACGGGAGTAATACCGCGTTGGATATCGGCCTGTTCGGGTGTGCGGTCGCGGATCGGCGGAGTACGGTCGACAGGCTCGCCATCGGTGACGGGTGGAATCGTGCTCAACGCTCTTCCTCCTTCATGGTCCGCTCCACGACGGGCGAGGCGGTATCGGTGCCGTGATCGACGCCGTAGGTTTTTGGGTTTTCGTTGTAGATGCAGACGACTTCCGCGCCGCGCCGGAGCCGAAGCTGTTTTGCTACCGTGTGGACCACCATGAAATCGTCGCGCACATCGAACGGGACTAGGGTTTCTTCACCCGTTGGCCGCACGAGGTAGACCGCGGGCATTTCACGGTTTGCAGGGAAGCGCAGCACCGTGAATTGGCCGTTGTCGGAGACTTCCGAGGGGGCGAGATCCGATGAGCCTTGGAGCGAGTAGGCGAGGTTACGCGGCCCTTCCAAAACGCCATGATCGAGCGCGCTTTTCATCGCGGTTTCCTGCACCTTGGCGAGCTGGAGCGCCGCTTGCAGGGTCCGCATCCGCTCTTCCTTCAATCGTTCATCTTCGGGGTAGCGAAAACGGACCTGAAAGAACGTGTCGCGGGCGTTGGCCTTGATCGAGCCTGTCCGCGCCGTCAGCTCGAATGTGTAGTTTCGCAACTGCCCGGCGTGCATCGTCGAGACGATCAGGTTTGTAGGACCGGCGCGTTCACGGGGCTTGATGAAGACGAGGTTGCCGCGAGGAACGACCTCCCAGGCAATGCTATCGCCAACCGCGACGTTGACGATTTCCTCGTCACTCCCGAACAGCACCTGTGTTGCCGTGCGGAAGACGCCGACGATCCGGTAAACCTGTTCAGGGTCATAGTTGACCGTGCGAACGCGCGGATCGGCAAAGCCAGCGCGCGGGGTTTCGGAGGCGAGCGCCGGGACCGATACCAGACCCAGCGCAAGCGTTGCGAGTGCAAGGCGGGTCATCGGCCGACCACCACAGGATCAGCGCGATAGTTTTCGACTTGGAAGCCAAGAGGATTCCGGAAGCGGTCGCCTTCCGCCATTGGCGCATTAGTGTAACCGAACGTCACAGTCGCAATCCAATCGGTTGAAATGGGTTCCGTGGTTGCCGTCTGGACGGTGCGTGTAAATCGCACGTTGGCAACGCGGTTGTTGATGAAGGTGATGTTTGTCACCCGAGCATTAGCAAACCCGTTTTCGCCAAGGACAGCCCGAGGACTTTTAGGGTTTGCTACATTCATCATATCGGACAAGCGTTGTTGTTCCGGCGTGGTCGAAAGGATCGCCACAGCGTTGAAATCTTCCTTGCCGGATGCAGAGTTCCAGCTTTCACGAAGCCGGACATAGTTTGCGAGGAAATACTTAGAGACCGCCTCGTCGTATGCGATTTGCTTCTTTCCGCTAAGCTCCGTCTGCACGTCGACCGCACCCGTCGTCTGATTAACGCGGACGGTAACGAGTTCTATGCGCTTGAGCGGCACCAGCACCGCGACAGTACCAAGCCCGACAACGCCCATTGCGGCACCAACGCCCGCAATGATGTAGGCAAACCGCTTCGACTTAATCGCAGCGCGGGCGCGATCCTCGTCCCAGCTTCGCGCATCGGCGAAATACTGTTTGAGGTCGGATTTTGAGACACCTTCGGCCAATTTCCGGCTCCTATCAGCAGCTAGCGAAGACCCGGCGCGAGGCGTCGGGCGTGAGTGCGGACGTTGCCGCAGGATCGGGCGAGAAGACCTGTGCGGGCGCTCCTGGCGCGGGCGGCGCGGGTACAGGGACCGGCACGCCCTTTTTACCGGGAACGTACACAACAGGCGGCGCACCCGGCAGAATGCTTCCGTAGGGGTTGGCTGGCCGTTTGTGTCGACCGTCACAGACAGCGAGCTTCGGCGTTTTGGACGTGGCGCACCCGGCGAGCGGACCCGCGAGAGCGACGACGATTGCCGCGAGTCTAAACCCGCGCGAGCGTCGGTTATTCAAATTGCGATTCATGACGTTCCCCGAGCTAGATTAAGTTTTCGCGACCGTGCCGCCACCGGAGGGTCTTCCACCCCCAGCACCGCGACCACCGCCACCACCGCCCTTGGTCGGCAACCAGCGTTGACCCGCAGCGCGGGCGACGTTGCCGACAAGATCACTTGCCCCCGCAGACGCACCACCGGCGATGCCGGATGCTATCGAGGGAGCTTGGAAAAAGAAGAAAGTGCCGAGGGCGAAGAAGCCAATATAGAGGATGGCGTTTGAAACATCGTCCTGAATATTGGACTTAGTTAGAATTTCGTCGCCTAGATCGGTAATCAGGCTCGCCATCGTGGTGATGATTGCCAGCAGAATTATATAGTTGAATGCTTGGTTCAACCATCCGTTGAAATATCGCTTTCCCCAATCGAATAGGGAAAGGGCTATGAATATCGGCCCCATTGCAATGAGGATCGCTAGCGATATCAGGGCAAGTATACTAACCCCGAAGCCGACGCACGCACAGATTTCCGCGAAGAGTTGAACGACAAACGACAGAACATAATACATGATCGCACGAGGCGTTTTCGTTATCGGCATTGCGTCGGCAGCAGTTTGCAGACGATCAGATACCTTCAACGATTGGGCTTCGAGGTGGTCGAACACCGAGCCCATCGAGCTATACTGTTCTCCCGAAATCGCTTCCGTGATTGCGCTAGGCGCGTCGCGAAATAGCGGCTCCGTGATCCACGATTGATAGGCAACCGTCGTCGCGGCGGTGAAGATCACGGCCAGCTTGACGCCCCGATAGACGAAATCGGTAAGCGGTTCTTGGACCACGCCGCGCATGATCGCGAAGGCATAGAACGCAATGTAGATGACAAGCCCAGCTAGAAGCGGCCCGCGAACAGCGTCGACGACATCGCCGTAACGCTGCGTGAGGAACATATCTAATTTACCGTCAAAGTATGTATATGCGGTCGCAAACAGAGTTGGGCTTGTCGGGTTCATCCTAGTTACCCCCGGTGCGTTCGCGAATTAGGTCCGCGCGTGCTACCTGTTCCTTTGCAGTCAGGGCCGTTCCGCACTCTTCTTCGGGTTGATAGGCGTGTGTGCCTTGTGCCTTTGCGCAAAGTGCAATGACATTATCCCGTATCTCTTTGTTCGCTTTAAAGAACTCAAGCGATCGAGCTTGCACCGGGACAGAAGCCTTGTCGGTGCAAGCTGCTACGGCGAGCGCGGCGGTTACGATGGCGAGAGGCGCCCTCATTGACCGCGGCTCTTCATGTAAGCGGCGCGGGCGGCGGCTTGCTGCTCGACCATCTGTTGACCGCGCATTTCGTTCTCGGCCGTGCGGCGTGCCTGCACCGCTTGGAACTGCATAATATCGTTATTGATATGCGCCTGCTCGACGGCGATCCGCGCTTGAATGTCCTGAACCTGTTTCTGCGTGGTGGCTGTATCGAGCGACCTCCGCAGCTCTTCCAAGCCCTTCGTGCGCGTCCCGGTCGCGCCGTATGCCGCTTCCGCGACAGCCGCGTCCGTGGCGTAGGAGTTGCCGGCGTCATCCAGATTTTTGCGCCCGGCTTTGTCGCTATCCGTGGCGTTCGCGCCAAGGGCGGGAATATCCACCCGGCGACCGTTGCGGATATTGGTTGCAGCCGTCCCGAGCGACCCGAGCTGGTCGTTCGCGCCACTCATCAGTTTTTGGATATCCTTCGCTTCCGAGGGGATCCAATTCCGGTTTTGCGTGGTGTTCAGAACCGAGCCGATATCGTTGACGTTGGTGATACCGTTCGCGGCATCATACGCCTTCACCGCCTGATTATATGTCTCCTGTAGCTTGTTGAGCTGCGACGCGGCGGTCTTGGCCTGTTCCAGCAGCTTGAGGTATGAAGTCCCGTCATAGACCGGGATGCCCTGTGCGGCCGCTGGAGCGGTTGTGCAGAGCATGAGCGCGGCGAGTCCGATCACATATCGTTTCATCGTCTTCTCTCCTTACTTGAGCCACTTGCGGCGGCGGTGGAACTCGGGAAGCCAAGCCTTGGGATCGTCGCCCAGCTCGGCGCGCAATTCGTCGAGAAGCCCGACAGTCGACGAGCGCCCCGAGAGGATCGCTAGCGCGTCGTCGAGGCCGTCGAGGTCGAGTTTCACCACGATTGAATCGTGCCCCTGCTTGATGAGGAATTGCCGCGATTCCGGCACCAGCTCGCGGCGGATCAGGTTGAACTCTTTCGCGGTCAGACCCAGCCCGACACGATAGCTTTCCTCGCTCGCTTTCGGGTTCGGCATGATGATGAGCGTTGCGACCTGGCCGACGATGCTACTCGCGATCGGGGAGCGCAGCGCATGATCCGGGTTTTGCGTGCCGAAGATCAGGAAGGCGTTGCGCTTACGGTACGTGAGCAATGCGTCTTCAATATACCGGGTGAATTGCGAGTCACCGAGCGCCTTCCAGAACTCGTCGATATCGATGACGAGACGCTCTTTGCGGTCCAACAGCTCTTCAAACCGCTGGAACATATACATCATCACGGGCGTGCGAACTTCCTCGTTATCGAGGAAGTCCGTCATATCGAACCCGAGGAAACGCGCTTCCAGCGAGAGCGCATCGGCTTCGTTGTCGAACACCCAGCCGAGCGGCCCGCCTTCCATCCATCGTTCAAGACGTGCGCCGATGCCCTCCGCATCCTTGAACCCAAGGACTTCGCGAAGGGCGCGGATCGAGCGTTGGGGAGCAGGGAGACGACCGAGCGCAACCAAGCCCTCGTGAATTAGCCGCTCTTCCGCGACGGTAAGATGCGTGTCCTCACGCTTCACGAGCTGGCGGATGAACCCGCTTAGGAATGAGATATTTTCCGGGGTGTAATCAAACGCCTTGAGCGGCGCGAAGCCGGTCGGGAGGCCGTTTTGCAGCGACAGGTATGTTCCACCGGATGCGCGGACATAGATTTCCGCGCCGCGATCCTTGTCGATGAAGATTTGCCGCGCACCGCTCTTTTCGAGCATCGCCATGAAGAAGTTTTGGACGACGGTTTTGCCGCTGCCAGTAGGGCCGAAAATGGCGGTATGACCGATATCGGCAACGTGGAAGTTGAAATAGTACGGAGACAGCGCCGTTGTCTGGAGCAGCGCCACGGCCGATCCCCAATGGTTGCTATCGGGCCTTCCGGCCGGGAACGTATGGAACGGCGACATTGCCGCGAAATTGCGCGACGTGATGACCGAGGGCCGTGCGCGCCAAGTGAAATTGCCGGGGAGCTGACTCCAGAATGCGGCTTCGTTTGCGCTTGTCTCACGGGCCGAAACCATCGCGGCGTCCGACAATGCGGCACGCGCAGACGATAGGTTGTCGTTGAGCTGGCGAACGCTGTCGCCAAATACTGCGATCGAAAAGTGATGTTCGCCCATCACGAAATGGTTGTCCGCCAGATCGTTCGCCGCGTCGTAGAGGGCTTCCGCTTGCGAGACGGCTTCGTCGTCCGTGCTGCCGAGCTGGCGACGCTTGCGGATCAGCCGCGTCATGCCGTCGTTTTTGCCGAGGAACGCGAACGAGTGCGTCATGACGAACTCGAAATCCGCGTTGAGCAGGGAATCGAGCATCCCCGGCCGGGTCCGTGACGGATATTCGCGGATGCCGAATAGCCCGAGGAAACGGCTACGATCGTGCGCGCGAATTTCGACCGCCTCGCGCCCGAAAATCAGGCGTTCGCCATAGAGCGCCGATCCCAGATGACCACGCACCAGCGGAATCCGCCGATATGCGCCCATCATGATAAGCTCCAGAACCTCCAGCGGTTCGGAGAACAGCAGATCGTCGAACTCGTACAGGCCGAGGCGCTTCGGGGAGAGACGGCCGAGCAGCTTTGCCGTTTCACTGGCGCGCTCGTTGAACCGCTGTAGGTCTTCCTCGTCGACCTTAGCCAGGGCGTCGACCCGCTCCTTTTTCGACAGCAGATTTTTGAATGCAACCGCGAGCTTATCGGCAGCGCCGACAGCCGGGCGCATGACGATCGACAAATATAGTTCGTTGACGAACATGCGTTCCGACGTGACCCGACCCCGATAGGTCTCGTTGAGGTCGCGAGCGAACTCCGATCGAAATGCCCCATCCGGATAGGTATTGGTGCGACGGCGAACGGTATGCGTCCACCATGCAACGCGTTCGTCTGCGCTATTGCGGAGGATGCTGTTTAGGTTCTCGTGCCATGAATTGAGGTCCGAGCGATCGGCCGTTTCAAATGCCATGCCGTCGAGACGAAACATAGTCAGGAGCGAGCCGTCATCGAGCGCGATCACATGATCGTCGATATGGCGCGAGTAAGGAAGGAAGCGCTTGGGTTCCTGTTCGCGCTTGGCGATGTTCCAAGGCGTCTGGAGCTTTTCGGCGACGGTCGGTTTATTCACCTGCAAAACCCTTGCGCTTGAGAGCTTTCACAGGGAGCGGCGAGTAGGAGCTACCGCCCCACCACGCGCGGTCCCGGTTTTTCCACTTCGTTTGAACGCCGAGGTTCAGAAGCCGGAAGGCGTTGGGATCATGGCGCACGACAAGCCGGGCGATCCCGAAACCGACGACGGCGACAACCACGCCGTAAATTGGATTGTCCGAGACGATCAGGACGAGGACGCCCGCGATCGCCATCGGAATACCGGCCTCGATGGGGACGCCGAACCACATAGCCGGGCGTGTGACCGCCAAGAAAAGCGGCTCGCTGATTAGTGGTTCGTCGTCACCCAAGATCGTTCTCCAGTTGGTTAAGCGTCGTCAGCGGCGACCGATCAGCCGCCCACGATTTGATCGAGGAACCACGACGCGCCGAAGATCAGGAAGCAGCCGCCCACGACGGCGATCAGCGGCCCGGCGCTCGCGCGGCCGGTGAAGAAGCGATAGCCCGTGACGGCAATCGCGATGACCGCGACGCTCTTTGCAAACGTCCCGGTGACGAACTCTTTGATCGAGTCCGCAAAGCTCTGAATATTGCCCGTCCCTTGAGCGTAGGCAGGATGAGCGACGAGGCAGCACGCGAGCGCCGCAATGGCAAAGCGCGTCAGATCCTTTGTGCGACGGGCGGAATCGTAATGCCCGTTGAGGTGTTCGTGGTGTCGTTTCAGCACTTGTCCGTCCTTTCGGTAGGTGTTGCCCGTCATTGAAACACCATCACGCTTTGCACGTCCGAGGCAGGAGCCACCCGAGCGGGCGGGCCTTCCTCTGATGGGCGTGCAGGCGGAGCGGGTTGGGGATCGGCACGGCGGGCGACCGCGCCGAAATCTGCTGGCCGGTTCATGGCTAGAACCGTGGAAGGGGGGGCGAGCTTGGGAAGCCCGGCGATGCTCGGAACGATCGTCCCGGCCGAGCCGTACACGCGGCCGACATAGCCGTTCGCGAAGCCACGCCATTCCTTGCCGGTGTTATACATCGAGAGCGCCGTAGCGAGCGCGTGCTGCGTCGATTGCGAGCGTGGCAGGACGCGGAGATAATTACCCGTCAGGACCGTAGCGGCTGCGGCCAAACTGCGGCACGGATCAAAGGCGTCTTCTATCGACAGGTTCAACCGGCGAAGGTTGGCGCTGTTAATCTGACCTAGCCCGAGGTCGATATTATATCCGGCGCGGATGAGGGCGTATGCCGTGTTCACCGCTTCGGCGTAGCTGCGTGGTTTTGGCTTAGACCGGCCCCCACGGTTGACGCCGATCGCCAGCGAATTGAACCGGCTTTCCGTGTGGATCACCGAAAGCATCGTTTCTACGGCCACACCTGGCGCGCATTGGCGTGCCAGATCGGCAGCGGCGGCGATCGTAAAAATCACGGAGCGCCGTTCCTTTCTATCCCGACCAGCGAGAGCGTCGAACGGCGACCATCATCGTAAGTCATCGTGACAGACCGGCGAGCCGGGTCTTTCAGGTTGTTTACCTTAGTTTTTGAGATGCCCCCGCCCGTGCAGGTCGGGAATGCGCCACCAAGGGAAAGGTGTTTCCACAGCTTGGTAATGGGCGGGACACAAGCCGGGTACTGCGTGGCACCGCCCGGATTGGATACGCATAGCAGCACTTGGCATCCCCAATCGTCGCTTGCGAGGGCTGGAGCCGGAACCGTCCCGACGCCAACAACGGCAAAAGCCGCTACCGTCGTAAAGTTACATAGATACGACAGTCGCCGGGCGCTAGTCCGGATTTTAGGGAACAACGACATTGGCTGAACTCCTGTGCTGTGAACAGCACATGACTAGCAGTTCACGATTCGCGATGCGAGACGTGGTTTGTAAAATAGCGACATTTTATAAGGTTAATACGACAGCGCCGTAACAGAATGGCTGATTTCAGCTATTTTTGGACAAAATAGATCCGAAACTGATCAAAAGTTGTCGCTCCGACGTGCAGGTCTATCGGGGCTATCCGAGCGACGCAAGGTGTCGACTATTACGCGCCCGAAATAATCGTAATCAGCGCGAATGTGAGCGATGGCGAGCGACACAGATTTATATCGACGGGGTGCCTTGCCGAGATAGTCGTAAACAATAGACCACTCCTCATCACGCCATGAGACAGTTACGAACGTGGTCCAACGCCCGTCGAGTTCTTCCAGCAGCCGAACGCAAGTGATTTGGCCCCCCGTGGGGCGCATCGAAGTTAGCTGGCGTTCCCGAATTACGGGATGATCGTCACTCACTGGAATCAACGCGGGCGAAAGTCATTCATCGATTTCCGGCAACGCGCCTTCGGATAACAGGCCCTTGAATATGAGCTGGCGCGCGGCTTCGGCACGCGATCCTATCCGCTTTTTTGTCTGCCAGTCCGTAACCACCTTCATATCCGAAGGCGTCAGATGCACGCGGACCAGCTCTGTCTTCTTCTCCCAAACCATAGGACTAAGTACGGGGTTCACCGACGCCGCGCGAGCGTTCGTGACGGCTATCCCCCGCCAAAAATTACTAGTAATTTGCAAGCCGTGAAGGTTTGCCCTAGCACCTGGATTCATGGAGTCGTCCGAACCCTTCACGCTAGACCCTGTCCCGCCCTCGGTACGCGAGGAACAGGCGCAGGAAAAGCGTAAGCGCGTCCGCACCAATGTTGCAAAGCATCGCGCGACCGCGACGGAAAAGGGCCTTGTGGCTCTAAACGTGTTCGTCCCCAAGGCGCTTGTGGAGCGCCTAGACGAGGTGCGGCACAAGGAAGGCGTGCGGAGCCGGGCGGAAGCCTTGCAGATCGCGATCACTGGCCTTCTGGACACACGCCACGAGCTTACGCGCCTTCTCGTCACCGACGAGGCGCTAACCGCAATCGATGAAGTGCGAGAGGCCAACCATTTGAGCCGACGCGCCGAGGCGATCGAGCTGGTGCTACGCACCGCGCTTGGCAATCCGAGTTTTAAGCAGGAGCTTGGGCTGTGACCACATAAAGGAAAGCCCGGCACAAAGGCCGGGCATCCCAAGGGTTAAATGGAGCGACGTCGCCAAACGTCGAACCGGAGTGTCGTTCACCCCCTCCATATAACCCGGAATGAGCTTCGGTTCAAGGATGCGCGTTTTGCGCCACGCTACCCCTTTGCCCGGTCCCAGCCCTATCGAGGGGATGGACGATGGAAGCATTATCGATTGGCGAGATTGCGCGGAGCGCGATCGGCGGATGGAAGTCGGCGCGTAAGCCCAAGCCGTCAGGTGCAGCGCACAGGACCGGCGCTCCGGTTCTGCGCAACAGCATCGAAGAAGGCACGTTTGAGGATATGTTTTTCGCGGTTCCCGCGAAGGGCGAAACCGACAAGACGTTGAAAGCGGCAAAGGAGCTTTGCGCGCGTCGTTCGGCAATCCGGGCGACGATCAGCCGCGAGGCGCGCAAGCCGTCGCGGATCGAGCGCGCTATCCTATCGCTCAACGGGAATGTGATCCTGATATTTGAGCGGATTCTAGAGCTGGCGCGGCTCAACGCCGGGCGGGTTTATCCGACCTATGAATGGTTGATGGAAAAGACGGGCCTTAGCCGGGCAACGGTCGCGCGTGCCTTGGGGGTTTTGGAAGCAGTCGGCTTCATTGCCCGCCAACGCCGTTTTAAGCGGGTGGAGGTCGAGGGCATAGGGCCGCGGTACAAGCAAACGTCGAATGCCTATCGCACGATGCTGCCGGCGCGCGTCCTGGCCTATCTCCCGCGCTGGATGCGACCGGCGCCGGTCCCGATCGATCACGAGCAGCACCACGCCGACAGCGCGGCCGAGACGAAGGCTATGCTAGCTACCCTCTCCTGCCGCGACTTCGCGAAAGCCACAGTAGGCGGGCAGTTGGGGAAGATGCTGGAGAAATTCGGCGCGGCGATCGATCGGCGGGACAGTGAGTCTCAATTACAGACGCAACCGCTAGTAGATTCATATTATCATGGATTGGATGGAGTTGGCCTAGTCGGCCAACACATTGCAGCCTGACGGCTCGCGGGATGGACAACGCAAAAGGATCTAGCTCCAGCACAATAGGAGAGTGCGGGAGTGTCGGCTACGCCGCCACGATGCTCCACGATGGAGCAAGCGGCTTTGTCAGCTCCTATTCGCTCGTCCTCGTCCCGTTGAAACGGCAAAGCCGGTGACATTTACCCCCCCTAGCTATGCGCGGTGATAATCGGACCCCCCTTGAGCGGCACGAGCTACAGCAGCGCCAGCGCCCGAGCTGCCCCGAACCCGGCGAGCGCTGCAATTGCATAGCCCACCATGTTGATACGGTAGCCAATCGTTCGCCAGCGGTCGCGCCGATCGGCTAGCTGTTCCCGCAATCCGGCGATCATCCGGCGATCATCTACGGCCTCATTCGTCCGTTCTATCAACGCGGTTATACCGCGCGTCAGGTCGACGCGCCGCACATTAGCCAACAGGTCTTCGGGATATTGTTTGAGCGCGGCGACTTTCATCGGCCTGGACGAAAAATGGCGGTCCCACCGATCGCCGGGTTCGTCCCACTCGAAACCGAACCGCCCGTAAAACCGGGTTAGCGGATCAAATTCGTCGCGACCGGCCGGACGAACAATGGTGATCGGTCTAACATCACGGTCGGGGAAGGTCCGTTGCGCCCACGCCGTGACGACGTTGAACACAAGTGTTCCGATCCCCTGCCCCCTCAAGCGCGAATGCTTAACTTCAACGTCCCCGGTCGTTACCTGCACAGCCGAGCCGCACCACGCCCCTTGCCCTTCCATCACCAGCCGCGAGTATGCGCCCTGCGTCGTTAGATCGACCGCGAGGACGTTCAGGCGTCGGGTATTTCCGCCCTCAACCTCGATCGTACCAATAGCGATCAAGCAGCCGTGCGGCTGCGGTCCAACCTCGAAAAGAGACCAGTGATATGGCTTTTGCTTTTCCCCCAGCGTCGGGAACAGCGCGGCGATTTCTGGCGTGAGCAGCATCGAAAAGCCTCCTAACCTCCCCACAACAATACGATATTGGAAAATATTAGGCAATATGCAAAATACCTATTGCATAGCAAACGATATCGTTTAATATCGTGAGTGGAAGGACGGCCTTCCCGCCGATTTGCAGCGGCGATCACCAACCGGAGACAGACCCATGAACGCCACCCTCGCAACCCGCTTCGCTCGCAACGCCCGCCAGATTCGCGGTTCGGAAGCACTCGACAACGACACGCTCCGCGCCCTCGTCCCCTCGATCTTCGCGGAAGAAGCGCACGACAGCCGTTCGCAGCGTTACGTTTATGTCCCGACGATCGAGCTGGTCGACGGCCTTCGCAAAGAGGG
>Ga0308163_10001850_pt1 | contig 21243 bp, 18 predicted proteins | sample PhyTR1_FD_201037 | JGI IMG/M metagenome (GOLD analysis project Ga0308163, IMG submission 201037) | Phyllosphere microbial communities from UC Gill Tract Community Farm, Albany, California, United States - DLSLT.R1 | ecosystem: Host-associated > Plants > Phyllosphere > Unclassified | place: USA...
GTTCCCATGGACGAACACGGCCTGATCCCCGAGGCGCTGCGAGAGCACATCGCCGGACTCAAACGAGCCGGCAAGCGCATCAAGTTCCTCTACACGATTCCCACCTTCCACAATCCCGCTGGCGTGACCCTCAGCTGGGAGCGTCGCGTCGAGATCCTCGAAATCTGCAGGTCAGAGGGCATTCTCGTTCTCGAGGACAACCCCTATGGCCTGCTGTACTTCGAAGAGAAGCCGCCCGCGGCCATCCGGTCACTCGAAACCGACGGTGTTATCTACCTGGGCACGTTCTCGAAGACCCTCGCGCCCGGATTCCGTGTGGGATGGGCGCTCGCGCCGCATGCCATCCGCGAGAAGCTCATCCTCGCCAATGAGGCTGCCGTGCTCAGTCCGAGCTCCTTCAGCCAGATGATCATCAGCCAGTATCTCGACACCGCCGATTGGAAGGGCCAGATCGATCGGTTCCGCGGCATCTACAAGGAACGCAAAGAGACGATGCTCTCGGCGCTCACCGAGTACCTGCCCGATCTGAGCTGGACGAACCCCAACGGCGGCTTCTACGTCTGGCTCACGTTGCCCGACTACCTCGATTCCAAGCAGATGCTGCCGAGGGCTGTCACGGAGTTGGTCGCTTACACGCCCGGCACCGCGTTCTTCGCAGATGGTCAGGGCCGCAACAACATCCGTCTTTCGTTCTGCTACCCGACTCCCGAGCAGATCAAGCTCGGCATTCGCCGTCTCACGAGTGTCATCAATGCGGAGAGAGACCTGCTCGAGTCGTTCTCGGCCACGGGCCCCCTCACCGCGATCCGCCGCGATGACAACTACACAGCACCACCGCCCAACACAAACTAGGGATGAATACCGTGACCTCTCGTACCGTTGTCGTTCTGGCCGGAGGCATCTCGCACGAGCGCGACGTCTCTCTTCGCTCGGGTCGTCGCGTGGCCGACGGCCTGCTCGATCGTGGACACACCGTCATTCTGCGGGAGCCGGATGCCACACTCCTGTCCTACCTCGAGTCCAACCGTCCCGACGTCGTCTGGCCGGCCCTCCACGGTGCGAGCGGTGAGGACGGCGCTCTGAGAGCGCTCCTGGATGCGCTCGAGATCACCTACGTCGGCTCTCAGCCCGGCTCCAGTCGGCTGGCCTGGCACAAGCCCACGGCCAAGGTCATCGTGGCGCGCGCCGGATTCTCCACGCCTGAGTCCATCACGCTTCCTCGCGACACGTTCCGCGAACTGGGCTCGGCACAGGTTCTCGATCGCGTCGCCAGTCAGTTCGGCACCGACCTCGTTGTGAAGCCAGCCCAGGGTGGGTCGGCTCAGGGAGTCTCGATGGTCGCAGACACCGATGATCTGCGTCGCGGAGTCGTCGAGGCCTACACCTACGGCGACGTCGCGTTGATCGAGCGCCGCGTATCGGGCACCGAGATCTCTGTCGGCATCATCGACACGGGCGACGGTCCATTCGCATTGCCCGCTGTCGAGATCGAGCCCCGCCTCGGCGTCTACGGATACGACGCGCGATACAACGCGGGGGAGACCCGCTTCTTCACTCCCGCGCGTCTGTCGGCCGAGATCACCGAGTTGGCTCAGTCCACCGCGCTCTCCATTCACAACACGCTCGCCCTGCGGCACATATCGCGCGTCGACCTCATCATCGACGACGACGGCGTTGTCTGGTTCCTCGAAGCCAACGTACTTCCCGGGCTGACGGAGACTTCCCTGGTACCGCAGGCCATTCAGGCGGCGGGGCTCAACCTCGGCGAGGTCTATGAGGCTCTAGGCGAGAAGGCGATCGCAGACGCTTCTGCCTGACCCGCAACCGGCATGTTTCACGTGAAACATTGCCTTCGCCGTTAACGACGCAACCCCGATGTTTCACGTGAAACATCGGGGTTTTGCTTATGTCGCGGCCGCGAGGCCGCTACAGGCTGGGCTCAGGGGCGACCGAAGCCCTTGTCGCCCAACTCGCCCAGGATGCGGTTCAGGTCACCGATCGTAGCGAAATCAATGACGATCTGACCCTTGGACCGACCGAGGCTCACCTTGACGCGGGTGTCCAGCCGATCCCCGAGCCGGTCGGCGATCTCATCGAGGTGACCGCGCTTCGCGCCAGCGACGGTCTTCGCCTTAGCCGGCTTCGGGGCAGCACTCGCCGCAGCCTCCGCGGCACGAACAGATAGATCTTCGTTGACGATCTTGTCGGCGAGACGTGTCATCGCCTCGGCATCTCCGGCAGAGAGCACCGCACGCGCGTGCCCTGCGCTGAGAACGCCCGCGGCGACACGTTTCTGAACCGCGGCGGGCAGGCGAAGCAGACGAATGGTGTTCGTGATCTGTGGTCGCGACCGACCGATCCGTGTCGCCAGCTCATCCTGGGTGATTCCGAAGTCGCTCAGAAGCTGCTGGTACGCGGATGCCTCTTCGAGAGGGTTGAGCTCAGACCGGTGGAGGTTCTCGAGCAGGGCGTCACGAAGCATGTTCTCGTCGGCCGTGTCTTTGACGATCGCCGGAATGCTCTCCAGGCCCACCTGCCGCGTCGCCCGAAGCCGCCTCTCGCCCATGACCAACTCGTACTTGGGCTTCTCGCCGGCAACGAGGGGGAGTGGCCGAACAACGACGGGCTGAAGCACGCCGATCTCGCGGATCGAGACGACGAGTTCGGCGAGATCGTCTTCTTTGAAGACTGCCCGCGGCTGCTTTGCATTGGGCACGATGTCTGCGGGATCCAGGTGTGCAAGCCGCGCTCCGGGCACCTCGATCAGATCTGCCTGGGGGGGCGCAGCAGCCTCACCGCGGTCGGCGAAGAACACGTCCACCGGTCGAACTCCAGGACGCCCCTCGGAATCGACGGCGTCATTGGTAGGAATGAGGGCGCCGATGCCTCGACCGAGGCCGGTTCTTTTCTTAGTTGCCATCGGTGGGCGCTCCTCTGTCTGCGATCTCGGCTGCGGCCTCGAAATACGAGAGTGCGCCGGGTGAATTGGGGTCGAAGCTGATCACGGTCTGACCATAGCTGGGGGCTTCCGACACTCGTACCGAGCGGGGGATGACCGCGGCAAGGGTCTGGTCGGGGAAGTGACTGCGGACATCCTCGGCGACCTGAAAGGCGAGGCGGGTGCGACCGTCGTACATCGTGAGCAAAATCGTCGAGACCGCGAGCGTGGGGTTCAGGTGACGTTCGATGAGCTGGATGTTCTTCAGCAATTGACTCAGACCCTCGAGGGCGTAGTACTCGCACTGGATCGGAATGAGAACCTCATGCGCGGCGACGAACGCGTTGATCGTGAGTAGGCCGAGTGAGGGCGGGCAGTCGATGAACACGTAGTGGTAGGCGAGCCCCGCGTCGAATGACTCCTGCAGATACGTGTCCACGCTCGTGCGCAGGCGCTGCTCGCGGGCGACCATGGGTACGAGTTCGATTTCGGCACCGGCGAGATCGATCGTCGCCGGCACACAGAAGAGGGTGTCGAACTCCGGGCTCTTCTGTACGAGGTCGGCCATGGGCTCGTCGCGAACGAGGGCGTCGTACACGCTCGGAGTGTCGGCGCGGTGTTCGACGCCCAGGGCAGTCGACGCGTTGCCCTGCGGGTCGAGATCGATCACGAGAACGCGAGCACCGCTGCGAGCGAGGGCAGCGGCGAGGTTGACCGTCGTCGTGGTCTTGCCCACCCCGCCCTTCTGATTGGCGACCGTGAAAACCCGCGTCGTCTCTGGAAGCGGAACAACACGCTTTGCGAAGTTACGCCGCCGATTCGAGAGGTCGGCCAGCTCACGAGCCAGGGGCGTCGAAGCATCGAACGATGCGCCTCCGCCAATTGGTTCCGTTGACATCCACAAATCCTGACTTGCTGAGTTCCGTTGGCGACCCGAAGAAACCCGAGGCCGGGGGAGAGGATGGAAGACACCGGTCGCCAATTGAGCGACCGTCTGTCGAAACGAAATCGTCCCTAGACCAAAGTACCCGCCGTCGCTGGAAACTCTAAGCTGAGACAGAAATCGGTCGATTTTGGGCCGATTTTCGCCCAATCTGCGATCGTCGAAAATCGCTTAGGATCCGTTTGAGCGAACGAAAAGTTTGAGTTCGCTCTTGACTGTCTAGTATCAACTGCGGTAGGCCGAATGGCATGGTTCTTCAGGAGCACCTTCGCCACTGTCTCCACATGTTTCACGTGAAACATCGTGGACCAACAACCGAGTCCCGTGTCTGACGTCAGGTGGTCCACGCGTGAACGCAACTCCTTGACGCGACCTTCGTCGCGGAGCCGTTCGAGAGAGCCCTCGATTCTCCGCACACCCTGTCTGTGTTTCAATGAGCTCGGCCTTCGCAATCGGGACGAGGATCAACACTCGACGAATCCTGATCATTATGACGGTCGACCGCCCGCCTCTTCCTCGCGGCGCCCACATGTCGATGGCTGCTGAAACGGACTTGACGGTAGACCTAGCGGCGGCAGCAGACCGACCGGGCGGGCGGGCGGGCGGGGCAATCAGACTGAAAGTCATGGGGGAGGACAAGGCTCCTGCCTGGAGGAGCCGATTCTTCGGTCACGTCGCCCGCAACCAACAGCCTGACGATTCACCCGCCCGATGCCTCCCCTCTGACGTGAACCCCACAAAGTACGGCGGCCAGCGGACCCGTACATCCGCATTGAGAACAGGGAGGCAACCCAACTCTGGCTTTTCCCAACTCCGCAGCCACCGTCGGTACGTCGGCACCGTCCGCCCTCTGCGCTTCGGACCCGCGCCGCGCCGCCCTGATGACTTCTCCTCGAGTCGACCGCGCCAGCTCGCAGACGACACTCGCACAACACCGACGACACCCTCCACCATCCCCCGCACAATCCCGAATCCCGAGTCCCTACCCGAACCGGAGCCAAGCACAGCCCGGGGATTCAGTCACCATCGGCGTCGACCAATCGAGACACGGCAATGTGAACCTGAGGAGACCCAGTAAATCGACCACAAGTCCTGCTCCCAACACGAACCACTTCACTGCCTCTGCGCCGCCATCTCGCCTCCAGCATCGGGCGTCGTCTTCGCGAGAATCTGTCCTAATCGGCATCTCCTGTAGTCCCGACTCTCCTCGACGACCCTCTTTGTCGCACACTCCTCGACGACTCTTTTTGCCGCACACTCGTCGACGTCCGCCTTTCCCACGACACTCTTTCCTGCACACTCCTGACTGGCTCAACCTGCCCGCTTCCGCCGAGTCCCGACCTCGCTACCTCCGCGTAGCTGCACGCTCTCGCCTTGCGCCCGCGCAGCCTGGGCCTCTCACGCAGGTCCCGGCCACCGGCTTGGTCATCCGCTTGGCCGTCCCCGAGCTCGTCACTCCGATCGGTCCTTTTCACATCTGACATCTCCCATTCAGGCGCGCCCAAACTCGAGACACAAGAACTGACGCGCCGCCTGCCCAATTACCGTGGAATCAGCACGCTGTAGGCACCGACGCTGCGCCCCTTGCACCAAGAACGATCTCGACGTGGCCTCCGCTTTCATCGCAGCTTCTGGTTCTTGAGGACACCACCCACCGTGGGGTCGGGGTCGCAAGAACGGCCTGTACTGGGCACTCGTTGCCCACTCGCCAACCTTCAATCAGATCGAAGCCGTCACTATCGGCGCACGGTCGAATCACGTTGTTCTCTCCGCATAAGAGTCTTCGGTGGGGAGTCTCCGCGTAAGAATCTCAATGTGCCCTGCGTGCATGCATGCGTGTATGTGCGCGGTACGTGTGCGTGCGTGGCCCGGCTACGTACGTGCCGTGCTCGGCGCCCGTGCCGGCACCCGTGCACCCGCGTGCGAGCGTGCCCCGCGTTCGTACGTGCGTGCGCGCGGCGCACGTGCGCCCGGTGTGCGCGAGTGGCGTGCGTGCGTGGTGTGCTTGCGCCGACCTGCGTGCGTGGTGTGCGTGGTGTGCGTGAGCGGGCGCATCCATGCCTTCGCGGCACCCTACGTGGTGCGAGTGGTGCACGTGTAAAGAACGGGGGAGACCTGGTCGAACCCCCGAGTCGGCCTCGTTCGCCTGCCAGCCGCAAGACAACGCACTAACAGAGACTGCCATCGTCGATCGGTATTCGTGGTCACATCTGACTTTGACGACAGCCCCACAAGACCAGCTTCATGTGACCAAGCCCGCCCCTTCAGTGGGCCGCCGAAGGGAACTCGCACCTGACTCGAGGTAGACGCGGTCGACCAAACGTAAAGGAATCACAGAGCGATCAACCCCACGACGCCAATAGCTGGTTCGCGCGGCCGACGCACGGGCGATGACGTCCGACACCCGTGAATCCCTCCACCGGACGAGAGCTGGAAGCGGTATCGCCCGTATGCACGCCCTTCCAGACTGCAGTTGCAGCGTGCGTCCAACCCGGCCACGCAACGCGCGCGACGGCGATTCGTTCCCCGCGTAGTTCGATGAACGCCACCATTGGGGGAGCGACGACGGACCATCAGCCCCCTGCCAACAAGCTCCGCGGGCTGCGTATGAGAAGGCGCGGCGGCTCCCGCTCCGGTGTTCCGAGCCAAGCGCTGGGCGGTGTCGACACAGCAGCGATTGGCAGCCGCCAGCGACAGTCGTGACGCAACTCGAATGTTTCACGTGAAACATCGTTACAAGCTACGAAACGATGGCCCTGATCACGCGCGTCGTTTCAGGCAGAACTCCCTCGCCGAGTTCGATGACGCGGACATCACGGAGCTTGAACCGTCGAATCTGCTTCTCTGCAGCGTCGATCTCTTTCGCTGCGTTGATGCCCTTCATCAAGATGAACTCCCCACCGGGAACGACCAGGGGAGCGCACATCGGGATGAGCTTGGAGAACGCACTCACTGCACGCGCAGTGAGCTGATCGAAGCCCTCGGGCAGTCGTACGTCTTCGGCGCGGTCGCGCAGAACGGTGACGTTGCCGAGCTTGAGAGAGGCCACCTGATCGTTCAGCCACTTGACGCGACGTTCCATCGGCTCGATGAGAGTGAAGTGAACATCGGGCCGAGCGATCGCCAGAACGAGGCCCGGAAGTCCCGCACCGCTACCGATATCTCCCACGGTTCCCGGCCGAAGCAAGGGAGCCACGAGGGCGCAGTTCAGAACGTGCCGAGTCCACAGGCGGGGGAGTTCCAACGGACCTATGAGTCCGTACTCCTCGCCATGGGTCGCCAGCGCGTTGGTGAATTCTCGCGCAAGCTCGATGCGGTCGCCGAAAAGATCGGCAGCAACTCGTGGCTCGGCTTCGGTGTTCTCAGGAATGCTCATCACGACGCCCGTGTACGCGGGGGAGTGGTCGATCAGCCGCGGCTGATGACGGTGTGGCGATCGCGGCCATCACCCTCGGAGGCTGACACCAACCCACGCTCCGCGACGATGTCGTGAACCAGTTTGCGCTCGTACGACGACATGGCAGGCAGAGCAGCAGACTCTTCACCGGCGTCGAGACGCACAACCGCAGCATCGACGAGTCGGCCGAGCTCGGCCTGGCGGGCCTCGCGACTGCCGCCCACATCGAGAATCAAGCGGCTGAAGGCGCCCGTCTTCGTTTGAACGGCCAGACGCGTGAGCTCCTGCAAGGCGTTCACGGTGTCGGGCTTCGAGAGAACACGGATGTTGCTGTCGCCGGACGCGTTGACCGAGATGTATGCGCGGCCACCACGGGTATCGATGTCGATGTCGCCATCGAGATCGCAGATGTCGAGGAGCTCCTCGATGTAATCAGCGGCGATGTCACCCTCGTCGTCGAGGTTGGCCTCCGGGGTGGATTCGTTCGACTCAACCACATCGGTGCCCACGGCGCCTTCATCGACAACGACGACCTCGCCGGTCTCGTCTGTCGATACGGTCTCGGTTGTCACGTCACTCACTTGGATCCACCCTGCTTCTTGGCTCGGTTCTTGCCGACGGGCTGCTGCCGCTGCGTCGTCTTCGGTGCTTCATCTACGACTGTCTCGTCGCTGAGAGGACCGTCCTTGATGACCAGTTTTCCGCGCTTGGCGAGTCGGGCTTCGCGCGCTGCGGCCGCCTCGCTGCCCGGTGTGGGCATATTGCGAATGACGAGGAACTGCTGTCCCATCGTCCAGAAGTTGGAGGTCAGCCAGTAGAACATCACGCCGAGCGGGAACGCCACACCAGAGAAGATGAAGACAACCGGAAGGATGTAGAGGAGGATGCGCTGCTGCTTGAACATCGGGCTGTTCTTGGCCTCGGGCGACTGGTTCTTCGACATGATCTGCAGCTGGGTGATGAACTGCGATGCCGTCATCAGGGCGATCATCGTGACAGCGAAGACGATGACGAGCACGCTGCCCTCGTTGTTGGCGAGGGTCGCTTTCAGGGGAGCGCCGAACAGATCAGACTCACCGAACGACTTGGCCAACGCCTCGTTGAGCAGACCGACACCGCCGCCGGCTTTCTCGTGCTGCGCGTCGTTGAGAACGGAGAACAGCGAGAAGAAGATAGGCATCTGCAACAGCAGAGGCAGGCACGAACTCAGAGGGTTCGTCCCCGTGCGCTTGTACAGCTCCATCGTCTCGCGAGACATCGCCTCACGGGAGAACTGATCTTTCTTGCCCTTGTACTTGTCTTGGATCTTCTTGAGTTGCGGCGCGACCTCGAGCATCTTGCGCTGGCTCTTGATCTGCTTGACGAAGATCGGAATGAGAGCCGCACGGATCACCAGAACGAGTCCGACGATCGAGAGCACCCACGTCAGGCCGTCGTCTGGATTGAGTCCAACCCACGTCCAGACGTAGTGGAATGCGACCAGAATGAGTTCGACGACCCATTTGATCGGCCAAAGTATGGTGCCGAGGAGATCCAAAGCGTCTAGCCCTTTCCGTGGCTACGTGGAACAACGAATCCGAACGGCGTCAGCGCGTATCGGGGGTTTTTGGCCGGCTTCACATCGTCGACACCGCCGGCAGCCCAGGGGTGACAGCGCGCAATGCGCAGGATGCCTAAGCCGACTCCCACAGACAGCCCACGATGCTGGATTGCCTGGAGGGTGTACGACGAACACGACGGGTAGTACCGACATACGTCGCCGTAGAGGGGAGAAATGACAGCGCGGTAGGCGCGGAGCAGAACCACCGCGACGTTGCGAGGAATCAAGAAAGCGCTGATCAAAGCGTATTTCCAGGAAACGGAGGAAACAGGAACCGTCGTCATACGAATGCGGATCCCTTCCGGAGCGATGCGGCTAGCTCTTCGCAGAGTACGCCGTAAGGCTGAGATGCTGCTCCCGGTAGAGCTCGTACAACCACATCGGTTCCCGGCTTCACACGATCGAGCATCGTGTAGCTCGCCGCTTTGAGTCGCCGACGAACGCGATTTCTGACCACTGCGACGCCGACGGACTTGGCGACGATGAATCCGAATCGGGGTTCGGCAGGTGCGCTGGGCTCGTTTTTGGGCGTGCGGAGGTACGTCACGGCGTTCGGGGACACGAAACGTGTTCCCCTCCGGACCACGCCCCGATAATCATCGGCGGTCGTGATCCGGTTGGCGTGAGCCAACACAGCGAAACGAGCTCGGCTGCTACGCGGAGAGCTCGGTGCGACCCTTGCGACGACGTGCGCCGAGGATGGCGCGGCCGGCGCGGGTGCGCATGCGCAGACGGAAGCCGTGCACCTTGGCGCGGCGGCGGTTGTTCGGCTGGAAAGTTCTCTTGCTCATGGTGTGTTCTCCGTGGCCCGGACCTCATCGCGAGTGCACGACAGGGAACCGGGAAAGTAAGTGCGGGCCGATTGGCCACAAGTCAACTGATTAAACCTACGACCTCGAATGCCAATGGTCAAACCTCAAGGGCAGAGAGACAGGTATTATCCACAGACTGTGGAAACTGCCTGTGCATGACACGCGTAGAGTCAATACAGTGAGCTTGCCCCGCTGCATGCCAGCAACTAGCTTAGTTATCCAGTTCGCTGACGCTCGGGCTCGCTCTACACATCGGCTCGATTCGCCAAGTTTTCCACAGGCAGAATCGATTTTTTTCATATGTTCGACGGGAGTTCCATGGCGGAGGATGACGCCTCGACGGAGGGCCAATGGCGCTCCGTCCTTCAGACACTGTCCCGTGATGAACGAATCACACCGCAGTTGCGAGGTTTCCTGGGGCTGGTAGTACCGAAGGGCATCATGGCCGGTTCGTTCTACCTCGAGGTACCGAACGACTTCACCCGGGACATGCTCGAACTGCGGGTCCGGCCGTCGCTGCTCGCCGCGATCGGCCAGCTCGACTCTGGCCTCGCCGTCACGAATTTCTCCGTGGTGGTCAACCCGGAGATCAGCGGAAGCGAAATGGCCGGCCAGGCCGACGCATCCGAACCGGTCTACATCGAGACGCCGGCCGTACAGACCGCACCCACCCCGGCTCAGGAGACCGTCGGCCCTCCGCGCAACAACGACACTCGTCTCAACCCGAAGTACAGTTTCGACAACTTCGTCATCGGTGGATCAAACCGTTTCGCACACGCAGCTGCGGTCGCTGTGGCAGAGGCTCCGGCCAAGGCGTACAACCCACTCTTCATCTACGGGGATTCCGGTCTGGGCAAGACCCACCTTCTGCACGCCATCGGCCACTACGCCATGAGCCTCTATCCCGGGGTTCGCGTCCGCTACGTGTCGAGCGAAGAGTTCACCAACGACTTCATCAACTCGATCGCCAACAACAGAGGCGCCGCATTCCACTCTCGCTACCGAGACATCGACCTGCTGCTCATCGATGACATCCAGTTTCTTCAGGGCAAGGCAGAGACGCAGGAAGCCTTCTTCCACACCTTCAACACCCTGCACGATCACAACAAGCAGGTCGTGATCACCTCGGATCTGCCACCAAAGGCACTGACCGGCTTCGAGGACCGGATGCGCACACGGTTCGAGTGGGGTCTGATCACCGACGTGCAGACGCCTGACCTCGAGACGCGCATCGCTATCCTGAGAAAAAAGGCGCAGAGCGAAAAGCTGCGGGTGCCCGACGACATCCTCGAGTACATGGCCACCAAGGTCTCGTCTAACGTGCGCGAGCTCGAGGGAACACTGATCAGAGTCACGGCGTTCGCGAGCCTCAACCGCACGCCCGTCGACATGCAACTCGTGCAGACCGTGCTCAAAGACCTCATCACTCTCGACGAAGACAACATCATCGCGCCGGTCGACATCATCAATCACACGGCCGACTACTTCAAACTCTCTGTCGACGACCTCTACGGCTCCTCTCGGTCGCAGGCAATCGCCACGGCACGACAGATCGCCATGTATCTGTGCCGCGAGATGACGAGCCTCTCCTTGCCTAAGATCGGTCAACTATTCGGCGGTCGCGACCACACCACGGTGATGTACGCGAACAACAAGATCGGCAAGCTCATGACCGAGAAGCGCTCGATCTACAACCAGGTCACCGAGATCAGCAATCGCATCAAGCACAATCAGCGCTACAAAGACGTGTGATCACGGCCTCGACAGCTCATACCCACAAGAGTTTCCACACGTTGTGCAGAAGCTGTGGATAACACGCTTAAACATGTGAGTCGATCCACCCGAGCTGTGGATTCGTTCATATGGCGTTCTCCGAGCGGTCGAGTTGTAGATGCACCCCGCACACGATTTCTACATGTCACACCGTTGTAGTTCCCTACGGAAGACTGCAATCCACAGAAGTTATCCACATATCCACAGCGGTTAAGACCATTAACGTTAAATTCAGTTAATTAAGCCCCCGACAACCTTTTCGACGCCGTCGTCCCTGAATGACAAGAACGCCTCGACGTTCCCACCACCCGCTAGCATTGAGGCCAATCAGCAACCCATCTCAACTGGCCGATCTCGTATGGAGTGCCTTCGTGAAGTTCCAAGCCAACAGAGACGTCTTCAGCGAAGCCGTCTCCTTCGCCGTCAAGCTGTTGCCTCAGCGAACCACTCTCCCGATCCTCTCCGGAATCCTCATCAAAGCCGATGAAGACGGCCTCACTCTGTCGTCGTTCGACTACGAGGTCTCAGCCCAGACACAGATCGCCGCAGACGTCGAGGAGCCGGGAACCGTGCTCGTATCGGGTCGCCTCCTCTCAGACATCGCCAGCAAGCTTCCGAATGCCCCCGTGCGCTTCGCCTCCGAAGACTCCCGAATCACCGTCTCCAGCGGATCCGCCAAGTTCACTCTCCTGAGCATGCCCGTCGAGGAATATCCGAGCCTGCCCCAGATCGGCGAAGAGTCCGGCATCCTGCCAGCAGACAAGTTCGCCGCCGCAGTGGCGCAGGTAGCGGTCGCCGCGTCACGCGATGATGTGACCCCCGTGATCACAGGCGTTCAGCTCGAGGTCTCTGAGAACACGCTGTCTCTGGTCGCCACCGACCGCTACCGCGTGGCCGTGCGCAACATCGATTGGGATTCCGGAGACGCCGGCGTGACGACGGCGAGTGCCCTCGTTCCCGCCAAGACTCTGCAAGAGGTCGGAAAGACGTTCGGCAACGCTGGAACGATCTCGGTCTCGATCACGAACACCGACGACCGAGAGCTCATCGCCTTCCGTTCCGACAAGAAGACGGTCACGTCACTGCTGATCAAGGGAAACTTCCCTCCCGTCAAGCGCCTCTTTCCCGAGACCGTCGACAACTACGCGGTGATGAATACCGCCGAACTCATCGAGTCGACTCGTCGCGTCAGCCTCGTTCTCGAGCGCGAGGCCGCGCTCCGCTTCACCTTCACGATCGACGGTGTCACCCTCGAAGCCATCGGCTCCGAGCAGGCTCAGGCATCAGAATCGATCGACGCGCTTCTCACCGGCTCCGACACCGTCGTCTCGCTGAAACCACAGTTCCTGCTTGATGGGCTGAGTGCTGTGCACTCGGAATACGTTCGGATCTCGTTCACCAAGACCGATAACCCCAACAAGCCGGGCCCCGTGCTCATCACGAGCCAGTCGTCCAAAGACCAGCCCGGCACAGACGACTACAAATACCTGCTGCAGCCGAACCTGTTGCTGCGGTAATCACCGGATGCCGGTGGCCGGGATCCCGGACGCCCTCACCCACATCTTTCGTCAAGGAGATTCTGTAATGCACATTGGACTCGTCGGTCTCGGCAAGATGGGCAACAACATGCGTGCGCGCCTGCGCAACGCAGGTCACGAGGTAACGGGGTACGACAACAATCCCGCCGTCTCCGACGTGGCCGACCTTGCAGCTCTGGCTGCCGCGCTCCCCAGCCCTCGCGTCGTGTGGGTCATGGTTCCCGCCGGAAAGATCACCGACTCGGTCATCACCGAGCTCGGAACCGTTCTCTCTGACGGTGACCTGGTCATCGACGGAGGAAACTCCCGCTTCACCGAAGACTTCAAGCACGCGGCAGAGCTCGAGCCCAAGGGCATCGGCTACGTCGACGCTGGCGTATCGGGCGGCATCTGGGGCCTGGAGAACGGCTACGGACTGATGGTCGGTGGCACCAAGGCCAACATCGAGACGCTGATGCCGATCTTCGACGCCCTCCGTCCCGAAGGACCTCGTGAAGAGGGCTTCGTTCACGTCGGCGAGGTCGGCGCGGGTCACTACGCCAAGATGGTGCACAACGGCATCGAGTACGCCCTGATGCAGGCCTATGCCGAGGGCTACGAACTTCTCGACACCCGCAAAGACATCATCAAAGACGTCACGGGAACCTTCAAGGCATGGCAGCGCGGAACAGTCGTGCGCTCCTGGCTGCTCGAGCTCCTCGTTCAGGCGCTGGAGCAGGACCCCGAGTTCGAAGACATCGAGGGTTACGTCGAGGACTCCGGCGAAGGCCGCTGGACCATCGAAGAAGCTCTCTCGAACGCCGTGCCCGTGCCCACGATCTCGGCGTCGATCTTCGCTCGCTTCGTGTCGCGCCAGGAGGACTCGCCTTCGATGAAGGCGGTCGCAGCTCTGCGCAACCAGTTCGGCGGTCACGCGGTCAAGAAGGCCGAAGACTAGAACGGACCCGCGCTGGTCGAGTAGCGAGGAACGAGGGTATCGAGGCCACGGCACCGTGGTCTCGATACGCCGGTTCCGTCGTTGCGCGACTACTCGACCAGCGCAACCAGTAAGTAAGACAGGAGAGAACCGTGCTCGTTCGGCATCTCTCGCTCGTCGACTTTCGTAATTACGCCACGGCAGAGGTCGACCTCGAGCCGGGACCGAATCTCTTCGTCGGAAGCAACGGCCAGGGTAAGACGAATCTGGTGGAGTCGCTCGGCTATCTCAGCAGCCTCGGCTCGCACCGCGTCTCCGTCGATCACGCGATGATCCGTGCCGGCCAGAACGCAGCCATCGTGCGAGCTCGGCTCGAACACGAGGCACGCGAGTTGCTCGTCGAAGTCCAGATCAACCGCTCGAGCGCAAACCGCGCCCAGGTCAATCGCTCGGTCATCAAGCCTCGCGAGCTGCCGAGATACTTCTCGTCGGTGCTCTTCGCTCCCGAAGACCTCGCCTTGATCCGAGGAGAACCGTCGGGTCGACGACGATTCCTCGATCAGCTGCTCGTGGCACGCACGCCCCGCCTCGCCGGGGTGCAGTCCGACTACGAGCGCGTGCTCAAGCAGCGCAACACACTCCTCAAATCCGCCCGAGCACAGGGCCTGCGAGGAGCCAACCTCTCGACTCTCGACATCTGGGACGAACGACTCGTCGCGCTCGGCAGCGAGTTGATCGCCGAACGGGTCGCGCTCGTCAGCCGTCTTCATCCGCTCGTCGTCGACGCGTACCGCTCGATCGCCGGGGCCGACCATCGACCGGCGTTGGGCAATCGGCTCAGCGTGCTCGCCGCGCATCCGGATGCCGACGAGCAGGCGGATGATGGATTCGCCGTGCCGGAGGGAACGACGAAAGAGATTCTGACCAGGGAGAAGATCGCTGAGCTGTTCCGCGAAGGGCTGGTCCGCGTGAGGCGACAGGAGCTCGATCGCGGGCTGACGCTCATCGGTCCGCATCGTGACGATCTCGTCTTCGAACTCAACGGCCTTCCGGCAAAGGGATACGCGAGTCACGGAGAGTCGTGGTCGTACGCGCTGTCGCTCAAGCTCTCTGCTGCCGCTCTCCTGCGCGTCGAATCGCCCACCGGAGACCCGGTGGTGATCCTCGACGATGTCTTCGCCGAGCTCGATGAGGCCAGGCGCAAGCGGTTAGCCATCGCGGTCGCCGACTACGAACAGGTGCTGATAACGGCTGCCGTCTACGACGACGTACCCGAGTCGCTCACGCCGCACACGGTGCGCATCAGCGCGGGAACAATCGTCGATCCGAGCGTGCCGTTCCCTGAACCAGACCCGTTCCCTGAACCAGACCCGTTCCCTGAACCAGACCCGTCCCCTGAGCCTGTCGAAGGGAATACGGCGTGACTCAGGAGATTCCTCAGGCAGACTCAGGGCACGACGGGTCGGGGAAAGCGACCTCACTGTCATTGTCGTCGTCGGTGTATCTGCGATTCAAAGAGGTCTTCGGCGATGCCACGAGTCGACGCTACGGCCCTCGCAAGAGGCGCACACGCGAACCTGTCGTCGAGAGCGAGGCATACGGTCGCGGCCGCGATCCGAGAGGCATCGCCGACGTGATGACGGCGATGACCAGCGAGTTGGGCTGGGCGACTCCCCTCGCCAAATCGGATCTGCTGATGGCCTGGCGGGAGATCGCCGGCGCCGACACGGCCGAACACAGCTTTCCGCTCGACGTCACGGACTCGGTTCTCACGGTGCAGTGCGACTCCACGGCATGGGCAACTCAACTGCGACACATGCGCACGATGATCATGACCCGCATCGCCCAGTCCTACCCCGACGCGGGCATTGAGAGCGTTCGCTTTCAGGCACCCCACGCACCGTCCTGGAAAAAGGGCTCCAGATCAATTCCAGGGCGTGGTCCTCGCGATACCTACGGTTGACGTGGCAAATACGGTCACCCTGGCAAAATAAACCGCTCAGATCGCCATATAGCCGTTTAACTCACGCTGCCTTTGCTAGAATTAAGGGTCGCCTTCATGACTCACATAGAGGCGGCACTGAGGAGCCCATTTCTATATGTCTGAGTCAGACAAAGTGAACCCCGACAGCGAGTACGGCGCCAACCAGATTCAGGTTCTCGAGGGCCTTGAAGCGGTGCGCAAGCGTCCGGGTATGTACATCGGGTCGACTGGACCCCGCGGACTGCATCATCTGGTCTACGAGATCGTCGACAACTCCGTCGACGAGTCGTTGGCTGGCTACGCCGACACCATCGACGTCGTGATGCGTCGCGACGGCGGCATCCAGGTCACCGACAACGGTCGCGGAATCCCCGTCGACATGCACCCCGTCGAGAAGAAATCGACTGTCGAGGTCGTTCTCACGATCCTCCATGCCGGTGGCAAGTTCGGCGGCGGCGGTTATGCGGTCTCCGGTGGGCTCCACGGTGTCGGCAGCTCGGTGGTCAACGCCCTCTCCAGCGAACTCGAAGTGGAGGTGCGCCGCCAGGGCAACGTGTACAGGCAGAGCTACCGCAACGGAGTTCCCGAGGCACCCCTGTCGAAAGACGAGACCACGACCGAGACCGGAACGCGCATCACCTTCTGGCCGAGCGCCGAGACGTTCGAGTCGATCGAGTTCGACTACGAGACGCTGCGTGCTCGCTTCCAGCAGATGGCCTTCTTGAACAAGGGTCTCAGCATCAGTCTCACCGACGAGCGCGCGACGGCCGGCGACGACGGCGAGCCGGTGGCGGTGACGTACCTGTACGAAAAGGGACTCCAAGATTACGTGGAGTACCTGAACAGAGCGAAGAAGAACGACCTCGTCAACGAGGAGATCATCTCGTTCGAACAAGAGGACACGGTGCGCAAGATCGCGCTCGAGGTCGCCATGCAGTGGACCACGGGTTACACCGAGAGCGTGCACACCTACGCGAACACCATCAACACCCACGAGGGCGGCACCCACGAAGAGGGCTTCCGCGCTGCGCTGACGACCCTCGTCAACAAGTACGCCCGCGAGAAGGGCATCATCAAAGAGAAAGATGACAACCTCTCGGGCGACGACGTGCGCGAGGGCCTGACGGCCGTCATCTCGATCAAGCTCGCCGAGCCACAGTTCGAGGGCCAGACGAAGACGAAACTCGGTAACACCGAGGCCAAAGCCTTCGTTCAGCGCGTCGTCGGCGTAGAGCTCACCGACTGGTTCGATCGCAACCCCGCGCAGGCCCGCGACATCATCCGCAAGGCGATCCAGGCATCCCAGGCCCGTCTTGCTGCCCGCAAGGCCCGCGAACAGACCCGGCGCAAGGGCCTGCTCGAGGGCGGCGGAATGCCTGGAAAACTCAAGGACTGCTCTTCTCGTGATCCCGAGAAGAGCGAGATCTTCATCGTCGAGGGTGACTCGGCCGGCGGTTCCGCCATCCAGGGCCGTAACCCCGAGACCCAGGCCATCCTGCCTCTGCGCGGAAAGATCCTGAACGTCGAGAAGGCACGGCTCGACCGGGCGCTCGGCAACAACGAGGTCCAGGCCATGATCACCGCGTTCGGCGCGGGCATCGGCGAGGACTTCAACCCCGATAAGGCCAGGTATCACAAGATCGTGTTGATGGCCGACGCCGATGTCGACGGCCAGCACATCACGACCCTGCTGCTCACGCTGGTGTTCCGCTACATGCGGCCTCTGATCGAGCTCGGCTATGTCTACCTCGCCATGCCGCCGCTTTACCGCCTCAAGTGGACCAACTCGGCACACGAGTACGTGTACTCCGACGCGGAGCGCGACGCGCTGCTGGTCAATGGCCAGGCCGCCGGAAAGCGCATCCCGAAAGAGAACGGCATCCAGCGCTACAAGGGTCTCGGTGAGATGGACTACCGCGAGCTGTGGGACACCACGATGGACCCTGACACGCGCACGCTGCGCCAGATCACGCTCGACGACGCCGCCGCCGCCGACGAGATCTTCTCGACTCTGATGGGCGAAGACGTCGAATCACGACGCAACTTCATCCAGAAGAACGCTAAAGACGTTCGCTTCCTCGATATTTGATGCGCTCTGCTCGGCGACGGGCTCTACCGCTAGGACACCATGACTGACGACACCACGGGCGACATCCCCCAGGCACCCGACTCCTCGGGCGCCACGACCGACCGCATCGAGCAGGTCGACCTGCAGCTCGAGATGCAGCGCTCCTACCTCGACTACGCGATGAGCGTGATCGTGGGCCGCGCTCTTCCCGACGTGCGCGACGGGCTCAAACCCGTGCACCGCCGCGTCATCTACGCGATGTACGACGGGGGATACCGCCCCGACCGGGCCTTCTCCAAGTCGGCCCGCGTCGTCGGCGAGGTCATGGGGCAGTTCCACCCGCACGGTGACTCGTCGATCTACGACGCCCTCGTGCGTCTCATCCAGCCGTGGAGCCTGCGCTATCCGCTGGCTCTCGGCCAGGGCAACTTCGGCTCCGCAGGCAACGACGGCGCGGCCGCCCCTCGATACACCGAGACCAAGATGGCTCCGCTCGCGCTCGAGATGGTGCGCGACATCCACGAGGAGACCGTCGACTTCCAAGACAACTACGACGGCCGCACACTCGAGCCTGTCGTTCTTCCGGCTCGCTTCCCCAACCTGCTGGTCAACGGATCTGTCGGCATCGCGGTCGGAATGGCCACCAACATCCCGCCGCACAACCTGCGCGAGGTCGCCTCGGGCGCGGTGTGGGCACTCCAGAATCCGGATGCGTCGCGCGAGGAACTGCAAGACGCGCTGATCGAGCGCATCAAGGGCCCTGATTTTCCGACCGGCGCCCAGATCCTCGGCACCAAGGGCATCCAGGATGCGTACCGCACCGGTCGCGGTTCGATCACGATGCGCGCAGTCGTCAGCGTCGAAGAGCTGCAGGGTCGCACCTGCCTCGTCGTCACCGAGCTGCCCTACCAGGTCAACCCCGACAACCTGGCGATCAAGATCGCCGACCTCGTCAAAGACGGAAAGGTCGGCGGCATCGCCGACATCCGCGACGAGACCTCGGGTCGCACCGGTCAGCGACTCGTCATCGTGCTCAAGCGCGATGCCGTCGCCAAAGTGGTTCTCAACAACCTCTACAAGCACACGTCGCTGCAAGAGAACTTCGGCGCGAACATGCTCGCGATCGTCGACGGTATTCCTCGCACACTCTCGATCGACGGATTCATCAGCGAGTGGGTCACCCACCAGATCGACGTCATCGTTCGCCGCACGATGTTCCGCCTGCGTGAAGCTCAGGAGCGCATGCACATCCTGCAGGGCTACCTCAAGGCGCTCGACGCGCTCGACGAGGTCATCGCCCTGATCCGCCGCTCCAACACGGTCGAAGATGCTCGAGACGGACTCATGCAGCTCCTCGACATCGACGAGTTGCAGTCCCGCGCCATCCTCGAGATGCAGCTTCGTCGCCTGGCCGCCCTCGAGCGCCAGAAGATCATGGACGAGGCCGACGCGCTTCAGCTGAAGATCGACGAGTACAACTTCATCCTGTCGTCGCAGGCGCGTCAGCGCGAGATCATCGTCGAAGAGCTCGGCGAGATCGTCGACAAGTACGGAGACGACCGCCGCACGGAGATCGTGTTCGGGTTCGACGGCGACATGAACATGGAAGACCTCATCCCCGAAGAAGAGATGGTGGTCACGGTCACGCGCGGCGGCTACATCAAGCGCACGCGCAGCGACAACTACCGCAGCCAGCACCGCGGCGGCAAGGGCGTCAAGGGTGCGCAGCTGCGCGCAGACGACGTGGTGGAGCACTTCTTCGTCACCACGACGCACCACTGGCTGCTGTTCTTCACGAACAGGGGCAGGGTCTACCGCGCGAAGGCGTATGAGCTGCAGGAGGCCGGCCGCGACGCGAAGGGCCAGCACGTAGCCAATCTGCTGGCGATGGCGCCCGACGAGCAGATCGCACAGGTCCTCGACATCCGCGACTACGAGGCTGCCAAGTACCTCGTGCTGGCGACTCGGGGCGGCCTTCTGAAGAAGACGGCGCTCGACGAGTACGACACGAACCGCTCCGGCGGAATCATCGCGATCAACCTCCGCGAGGGAGACGAGCTCGTCTCGGCGCTGCTCGTCGAAGAAGACTCCGATGTGCTTCTCGTCTCGAAGAAGGGCATGTCGATCCGCTTCACGGCGTCGAACGACTCTCTGCGCCCGATGGGCCGAAGCACCGCGGGCGTCATCGGCATGAAGTTCCGTAGCGACGACTATCTGCTCGCCGCGTCCGTGGTCTCCGAAGAGGGTTACGTCTTCGTGGTGACCGAGGGCGGCTTCGCCAAGCGCACCCACGTGGAGCAGTATCGCGTGCAGGGGCGTGGTGGCCTCGGCATCAAGGTGGCCAAACTGCAGGAGGCTCGAGGCGATCTCGCGGGCTCTCTGATCGTTGAAGAAGACGACGAAGTGCTTGTGGTTCTTGCCAGCGGCAAGGTGGTACGCTCTGCCGTGGCCGAAGTACCCGCCAAGGGTCGTGACACCATGGGTGTTGTGTTCGCCCGTTTCGCAGACGAAGACAGAATCATCGCTCTCGCAAAGAACACCGAACGAAACCTCGATGCCGATCTGGTGTCGGATAGTGTTCCAGAGAGCACGGCCGCCGCACAGGGCGAATCAGAGCCCGACGGAAAGGAAGAATCGACGAATGAGTAATGTCGCCGAGAAACTCGCGAAGAAGTCGTCGCGCCCCGCTGCCACCAAGCAGGTGCGGCTCAAGCTGGTCTACGTCGACTTCTGGTCGATCCTCAAGCTCTCGTTCCTCTTCGCGGTGATTCTGGGAATCATCACGATCGTCGTGGCGTTCCTCGTGTGGTCGCTTCTCAACCAGACCGGTGTCTTCGACCAGATCAACGGGCTCCTGAAAGACATCGCGGGTAAAGAGAACTTCGATCTCTTCGACTTCGCCTCGTTGTCACAGGTCATGGGATTCGCGGTGATCGTGGCGATCCTCAACGTGATCGTCATCACCGCACTCGGCGCGATCAGCGCGGTTCTGTATAACCTCGCGACCAAGATCACGGGCGGAGTTCTGCTCGGTTTCACCAACAAGTAAGGCGGATTCTCCCATTCGAGCTCGCTCGGTTTGGGGAAACAGGTGCAGGTGGGATAACCTACTATCTGCCCATCCGGGGGTATAGCTCAGGCGGTTAGAGCGCTTCGCTGATAACGAAGAGGTCCGTGGTTCAAGTCCACGTACCCCCACGAGATGCTTCGAAAGAAGCCTTCTCAACCGGGGCCTTAGCTCAATTGGCAGAGCACCTGCTTTGCAAGCAGGGGG
>Ga0308163_10001853_pt1 | contig 21211 bp, 22 predicted proteins | sample PhyTR1_FD_201037 | JGI IMG/M metagenome (GOLD analysis project Ga0308163, IMG submission 201037) | Phyllosphere microbial communities from UC Gill Tract Community Farm, Albany, California, United States - DLSLT.R1 | ecosystem: Host-associated > Plants > Phyllosphere > Unclassified | place: USA...
ATCAAACGCCCACACTTATCGACTGTTAATTTTTAAAGAACTTATTCGGTACTGCATCTTGCCGTCAGCGACAAATCGTTTTGTTTGTCAGCAGCAGAGAAGCGAGATTATGCAGTGTTCAGCTTAATTCGTCAACTTCTTTTTTGCTTCGTATCTTTCAGACACGACCCTCATTGCAACCGGCTTCAACTTCACATTCAGCCATCGTTTGCGACGAGGGAGAACATGATAGCAAAGCCGGAAGGTGGCTGCAAGACCCAGTGCCCACGCGTACAATGCCCGCTTTGCACCGCACACCTTTGCATGCCATGACGATCCTGCTCTCCACCCTCAATGCGCGCTACGCCCACGCTTCGCTCGGCCTGCGCTACCTGCTGGCCAACATGGGGCCGCTGCAGGAGCAGACCGCGCTCATGGAATTCGTCATCGGCGCCAAGACCACCGAGGTCGTGGAGCGCCTCCTCAACAAGAAGCCGCGGGTCGTCGGCTTCGGCGTCTATATATGGAATGTCGAGGAAACCGCCAGGGTGGTCGCCATGCTCAAGCGCGTGGCGCCCGAAGTGACGGTGGTCCTGGGCGGACCGGAAGTCTCGCACGAGACCGGCGAGCAGGAGATCGTGCGCCTGGCCGACTACGTCGTCACCGGCTGGGGCGACATCACTTTCCCCAAGCTGTGCGGCGAGATCCTGCACGGCCCCAAGCCACTGATGAAGGTCCACGCCGGCGTGCAGCCGCCGATGGCCGACATCCAGCTGCCCTACTCTCTATATAGTGACGAGGACATCGCGCACCGCACGATCTATGTGGAAGCCTCGCGCGGCTGCCCCTTCAAATGCGAGTTCTGCCTGTCCTCGCTGGACAAGACCGCCTGGCCCTTCGGCCTGGACGGCTTCCTGGCCGAGATGGAAAGCTTGTACCAGCGCGGCGCCCGCCTCTTCAAGTTCGTCGACCGCACCTTCAACCTGAACGTCAAGACCAGCCAGAAGATCATGCAGTTCTTCCTGGACAAGCTGGCGGCGCATCCCGACGATCCGGTCTATGCCCACTTCGAACTGGTGCCCGACCACCTGCCGGATGCGTTGAAGAGCACCATCGCCCAGTTCCCGCCGGGCGCGCTGCAGTTCGAGATCGGCATCCAGAGCTTCAACCCGGACGTGCAGGCCCTGGTCAGCCGGCGCCAGGACAATGCCAAGGCCGCCGACAACATCCGCTGGCTGACCGAGCACTCGCAAGCCCACCTGCACGTCGACCTGATCGCCGGCCTGCCGGGCGAAGATGTCGACAGCTTCGCCCAGGGCTTCGACAAGCTGGTGAGCCTGAACCCGCACGAGATCCAGTTCGGCATCCTGAAACGCCTGCGCGGCACGCCCATCATCCGCCACACCGTGCCCTACAAGATGGTGTTCGACCCCTACCCGCCCTACACCGTGCTGGCGACCGACCGCATCGACTTCGGCACCATGCAGCGGCTGGTGCGCTTCGCGCGCTACTGGGACCTGGTGGCGAACTCGGGCCGCTTCGCGCACACCGTCAAGGCGATGCTGGGGCATCGCCCGTTCGCCAACTTCATGGCCTTCGCGGACTGGATCTACACGCGCACCGATGCGACCCACCGCATCGCCCTCGACCGCCTGGCCAAGCTGGTACAGGAATGGCTGCAGCTGCAAGGCATGACGCCGTCCGACGCCGCCGCCCTGCTGGCCAGCGACTATGCCGGCAGCGTCGACAAGCCGGCCGAGAAGGCCAGCGACAGGAGCAAGGCGAAAACCGCGGCCGCGCCCGAGCGCCAGGTCCGCCATCTGGCTGCCTGAGCACGCTAGAGCCCATGCCGGTGGCAGGCATCCCGAATCTCTTTTACACTGCCGCAATGCGGATTGAAAATGCGCCAACATTAATCATCGAACATCCAGGTGCCGGCACGGAGCAATCCGTGGTGGCGCGCGGCGTATGGCAGGTCCACGCATTGAGCGAGCGCGGGGTCATCAAGAGCATCAACAAGGTGCTCGGCGCCCTGAAAGGCAAGCAGGGACTGAGCTGGAACCTGTCCGAGATCGCCAGCCTGGACCACATCGGCGCGCAGATGTTCTGGACCGCCTGGGGCAAGAAGCGCCCGAGCCGCCTGACCCTCGATCCGCGCCAGGAAGAACTGTTCGCGCGCATCGAACAAGCCAGCCGGCTCGAGATGCCGCGCACCCGCAACAGCCCGCTGCGCTGGATCATCGGCCTGGGCGCCGCCCTGCTGTCGCTGTTCGAGCACCTGAGAAGCGTGATCATCCTGATCGGCCAGGTGGTGCAGGACGTGTTCCGCTTCATCCGCCATCCGCTCACCGGACCGTGGCGCGAGATCTCGGCCAACATCTACCACTCCGGCTTCCAGGCGCTCGGCATCACGGCGCTGGTCGGCTTCCTGATCGGGATCGTGCTCTCCTACCTGTCGGCGCAGCAGCTGCGCATGTTCGGCGGCGACATCTACCTGGTCAACATCCTCGGCATGGCCGTGATCCGCGAACTCGGCCCGCTGCTGGCCGCGATCCTGGTGGCGGGCCGCTCCGGCTCCTCGATCACCGCCCAGCTGGGCGTGATGCGGGTCACCGAGGAACTCGATGCGATGCTGGTGATGGGCATTTCGCACGGCTACCGCCTGATCATGCCGAAGATCCTGGCCCTGGCGGTGGCGATGCCGCTGCTGGTGGTCTGGACCGATGCCATGGCCCTGCTGGGCGGCATGCTGGCGGCCAAGTTCGAACTCGGGCTGTCGCTGCGCTACTTCGTACAGAAGCTGCCTTCGGCGGTGCCGATCGTGAACTACTGGATCGGCCTGGGCAAGGGCGCGGTGTTCGGCATGCTGATCGCGCTGGTGTCCTGCCACTTCGGCCTGCGCATCAAGCCGAATACCGAAAGCCTGGGGCGCGGCACCACCACCGCGGTGGTCACTGCAATCACCGTCGTCATCATGGCCAACGCCGTGTTCGCGATCGTCTTCTCCAGCGTGGGGTTCGGCTGATGGACAGCGCCAAAGCCAAGCGGCCACCCCAGCGCCTCAATGCCAGGCCGGACGAAGACGTCGGGCCGCCGGTGGTCCAGATCCGCAACCTGTGGACGCGCTTCGGCCGCACCGTGGTGCACCAGGACCTGAACCTCGACATCTACGACGGCGAGATCCTGTCCATCGTCGGCGGTTCCGGCACCGGCAAGACCGTGCTGCTGCGCCAGATGCTGGGCCTGGAACGCCCCAGCAGCGGCTCGGTGAAAGTGTTCGGCGAGGATGTCAGCAGCGCCAGCCCGGAACAGCTGCAGCGCATGCGCAACCACTGGGGCATGCTGTTCCAGCAGGGCGCGCTGTATTCGGCATTGACCGTGTTCGACAACATCGCGCTGCCGCTGCGCGAACTGAAGGCACTGCCCGAGGACGTGATCCGCGACGCCGTGCTGCTCAAGATGGACATGGTGGGGCTGGGCGCGGGCGACATCAACAAGATGCCGGCCGACCTGTCCGGCGGCATGATCAAGCGCGCCGCCCTGGCGCGCGCGCTGGCGCTCGAACCGCAGCTGCTGTTCCTGGACGAACCCACCGCCGGCCTCGACCCCGACCTGTCGGACACCTTCGTCGAACTGATCCAGACCCTGCACAGCGAGCTGCGCCTGACCGTGGTGATGGTCACGCACGACCTCGACAGCCTGTTCGCGCTGTCCTCGCGCATCGCGGTGCTGGCCGAGAAGCACGTGCTCGCGGTCGGCCCGGCCTGCGACGTGCTGCGGGTCCAGCATCCCTTCATCAAACAATTTTTCCTCGGCCCGCGCGGCCAGCGGGCACTGGAAGTGCTCGAAGAACGTTACGCGCGAAAGGATTCGGAAGACTGACATGGAAAACAGATCGTATGCCCTGATGACCGGCTTCTTCACGGTCGCGCTGCTGGTGGCGGCCATCCTGGTCGGCCTGTGGCTGAACCGCGACCGCACCGAAGTCCACCCCTACGAGATCGTCACCACCCAGACCATCCCGGGCCTGAATCCGCAGGCGACGGTGCGCTACCGCGGCCTGGAGGTCGGGCGCGTCGACGACATCATTTTCGACCCGCGCGTGACCGGCCAGATCCTGATCAAGCTGTCGATCGAGGAAGGCGCCCCGGTCACCACCACCACCTTCGCCTCGCTCGGCTACCAGGGCGTGACCGGCATCGCCTTCATCCAGCTCGACGACGACCGCACCGGCTCGCCGCTCCTGAAAAGCGATCCGGGCCGCGTGCAGCGCATCCCGCTGCGCCCCGGCCTGCTCGACCAGCTGGAAAAGCGCGGCCTGGCGATCCTGGAAAAGACCGAGCGCATCACCGACGCGCTGAACAACGTCCTCAGTACCGACAACCAGGGCAAGCTGACCGGCGCCATCGACAACATCAGCAAGGCGGCCGAAGCCTACGGCGACATCCCGAACAAGCTCGAGCCGACCCTGGCGCGCCTGCCCGCGATCACCGACAAGATGGACCGCACCCTGGGTTCGGTGAACCAGCTGGCCGCCAGCGCCAACAACGCGGTGCAGAACTACGACCGCCTGGCCACCAGCCTGCAGGCGCCGGGCGGCCCGGTCGAACGCGCCAGCGCCGCGATCGAGTCGCTCGGCGGCGTGACGGCCGACCTCGAACTGCACACGCTGCCGCACGTGGTCGAGATGACCGACGAGGCCAGGACCTCGCTGCGCGCCGTGCGCCGCACCGTGACCAGCCTGGGCGACCGTCCGCAGAGCATCCTGTTCGGCGCCCCGACGGCCCAACCCGGCCCCGGCGAACCCGGCTTCGTGCCCCCGACCAAATGAAGAACATGAGGAATCCAGTGAACCTGCGTCCGCTCCCGACCCCGCTGCCCAGACTGGCCGCCTGCGCCGCCGTCCTCGCCCTGACCCTGAGCGGCTGCGCCTCGAACAAGGGCCAGCCGACCACCCAGTTCGACTTCGGCCCGGCCGTGACCACGGCGCAGGAACAGGCGCCGGCGGCGGCCACGCTGGGCGCGCTGGTGGTCACCGACGTCACCGGCTCCAGCGCGCTGGACAGCGAACGCATGTTCTACCGACTGAGCTACGCCGACGCCATGCAGGCGCGCACCTACGCCAACAGCCGCTGGACCGCGAATCCGCTGCAGATGATGACCCAGCGCCTGAAGACCCGCATCGGCCAGGCCGGTGCCAAGGTGCTGTCGGAAACCGACGCTTCGCTCGGCATCCCGATCCTGCGCGTCGACGTCGACGACTTCATCCACGACTTCGGCAGCACCAGCCAGAGCCAGGGCACGGTCGCGGTACGCGCCTCGCTGTTCCGCGGCCACACGCTGGTCGACCAGCGGCGTTTCGTGCGCAGCACCCCGGCCGTGACCCTGGATGCCGCCGGCGGCGCGCGCGCCCTGGCTGCCAGCACCGACGCGATCGCGGCCGACATCGTGGGCTGGCTCGGCACGCTCGACCTGCAATCCCGATGACCGAGACGGAAGACGACGCCAGGCCGCGCCCCTCCCCGGTGGCGCGCGCATCCCTGCTGGCCTACCTGCTGCTGATCGTGTACGCGAGCTGGTACCCGTTCTCGGGCTGGCGCAGCAGCGGTCTGTCGCCGTTCGCCTTCATCAACCTGCAGCCGCAGCGCTACTGGACCGGCTTCGACGCCTCGATCAACGTGGTCGGCTACATGCCGCTGGGCGTGCTGTTCGTGCTGGCGATGTATCCCGCCGTGCGCGGCATGTGGGCAGTGCTGGTCACGGCCATCGGCGGCGTGCTGGTGTCGGGCACGATGGAAGTGGTGCAGAACTTCCTGCCGAGCCGGGTGCCGTCCAACCTCGACCTGCTGACCAATGCCGGCGGCTGCCTGGCCGGCGCCTTCGTCGGCGCCTATTTCGCGCCCATGCTGCTCGACCAGGGCCGCCTGTACCGGTTGCGCCGGCGCTGGTTCTCGCCGTATGCGAGCCAGGGCCTGGTGCTGGTGGCGCTGTGGCCGCTGGCCCAGGTCTACCCGCAGGGTTACCTGTTCGGCAACGGCCAGGTGCTGCCGCTGCTGTCCGAATGGCTGTCCGACTGGCTCGACACCGACATCGACCTGGTCACCCTGCTGCGCGGCGACAGCATCATGTCGGTCGAGCAGTACTGGCTGTCCGAGACCATCATCACCGCCTGCGGCATGACCGGCGCCGCCCTGACCCTGCTGTGCCTGACCCGGCGCGGCGCCCCGCGCATGGCGCTGGTGCTGGCCCTGCTCGGGACCGGGCTGGTGGTCAAGACGCTGGCCAGCTCGCTGTTCTTCGCGCCGGACAATGCCCTGCTGTGGGCCACGCCGGGCGCCGAGGGCGGCTTCCTGATCGGCCTGATCATGCTGGCCGGCCTGGCCTTCGCGCCCCAGGTGGCGCAGCGGCGCCTGGCGGTGGTGACGCTGGTGCTGGCGCTGATCGTGGTGAACACGATCCCGGCCAACCCGTATTTCGTCTCGACGATCCAGGCCTGGCAACAGGGCAAATTCCTGAACTTCAACGGCGCCGCCCAGTTCCTGGGCATGGCCTGGCCGATTTTCGCACTCTGGTTCCTGCTGCTGCCCTCGCACCGCCTGAACCGGCAGTGAGTTCGGCGTATCATGCAGGCGATACCGGCATTCGATATGGACAACCCCATGAACAACGACAAACCCTTTTACGAACACCACGTGTTCTTCTGCATGAACGAACGCGAAGGCAAGGATTGCCGCGACAGCTGCGGCAAGCACGGCGCCCTGGAAGCGCAGAAGCACGCCAAGTCGCGCATCAAGCAACTCGGCCTGAACGGCCAGGGCAAGGTACGCATCAACAAGGGCGGCTGCATGGACCGCTGCGAAGAAGGCCCGGTGGTGGTGGTCTACCCGCAGGGTACCTGGTACACCTACGTCGACAACTCGGACATCGACGAAATCATCGACCGCCACATCGTCAAGGGCGAGGTGGTCGAACGCCTGAAAATCTGAGCACCGCGCAACCGCAGACATGAACAAGAACTCGCACAAGTTTTACCTGACCGGCCATGCCGGCAAGATGGAATGCCTGCTGGACGAGCCCGACGGCGCACCGCGCGGCATCGCCCTGGTGGCCCACCCGCACCCGCTGTACGGCGGCACCATGGACAACAAGGTGGCGCAGACGCTGGCGCGCGCCTTCGTCGGCCTCGGCTACGTGACCGCGCGCTTCAACTTCCGCGGCGTCGGCGAGTCGGAAGGCACGTATGACGACGGCCGTGGCGAGGTCGACGACATGGAAGTCATGCTCGACCATATGCTGAAGGAATACCCCGGGCTGCCGTTCGCCCTGAGCGGCTTCTCGTTCGGCACCTTCGTGCAAGCCCAGCTGCAGCAGCGCCTGGAGACCCAGGGCCGCCCGGCCGAACGCCTGGCGCTGGTCGGCACCGCGGCCGGCAAGTGGCCGATGCCGCCGGTCCCGGCGGACACCATCCTGATCCACGGCGAACTCGACGACACGATCCTGCTGTCCCAGGTATTCGACTGGGCGCGCCCGCTCGACATCCCGGTGACCGTGATCCCGGGCGCCGACCATTTCTTCCACCGCAAGCTCGTCCACATTAAAAATCTTGTCGCACAGCTGTGGCGCCGTGACATTTGAGCCGGTCACTGGCCTATAATAAGTCGGTCTTATTCTCAGGCAATGTCTGTCGGAAACTTCCGGTAAAGACATTGCCAGCTTCGCCATCCACTGATCTTCCTCGTTTGCTCCCCATGAAAAAGTTAATCGCGGCCCTCGCCGCCAGTGCTCTCCTGATGTCCGCCGCCGCCCAAGCACAGCAAGTGCCGGCCCCGCAAATCGCCGCCCGCTCGTGGACCCTGCTGGACGCCACCAGCGGCCAGATCATCGCGTCGCAGGATGCGGACATGCGCATCGAACCGGCGTCGCTGACCAAGGTCATGACCGCCTACGTCGTGTTCGGCGCCCTGCGCGACAAGAAGATCACGCTCGACCAGTTGGTCAATGTGTCGGTGCGCGCCTGGAAAGTCGACGGCAGCAGCTCGAAGATGTTCATCGACCCGGCCACGCCCGTGAAGATCAACGACCTGCTGTACGGCCTGATGGTCCAGTCGGGCAACGACGCCGCGGTGGCGCTGGCCGAAGCGGTGGCCGGCGACGAAGGCACCTTCGTCCACCTGATGAACGAGCAGGCCCAGCGCATGGGCATGAAGAACACCCGCTTCGCCAACCCGCACGGCCTGCCCAGCCCGGACAACTTCTCGACCGCGCGCGACCTGTCGATCCTGGCATCGCACGTGATCAAGGACTTCCCCGAGTTCTACAAGATCGACTCGGTCAAGGAATTCACTTATAACAAGATCAAGCAGCAGAACCGCAACCGCCTGCTGTGGCTGGACCCGACCGTGGACGGCATGAAGACCGGCCACACCGAAGCCTCGGGCTTTTCGATGATCGCCTCGGCGCACCGCCCGAACGGCAACGCCGGCGAGCGCCGCCTGATCTCGGTGCTGTCCGGCGCCACCTCGGACGGCCTGCGCACCGCCGAAAGCCAGAAGCTGCTGAACTGGGGCTTCCAGAACTTCGACACCGTCAAGCTGTACTCGAAGGGCCAGGCGATCGCCACCCCGGAAGTGTGGAAGGGCTCGAAGTCGGCGGTGAAGATCGGCTTCACCAACGACGTGCTGGTGACCGTGCCGAAGGGCGTGGCGCAGAAGATGAAGCCGGTCCTGGAACGCAAGGACCCGCTGGTCGCGCCGCTGGCGCAGAACGGCCGCGTGGGCACGCTGAAGATGATGGTGGACGGCAAGCCGCTGCTGGCCCTGCCGGTAGTGTCGCTGGAAGAGGTGTCGGAAGCCACGATCTTCGGGCGCGCCTGGGATTCGATGCGCTTGTGGATGAAGTAATCCGCGCGGAGCAGGGATTACGTAGGGTGGGCACGCCGTGCCCACGCATACAGCCTGGATTGCGTTAACCCGTCGTTCCCGCGCAGGCGGGAATCCATACTGAGCGTCCTTGTTCACCTCAGCATGGATTCCCGCCTGCGCGGGAACGACGTTTTTGTGCAGCATGCTTCCGTTATTTTGAGCAGCTTGCTTTCGTTATAATGTCCCGAATCATCGACCTGGAACAACCACAATGAGCCACGCCTTCCCCCACGACCTGTCCTGCCCACGCATCGCCACCCGTCCGGGCGGCCTCGAACTGTCCCGCGTCGTCGCCGGCATGTGGCGCATGGTGGAGTGGAACATGACGGTCGAGCAGCGCGTGGCCTTCATCGAGCAGTGCCTGGCGCTGGGCGTGACCTCGTTCGACCATGCCGACATCTACGGCAACTACGGCGTCGAAGGCCTGTTCGGCGAGGCGCTGCGGGCCCAGCCTTCGCTGCGCGACCGCATGCAGCTGGTCAGCAAGTGCGGCATCAAGCTGCTGTCCAATAAGCGTCCGCAGCACGGCATCCAGCATTACGACACCACGGCTGCCCACATCGTCGCATCGAGCGAGGAGTCGCTGCGCCAGCTGCACACCGACCGCCTCGACCTGCTGCTGATCCACCGTCCGGACCCGCTGATGGACTTCGACGAGATCGCCGAAGCCTTCACCCGACTCAAGCAATCCGGCAAGGTGCTGCACTTCGGCGTGTCGAACTTCAGCCGCCACCAGTTCGAGGTGCTGAACCGCCGCATCGAGCTGGCCACCAACCAGGTCGAGTTCTCGCCGCTGCACGTGGCGCCGATGTTCGACGAGACCTTCGACGGCCTGCAGGACCTCGGCATCGCGCCGATGATCTGGTCGCCGCTGGGCGGCGGCCGCCTGTTCACCGCCAACGACGCGAATGCCGAAAACCTGCGCCTGGTGATCAAGGACATCGCCGACCGCCTGCACCAGCCCTTCGCCAGCGTGGTGTTCGCCTGGATCATGCAGCTGCCGTCGCGCCCGATTCCGCTGACCGGCAGCGGCCGCATCGAAGCGGTCAAGGTGGCGGTGGCCGGCAGCACCTTCCAGTTGTCGCGCCACGACTGGTTCGCGATCCTGCGCGCGGCGCGCGGGCACGAAGTCGCCTGAGCGGCGCCTGGCAGCCATGGCCGAACCGCTGAAGATCGTCGAGGGGCGCGCCCTGAGCGCGCAGCAGAAAAAGGACCTGTTGAACCGCCTGGCGCGCGTGGAGGGCCAGCTGCGCGGCATCCAGAAGCTGGTCGCGCTGGCCGATGCGCCATCCGACTGCGACGCCGTGGCCCAGCAGATGGCGGCCGCGCGCAAGGCGCTGGACCGCTCGTTCGTGCAGCTGCTCACGGCCAGCATCGTGACCCACACCGGGAATGCCGCCGACGTCGACGAGGCAAAGCAAAGCGCCGCCCATCTGGCGGCGCTGTTCGACAAGTTCGCGTGAATGATCCGTTGACGTCGTAGGGTGGGCTCGCCGAGCCCACGCGCGAGCCGGCATGACGCCAACGTCCGCGCGGGCACGTGATGGATGCCGGCAGCATCAATCACCCCACCCTACGCCACCTTTGATCGATTAATCCTCATAAACCCGCGGCGGCGCGACCTTCGTCCAGCCGCCCTTCCACGCGATGTTCAGCAGCAGCGTCGCGCCGATATAGAACACGAAGAACAGCGCAAAGAAGCGCTCGCGCAGCAGCACCAGCAGCGCCACGCACACCGCCAGCGCAACGAACACGGCGGTCGATTTCGGCTGCTTGGAGCTCGGGAAGCGCACCGTCGACACCATCAGCGTGCCGACCGCGACCATCAGCGCCATCACCATGAACGCCTGGCCCATGGTCTCGACCGGGTCCGGCCAGGCCACCACCACCGACGCCACGCAGGCGGCGCCGGCCGTGATCGGCATGCCGACGAAGTAGCGCGGGTCGGTGCGGCCGACCATCACGTTGAAGCGAGCCAGGCGCAGCGCGCCGCAGGCGACGAACACGAAGCAGGCCAGGCCGCCCATGCGCACCAGGGTCGGATGCGCGACGCTCATCTGCGCGAAGCCGTAGCAATACAGCAGCAGGCCGGGCGCGCAGCCGAAGTTCATCACGTCGGCGATCGAATCCAGCTGCACGCCGAAGTTGGACTGGGTGTTGGTGGCACGCGCCACGAAGCCGTCGAGGGCGTCGAACACGCCGGCCAGCACCAGCAGGATGGCGGCCAGGCGGTAGTCGCCGGGCGCGCCCACCGGGGCATTGTCGACGGAGATCACGATACTGCCGAAGCCGCAGGCGATCGACAGCAGGGTGACGAAACTGGGCAGGGCGAACTTGGCGCGCGCGAGGCGCTGCTGGGAGCTGGGCTTCAAATTGTTTGCTCGATAAGGCAGGGGAATGGCCCATTTTACATGGGCGGGCGGCCAGCTTGTATTTCCACGGCCGAGCGTCACCGATTGGGGATTTCGCCTAGAATGATGGCTCGTTGGGCCCCGTATGGACGCACGTGAGGAGTTTTACAAGATGGGCAACATGCATCATGCAAAAAGCATCGCCGCCGCCGGCATCGCTGCCTGGGCGCTGGTGGCGTGCGGCTGGCAGGATCCCGTCGCCGACAACGGCAGCGGCAACGGATCGCCGTCCGGGTTCTCGGGCCAGGATGCCCAGGCCCCTGCCCTGACCAACAATATCGCCACCGATGGCCGCGCCTGGATCAATTACCGGCGTACCCAGATCGGCTTGCCCGCACTCGTCCAGAGCAGCATCATCGACAAAGCGGCGCAGGGCCATTCGGACTACCAGCGCATCAACAACGTGGTCACGCACGACCAGACCCGCGGCCTGAACGGCTTCACCGGCGTGACCCTGGAAGACCGCCTGAAGGGTGCCGGCTACAGCTTCGCCACCACCAATGCGATCGGCGAGGTGATTTCGGCCATCGGCAGCCAGAACGGCAACCGCACCGGCTTTACCATGGCCGAGGAACTGATCACGGCGATCTACCACCGCTTTGTGATGTTCGAACCTGTATTCCAGGAAATCGGCACCGGGTCGGCCGTGAACTCTTCCAACTACGCCTACTTCACCGCCGACTTCGTCACCAACAACGGCTACGGCACCGGCCTCGCCGCCGGCACGATGGCGACCTGGCCGTTCAACGGCCAGACTGCAGTGCCGGTCAACTTCCTGAGCAACACCGAAGAGCCGGACCCGGTGCCGGACGTGGACGAAGTCGGCTATCCGATCAGCATCCACGTCAACCTGACCCGCAAGCTCACCGTGCAGACCTTCACGGTGCGAGCACGCAACGGCAGCGCCAACCTGGCCACGCGCCTGCTGATGCAGTCGAACGACACCAACGTCACGACACCGTCGGTGGCGGCGATCATTCCGCTGGCGCCGCTGAGCGCCAACACCGTCTACGACGTCAGCTTCAGCGGCGCCATCGACGGCACCGCCATCAGCAGGACCTGGTCGTTCACCACCAAATGACATGGAGAGCCTGCCCCCGCCCGATCCGTACGCGCCCGCAGACCCTCCCGACCTTCGGCCCGAACCGGCTGCCCCGGCGGTGAACCACGCCGGCGGCATTGCGCGCCTGATGGGGGATGGCGCGCTGTTCGCACGCGTGCTCGCGCGCTTTCGCAAGGAGTATCGCCAGACCGCGGCGGGCATCCGCAACGCGCTCGGCGCAGGCGACACCCCGCTGGCGCTGCGCCTGGTCCACACCCTGAAGGGCGCGGCCGGGATGATCGAGGCGGTGCCGCTCAGGAAGGAAGCCCAGGCACTGGAACAGGTACTGCGCCAGACGGATCCGGTCGGCGCGGACGCCGCGTGGCAGCACCTGACCCGCCTGGAACAGGCGCTCGACCGCGTGCTGCGGGAACTCGATGCGGCCGCCACGACGGCAGACGACGCGACAGACGGCACGGCGAGCGGCGCTGCGCCGGCCGTCACGTCGGAACGTCAGATGGATCGGGCAGCGCATCAGGACACCGTGCGGCGTCTGGCCGCGATGCTGGACGAAGGCAACGGCGAAGCCGTCGACCTGGTGCACGAGGCCGATGTCGCCGGCACCTTGACGGCGCAACTGGGAGAACAACGCTACCGCCGGCTCGCGGACCTGATCGATACCTTCGATTTCGATGAGGCCCTGGCCCTATTGAAGGAGTGGTCCTAGGGCGCACCCGGCGGCCGGGAGATCAGCGGGTGTATTCCGCTTCCTCGTCGAAGGCGTCGGCACATGGCTTGCCGCAGAAACGGCGTACGCTGTCGAGCGGCTTTTCGCAATACCAGCACGACCCTTTCGGCGGCAGGCTCTGACGGGTCGGTACCGAGGCCGCGCCCAGCGACGCGGTGACCAGCGGTTCGACCGTCAAGCCCTTCTCGGGAAAACTGTCCTGTATCGTTTCCAAGGTTACCCCCTTACCGGCAACACGTCAGTAACGCTGAGATTACTTCAGTGGAACACCATGTGCATGAGAAAGCGCAAGCGCCGCTTGTGCATTGCGTGCTGTCGGGCCTTCGAGACCATTCAAGTGTGCGCCGAATACGATAGCTGTGCAACGTCACGTGCGCCGCGTCTTGAAGATACAACAGCCCCGGCGCCCCTTGGACGAACAAGGCAGAAGGCCCCCGGTCCATGCGGTTGCGGTAAATAATAGCAGTAATGATAAGGCCACACGCGGCTGTTCAATCGTGCGCGCAGCGTCTCGGATTTGCCACGGTGCCGGGATCCGGCACCGGTTCAACGGACGGGTTCGAGGGTCACGACCAGCGCACCGGGCGCGGTTTCCAGGCGCGTCGGCATGAACTGCACGCCGGCATAGCGCAGATCTTCGGGACGGAAGGTGTAGACCGCCATGTCGCGCACCAGCTGGCTCACCAGCAGGTCGGCCGCGTGGCCCAGGTCGCGCGAACGGTTGGCGTCGATGCCCTCGACATCGAAGCGGTCGACCCGGGTATCGGTCAGGAACACGGCATTGCGGGCGGCGTCCAGCACCAGGCGGCCGGACAGGCCCATGGTGCCGCGCCAAGACTGGCGCAGGAAAGGCGGCGCCACCGAGACGTCGAGCGTGAGGCCGACGCGATCGCGCTCCGGCAGGATCGCCAGTTGCGGACGGGTGAGCTGCACGTCGAACAGTTCGAGCATGCGGTTGTGCAGCGGGAAGCGGCGCTCGAGTCCAGCCTGCAGGCGCGCCTGGGTCAGCTCGACGCGGCGCGGTCCGACGATGCTGGCGCAGGAAGCCAGCAGCCCGGTCGCGGCCAGTGCCAGCGCCGCGCCACAGAAACGCCGCCGCGTGATGCCCTCTGCTGCCTTGTCCATGCCGCCCTCCTCGTCCGTGTTCAGTTGGGCAGAGGGTAGCACATCGTTTATCAGAGCATCATGCCGCCCGACGCTTCCACGCGCTGCCCGGTGATCCAGCCGCTGCCCTCGGCCAGCAGGGCCGCCGCCGCGCCGCCGATGTCGTCCGCCAGGCCGGCACGGCCCAGCGCCGTGCGCGACGCCACCCAGGCATTCAGCTCGGCATTGTCGCGCACGCGGCCGCCGCCGAAATCGGTGGCGATGGCGCCCGGCGCCAGCGTGTTCACCGCGATGCGGCGCCCGGCCAGTTCCAGCGCCAGGTAACGCGTCAGCACCTCGACCGCGCCCTTGGCCGCCGCATAGGCGCCGGCGCCCGGCACCGAGAAGCGCGTCAGGCCGCTCGAGACATTCAGGATGCGTCCGCCCTCGCGCAGCTGCGGTGCCAGCGCCTGGGTCAGGAACAGCACCGGCTTCACGTGGATGGCGACCATGGCGTCGAACTGCGCTTCGCTGGTTTCCATCAGCGGCACGTGCAGGCCGCTGCCGGCATTGTGGACCAGGATATCGACACCGTCCGCACCCCAGGCGGCGAGCGTGGCGCGCACCGATTCGGCAAACGCGGTGAAGGCGCCGGTGTCGGCCACGTCCAGGCGCAGCGCCTGCGCGCGGGCGCCGAGGGCTTCGATGGCGGCGACGCTATCGCGCGCCGCGGCTTCGTCTTCGCGGTAGGTCAGGATGACGTCGACGCCGGTCGGCGCCAGATGGAAGGCCATGCTGCGGCCCAGGCCGCGGCTGCCGCCGGTGATGAGGGCGATGCGCTTGTTCATTGCAGGACTCCTTGGTGGTGATCGGGAAGTCCAGTATATTTTTCGCGATTGAACTAATAAACCGGGCTATTCTGAATGGACCTTGCAGAATTCACTAATAATCTTCCACCATGAGCGAACTCGAGACCATCCAGATCTTCCTCAAGGTCGCGCAGCTGCAAAGCTTCAGCGGTGCCGCGCGCCAGCTCGGCCTGCCGAATGCGACCGTGTCGAGCGCCGTGCGCGAACTCGAAGCGGCGCTCGGCACGCGCCTGCTGCAGCGGACCACGCGCCGCGTGCAGATGACCCAGGAAGGCGAAGCGTTCTATGCGCGCAGCCGCGAACTGGTGGCCGACTTCGACGCGCTGCGCTCGATGTTCCGCAGCGGCGCCGACGTGCTCACCGGCCGCCTGCGCATCGACATGTCGGTGGCGATGGCCTCGCGCATCGTGCTGCCGCGCCTGGGCGGGTTCATGGCGATGCACCCGCAATTGCTGGTGGATCTCGGTACCGCCGACCGCCGCGTCGACGTGATCCGCGAAGGCTACGATGTCGTGCTGCGCGCCGGCACGCTGCAGGATTCGTCGCTGGTGGCGCGGCCGCTGGGCAGCTACCGCCTGGTCAACTGCGCCAGCCCGGCCTACCTCGAACAGTACGGCACGCCGCGCACGCCGGACGATCTCGCTCGTCATCGGGTGGTCCACTACGATGCGCTGCTGGGCGGCAGCGCGGCAAGCTGGGAATGGTTCGACGGCGAGAATACGCATGCCGCCCCGGTCGAGGCGGCCCTCACCGTGAACGGCACCGTGGCCTACGAGATGGCCTGCGTGGCCGGCCTCGGCCTGATCCAGGCGCCCGAAGCCGGACTGCGCGAGCACCTGCGCGACGGCGCGCTGGTCGAGGTGCTGCCGGAGTTCCGGCCGGCGCCGATGCCGCTCGCCTTCGTCTACCCGACGCGGCGCCACGTGCCGGCGCGGGCGCTGGCCTTCATGGACTGGGCGCAGGCGTTACTGGCGCCCTATCTCGAGGCGCGATAGCAAGTGGCGCTGCTTATTTACCGATACAGAACCGGCTGAAGATCACCCCCAGCAAATCGTCCGGCGTGAACTGCCCGGTGATGCTGGACAGCTGGTCCTGCGCCAGCCGCAGCTCCTCGGCGAACAGGTCCAGCGACTGGTCGTCCTGGGCCGCATGCGCGCCCGCCATCTGCAGGTGCTCGCGCGCAGCGCGCAGCGCGATCAGGTGGCGCTCGCGCGCCAGGTACAGCGACTCGCCGGTCTGCTGCCAGCCGGCGATGCGCAGCAGTTCGGCGCGCAGCAGGTCGATGCCGAGCTTTTCGTTCGCCGACAGGTAGATGTGGGTCGCGTCGGCGCTCGCATCCATTGACGGCTTGTGCCCCGACAGGTCGATCTTGTTCCAGATGCGGATCACCGGCACGCCCGACGGGAAGGCGGCGACGATGTCTTCGTCGGCCTCTGCCGGCCCCAGGCTGGCGTCGAGCAGGTGCAGGATCACGTCCGCCTTGCCGACTTCGCCCCAGGTGCGCTCGATGCCGATGCGCTCGACCACGTCGATCCCCTCGTCGATGGCGCGGATGCCGGCGGTGTCGACGATGTTGAGCGGGATGCCTTCGACCTGGATGGTCTCGGTGACTTTATCGCGCGTAGTGCCGGCGATCGGGGTGACGATCGCCACGTCCGAGCCGGCCAGCGCGTTCAGCAGCGAGGATTTGCCGACGTTCGGCTGGCCGACCAGCACCACGTTCAGGCCCTCGCGCAGCAGCGCGCCCTGCGCCGCCTGGCGGAACACTGCTTCCAGCGCCTCGACGATGCCCTTCAGCTGGCCGCGCGCGTTGGATTTTTCGAGGAAGTCGATCTCCTCTTCGGGGAAGTCGAGCGTGGCCTCGACCAGCATGCGCAGGTTGATGGTCTGCTCGACCAGTTGATGCACCACTTTCGAGAAGGCGCCGGACAGCGACTGCGTGGCCGACTTGGCCGCCGCTTCGGTCGAGGCGTCGATCAGGTCGGCCACCGCTTCGGCCTGGGCCAGGTCGAGCTTGTCGTTCAAAAAGGCGCGGCGCGTGAATTCGCCCGGCTCGGCCAGGCGCAGGCCGAGCGTGCTGCCTGCTTCCAGCACGCGCGCCAGCAGCATGCGCAGCACCACCGGGCCGCCGTGGCCCTGCAGTTCCAGCACGTCTTCGCCGGTGTAGGAATGCGGACCCTTGAAGTACAGGGCCAGGCCTTCGTCGATGACCGTGCCGGCGGCGTCCTTGAACGGCAAATAGGTGGCGTGACGCGGGGCCAGGGTGGTGCCGGGGAACAGGGCGTCGATCAGGGGCGCCAGCGACTTGCCGGACGCGCGCACGACGCCGATGCCGCCGCGGCCGGGGGCGGTGGCGATGGCGGCGATGGGGGAGGTGTCGAGTTTCATGGGGGGATTGTAGTGGATTACCCGGCTCACTCAAACAACGTCGTCCCTGCGGAGGCAGGGACCCAAGTTCGTGGCGGTTCGAAAAACTTGGGCCCCTGCCTGCGCAGGGGCGACGGTTTTACGGCCAGCTAAAATAAAAAAGCCCGTGCAAGCACGGGCTCTTCAGGCAGCGGCTAGCGATTACTTCGCCGGCGCATACTTCTTGGTGATCACGTACTGCTGCGCCATCGAGATCAGGTTGTTCACCACCCAGTACAGCACCAGGCCGGACGGGAAGAAGATGAAGATGACCGAGAACGCCAGCGGCATGAACATCATCATCTTGGCCTGCACCGGATCGGCCGGCTGCGGGTTCAGGCGGGTGGTCACGAACATCGAGATCGCGTACAGGATCGGCAGGATGAAGTACGGATCCGGTGCGGTCAGGTCGTGGATCCACAGGATCCATGGCGCGCCGCGCATCTCGACCGCGGCCTGCAGCACCCAGTACAGCGCCAGGAACACCGGCATCTGGATCAGGATCGGCAGGCAGCCGCCCAGCGGGTTGATCTTCTCGGACTTGTACAGCTCCATGGTGGCCTGCTGCATCTTGACCGGATCGTTCTTGAAGCGCTCGCGGATCGCCTGCATCTTCGGCGTCACGGTCTTCATCTTGGCCATGCTGCGGTAGCCGGCCGCCGACAGCGGGAAGAACAGCAGCTTGATCAGGATGGTGAAGGCGACGATGGTCCAGCCCCAGTTGCCGGTCATCTGGTGGAGCTGGTCCATGGCCCAGAAGATCGGCTTGGCGATGATGGTCGCCCAGCCGTAGTCGCGCACCAGTTCCAGGCCCGGGGTCACGGTTTCCAGGCGCTTCTCTTCCTGCGGACCCGAGTACAGGCGCGCATCGTTCGACACGGTCTGGCCCGGCTGCACGGTACCCAGCGGCTGCAAGGTGCCGATGGCGAACAGGTTGTTGCCCAGGCTCTTGGTGTAGATGTCGCGCTGCTGCTTGTCGGCCGGGATGAAAGCCGAGACGAAGAAGTGCTGCGAGATCGCCACCCAGCCGTCGTTGGCCTTGGTCGCGTGCTCGGCGCTGCCCTTGGCGATCTTGTCGAAGGTCAGCTTCTGGTACTTGTCCTGCGAGGTGTACAGGGTCGGACCGGTGTAGCTGCTGTTGAAGAAGGTATCGCCTTCCGGCTTGCTGCCGTCGTGCTGCAGCTGCAGGTACAGCGACGGGGTCACTGCCGCGGTGCCGACGTTGGTGACGTCGTGGCGCACGCCGATCACGTAGTCGCCCGGCTTGAAGGTGAAGGTCTTGGTCAGGCGCACGCCGCCCTGCTCCGCCTGCAGCACCAGTTGCACCTGGCCGTTGGCGTCCACGGTCGGGCCCGAGCTGACGACGAACGGGGTGTTATGGTTCGGCATCAGGCCGGCCGGGCTGTTGCCGGTCAGGCCGGTCTGGCCCAGGTAGGTGCGGCCCTTGGCCTGGTCGACGTGGAACAGCAGCTGGTTCTTGGTCGGGTCGATCTTGTCGCGGTACTTCAGCAGCTCCAGGCGACGGATCACGCCGCCGGCGGTGTCGATGTCGGCCTTGTAGACGTCGGTGGCGATCGTGACGATTTTCGTCTGGATCGGGGCCGGCGCAGTGCCGTCCGCCGCAGGGGCGCCGGGCACGGCGGCCGGGTTGGTGGTGGCGTTCGGCAGGTCGTTGACCTTCGGTTGCGCAGCGGGTGCGGTCGCGACCTTCGCCGGCGGTGCGGCCGAGAACATCGACTGCTTGCCGTTGGCGACCATCCAATCGTTCCACAGGACGATCAGGGAGACGGCGAACACGATCCACAAAATGGTACGTTTATTGAATTCCATTGAGGTCTTAGTCAGGAGTGCTTGCAGCCGCAAGCGGTTGGTGATGAATGCGCGTGTCCGTCGGGCGGCACCGGATCGACGCCGCCTTCGTTCCATGGATGGCAGCGGCCGAGCCGGCGCAGGGCCAGCCAGCCACCGCGCACGGTGCCATGGAGTTGCAGCGCTTCGACTGCATAGTGGGAACAGCTCGGATAGAAACGGCAGTTCTGTCCGAGCATCGGAGACACCAGTAACTGGTAACCGCGCAACAGCCAGACGAGCAGCCGGTTCATGATAGCGTCGGCCCCGACCCCGGGGGCATGGCGCCGGCCTGCGCTGGCGTGTCGGCGGCCGGCGCCGGCCGGCGCGGACGCGGCGCCTGCGACGCGAACAGCTTGGCCAGCTCGGTGCGCAGCAGCGCCTTCAGCGACGCCGTGGTGGCCGGGCCGCTCTTGGCGTTCACCGGACGCGCCAGGCGCACGATGCAATCGATGCCGGGCAGCGGCGTGGTGCGGAACAGTTCGCGCGTGATGCGCTTGATCGTGTTGCGCGTGACCGCGCGCGGGGCAAAACGTTTGGCCGCGACGACGCCCAGCCGCGCATGAGGCAGGGCGTTCGGTCGGGTGTAGAGCACGAAATGCGCGGTTTTTTGTGCAGGGCGCAAACGAAAAACGGATGAAAACTCATCCGTTTTTACGATACGCCGAACGCGCGCGAAGTCGTGCGAACCTTCGCCTGTCATGGCTGACCGCAGCGCGATTCGAAGGGCAGGCTTGGCTTAGACAGCCAGGCGCTTACGGCCCTTGGCGCGGCGTGCGTTCAGAACCAGACGGCCACCACGGGTAGCCATACGTGCGCGGAAGCCGTGCGTGCGCTTGCGACGAACGACGGAAGGTTGGTAAGTACGTTTCATGGTGGTCTCGCTTAGAGCAAATTAGAATGCAAAATCGGAGCCGTGCTCTAATGAGCCGGCATTACGCCAATGACATTTCGCAGTTGTTAAGCCAGCGTAACGCCACAGCAAAGCCTGTGCGCCTGTCGGCAGTTCGCTTGCTTGATTAGCTGCTTGACATGACGCATGGGCGGGGAACCCTGAATTAGACAGCATTTTTGATGCGACTGTCAAGGCAACTGTTGCGCTGCAACGGCGGCGCCCCCACCTCTTCCCTGCGCGCAAACGGTTGCGCCTGCGCCGCGCCCTGTTGAGATTCAGTGGAAAAATCCTGTGTCGCCTGTGGATAACTTTCGAGAACACAGGTAAAATAGAGTGTTACGCTTACTTTAGTCGGATGTATGGAAAACTTTTGGCAGACCTGTTCCCAGCAATTGGAACTCGAGCTGACACCGCAGCAATACACCGCGTGGATCAAACCGCTCATCGCCCTCGATTACGAGGACGGTAAGCTGCGCGTCGCCGCGCCCAACCGCTTCAAGCTGGACTGGGTCAAGACGCAGTTTGCAAATCGCATTACGGAACTGGCTTCCCAATACTGGGAACGGCCGGTGGACGTGCTGTTCGTGCTCGATCCGAAGAACAGCGCGCCCAAAAAGGCGACCACGTCCGCGCCGGCCGCGCCGAGCGGCGGCAACGGCATGAACGGCGGCGCCATCGGCGTGAACGCCGCGGCCGACCGCACCGTGCCGGACATGCCGGTGATCACGCCGGACAACGTCATCGCCAACAATCCGCGCCGCGAGCAGAGCCGCGTGAATCCGGACCTGACGTTCGAGAACTTCGTGACCGGTAAAGCCAACCAGCTGGCGCGCGCCGCCGCGATCCAGGTCGCGAACAACCCCGGCATCTCGTACAACCCGCTGTTCTTCTACGGCGGCGTCGGCCTCGGTAAGACCCACCTGATCCATGCGATCGGCAACCAGGTGATGGCCGACCAGCCGGGCGCGCGCATCCGCTACATCCACGCCGAGCAGTACGTGCGCGACGT
>Ga0308163_10001854_pt1 | contig 21209 bp, 19 predicted proteins | sample PhyTR1_FD_201037 | JGI IMG/M metagenome (GOLD analysis project Ga0308163, IMG submission 201037) | Phyllosphere microbial communities from UC Gill Tract Community Farm, Albany, California, United States - DLSLT.R1 | ecosystem: Host-associated > Plants > Phyllosphere > Unclassified | place: USA...
GCTGCGTCTTCAGTTGCAGTCAGACGAGCTTCGGTTTCTTTGGAGGCGCTGCTGCAACCGGTAGCCAGAACTGCGGCCAGGGCCAGAGCAGAGAATTTCAGAACGTTGTTCATCGTGTTCCCCTTAAAGGACTTCTATCAAATTAATCATCTCTCGAAAATGAGAAAATGACCGGCGTACATACTACCCATTGTTTGTAGTAAGTAAACGGACTAAGCGCAAGAACCGCATAAAATTCTTTGCTTTGAAAGTGTTCCGCGCACTTCTTCACGCTTTTTGTCTGGAAAAACCCAGCCCTGTCAGGCGAATACGCCTGTCAGTGGGGCGGCGGCGGTCGCTGACCCCGGGTGCGTCAATAACGTGACCAGGGTCGATTCATTGGGACGCCGGCCCCGGCCAAACTACGCTGAACCGCTTTACAGTCTTTTTTTGTATAGACGATGATCGGCGATGATGCTTGTTCTTTGGTGCTTAAAGTGACTTTGCCGAACCATTGACGTCTCAATGGACATTCCCCGGCGACGCCAGGTTCCATCCTGATGTCCGGTCAGATGTGCGGCAGTGCATTTTCCTGTTGATTCACTTGAGCGGATTCGATAATGGCGCCTACTATTTGCAGGTGCTCTTTGTTTGAGAACAGCCAGGCTCTTCTCGGTGTCCAAATCAGGCACAGGGTGGCGTAGAAGGCGGTATTGCGCGCACAGGCCCGAAAGGGGGGCGGCGCGCGGTGGTTTTCATACTTGCCTGTAGAGGTTCCTTCGCCGGACAAAGATGGGTAAGGTAAGGGTCCAATTCCAAGACCCGCGAGGAGTAGTGATGAGCGAGGCGTTGTCCATCCACCATGACCAGACCGGTCACCAGTTCGAAATCAACATCGACGGTCACCGAGCCTATCTGACGTACATGGACCTGGGGAAACAGACCCTGGATATCTATCGTACGTTCGTCCCCAACGCGTTGCGGGGACGAGGCATTGCTGCGGCACTGACTGAAGTGGCGCTCGATTACGCAGAAAGCATGGGCTACACCGTCATTCCCTCATGCTCTTACGTTGAGCGATACATGGAGCGCAATCAGCGTCAGGCCGCCAAGATCTGAGCCCTTGATTGAAGCCGTAAACGTTGTCATGAAAAACGCCGAGCAATTGCTCGGCGTTATTGTTTCTGGTGTAGCGGTCAGTCGCGCTTGCGCTTAGGCAGCACGTCCTTGAGCTTGGCGTGCATGCTGCGCAAGGTCTTCTCTGTGCTTTCCCAGTCGATGCAGGCATCGGTGATCGACACGCCGTATTGCAGGTCAGCGAGGTCCTTGGGAATCGCTTGGCAACCCCAGTTCAGATGACTCTCCACCATCAGGCCGATGATCGACTCGTTGCCTTCCAGGATCTGGTTGGCGACGTTTTCCATGACCAGTGGCTGCAGCGCCGGATCCTTGTTGGAGTTGGCGTGGCTGCAATCGACCATGATGTTCGGTTTGACCTTCGCCTTGTTCAGCGCCTGTTCACACAGAGCGACGCTGACCGAGTCGTAGTTCGGCTTGCCGTTGCCACCGCGCAGCACCACGTGACCGTACGCGTTGCCTTTGGTGGTGACGATGGAAACACCGCCTTCCTGGTTGATACCCAGGAAACGGTGCGGGCTCGATACCGACTGCAGGGCGTTGATGGCAACCGTCAGGCCGCCGTCGGTGCCGTTTTTGAAGCCGACGGCCGAAGACAGTCCGGACGCCATTTCACGGTGAGTCTGGGATTCGGTGGTGCGTGCGCCGATGGCCGACCAGCTGATCAGGTCCTGCAGGTATTGCGGCGAGATCGGATCAAGGGCTTCGGTCGCGGTGGGCAGGCCTTTCTCGGCCAGATCCAGCAGCAACTGGCGACCGATGTGCAGACCGTCCTGAATCTTGAAAGAGTCATCCAGATACGGGTCGTTGATCAGGCCTTTCCAGCCAACGGTGGTGCGCGGTTTTTCGAAATAGACACGCATGACCAGATACAGGGTGTCGGACACTTCCGCCGCCAATGCCTTGAGGCGTTCGGCGTATTCGTGAGCGGCCTTGATGTCGTGGATCGAGCACGGCCCGATCACGATGAACAGGCGGTGGTCCTTGCCATCGAGAATGTTGCGGATAACTTCGCGGCCCTTGCTCACGGTGGCCTGGGCGGCTGCGGTGAGGGGGATTTCGCGCTTGAGCTGATCCGGAGTGATCAGTGTCTCGTTGGAGGCAACGTTGAGGTCGTCAATCGGTAAATCAGCCATCGTGTTACTCATCAGGTCACGGATGCTGGCCGCCAACGTCCCCGTGCGGCGGAGCCGAGCATTATGGAGCGCAACGGGGGAGCCGAACCTTAGCGCGTTCGCCGGTACTTCGACAATGGGTAAACGTGGCTTTCCTCCAACAGGCACGGGATAGTCGAGCACATTTGTCCGCAGGCGGAGCAGACAGGGCGCCTGATGTGGGTAAACTGCGCCCTGTGGACGGACAGCGCACGAGGCGCACCCTGGAGAGATCGACGTGGATCAACTGCAACTGACGGATTTTGACCTCGATCAGCAGCTGCTGGCGCTACCTGGCGTCTCGCTACTTATATTCACCAGCGTGGGTTGCTCCAGTTGCCGCTGGGCCCGGCATCACCTGCCGGAGCAATCGCTGCCGGTCGAACGGCTGTGCTGGATCGATGCCGAGGAGAACGGTGGTGCAGTGCAACGCTATGGCGTATTCCACCTGCCTTCGCTGTTCGTCATTCGCGACGGAGAGTCTTACGGCGCGTTACGCAGCAAAATGTCCGCTGAAGCCATCACTGTCGGCCTGGAGCAGGCCTTGGCGCGCGCGCCTGACGAGTTACCTTGAACGGGGGAATCAATGAGCGAAACCATTAAAAAACCACGCGTGGGCATCATTGGCACCGGCGCCATCGGCGGTTTTTACGGCGTGATGCTGGCCCGGGCCGGCTATGACGTGCATTTCCTGCTGCGCAGTGAGTTCAGCGCGGTGTCGCAGAACGGTTTATGCGTGGACAGCCAGGTGCACGGTGCGTTGAGCCTGGAATCGGTTCAGGCGTATGCATCAGCCGGCGATATGCCCGCCTGTGACTGGCTGCTGGTGGGCGCAAAGACCACCGGCAATAACGGTGTCGCGCCAGCAATCATTCAGGCCGCCGCGCCGAACGCCAAGGTGTTGATGCTGCAAAACGGCCTGGGCGTCGAGGACGAGCTGCGCGCCGCTTTGCCCGACTCGCTGCATCTGCTTGGCGGACTGTGCTTCATTTGCGTACACCGCACCGGTCCCGGTCAGATCGCACACCAGGCATTCGGCGCCGTGAACATTGGATACCACAGCGGGCCCGCAGCCGAAGGTGCAGCCCGTCAGAACATTGTCGAAGAGGGGGCTGCGCTGTTCCACACGGCCGGTATCGAATCGGTGGCGATGGATAACCTCGAAAAGGCGCGCTGGCAAAAGCTGGTGTGGAACGTGCCTTACAACGGGTTATCAGTGTTGCTCAATGCCAGCACCACGCCGCTGATGGCGGACCCGGACAGCCGCGAATTGATTCAAGGGTTGATGGCCGAGGTGGTGCAGGGCGCTGAAGCCTGCGGCCATACCCTGCCGGAAGGGTACGCGGAGCAACTCTTCAAGGTTACCGGGCACATGCCGGATTACCGCCCGAGCATGCACCACGATTTCGTCGAACAGCGCCCTCTGGAGTTGGAAGCGATTTACGCAAACCCATTGGCAGCCGCGCTGGCAGCGGGCTGCGACATGCCGAAGATCCGGACGTTGTACCACGCGCTGTCCTTCATTGATCGCAGTCGTCGTGGTGCTTAGAGGCAAGCTTTCAGTAATCGCGCGCGCTGTCGACGCGCGAGCTCATTGAATTGACGGAGTAGCCGATGGCCAACCATCTGACCATGAAAACTGCAGGCGGCAAGCTGGTACTGGCGATCTCTTCGCGCGCGTTGTTCGATCTGCGGGAAAGTCATGCGATCTACATGGCAGACGGGGTTGCCGCGTATCGTCAGTATCAGATCGATCATGAAGATGAAGTGCTGGAGCCCGGCGATGCCTTTTTGCTGGTGGAAAAGCTGCTGAGCCTCAATGCCAGTCTCAATCAGTCACGCGTGGAGGTCATTCTGGTCTCACGCAACAGTGCGGACACGGGTCTGCGCGTCTTCAATTCGATCCAGCATTACGGTCTGGACATCTCCCGGGCGGCGTTTGTCGGAGGGCGCAGTCCGTTTCCTTACCTCGCGGCCTTCGGCAGCCACCTGTTTTTGTCCACTCACGCGGAGGATGTGCGCAGCGCGCTGGACGCGGGGTTTGCCGCGGCGACGATTTTGTCCGGTGGCGCACGGCGTGCGGCCAGCGCCGAACTGCGCATTGCGTTCGACGGTGATGCCGTGCTGTTTTCCGACGAGTCCGAGCGGGTCTATCAATCCGGTGGGCTTGAGGCCTTTCAGGCCAGCGAGCGGGAGGCGGCACGTCAGCCATTACCAGGTGGTCCCTTCAAACCCTTCCTCGCGGCGCTGAACCTGCTGCAGCGCGAGTTTCCTGAAGAGTCTTGCCCCATCCGCACGGCATTGGTCACCGCGCGTTCTGCGCCCGCTCACGAGCGTGTCATTCGCACGCTACGGGAGTGGGACATCCGCCTGGATGAGTCACTTTTTCTGGGTGGGCTGGAAAAATCGGCGTTCCTCGAAGCCTTCGCTGCCGATGTGTTTTTCGACGATCAGCCTGGGCATTGCGAGAAAGCACGCGAGGTGGTCGCCACAGGTCATGTCCCGCATGGCATCAGCAATGAGCTAAAACCCTGAACCTTTAGACCGGAAAGCTGTATCAAACCCGCCGATTCGCGTGCGCGCTGCTACGCTCAAGGGTGTCTCCGCCTTCATGTCTGCCGGGAGGTCACATGATTCGCTCGATGCTGTATGCCACGGACCTCGGTCTTTACGCGCCCTATGTTCTGCAGCATGCGCTGGCACTGGCTAAAACGTTCAATGCCGAGCTTCACGTGGTCCATGTCGTCGAGCCCATGGGGCTGTTTGCCGAGTCCGTGCTGCAAAGCTATCTGGCCGAGGACGTGCTCAGAGAGTTGCACAGCGAAGGCGTGAATTCGGTCATCGAAGGTATCGAACTGAGGGTGCTCGCCAGCTTTCGTGATGAGCTCGGCGAGGATCACCAGGACCTTGAACTTATTCGCAGTGTACGCGTCGTCCAGGGCGACCCCTCTAAGGTCATCCTCGAACAGGCGCAGAGGCTTGAAGTCGATCTGCTGGTGGTCGGCAGCCATAGCCACGGTGCCGAGGGGGATACACCGATCGGACGAACCGCAGCGAGGGTCCTACAGCTTTCCGAAGTGCCGGTGTACATGGTGCCGATGGTACAGAACCGTTCCGGCGCGTGAGCGTAAAAGAGGGGGAGCGCATGGGGCGTGAAAAAAGCAGCGTGCCATTACCGTTCAAAAGTGATAAAAAGTTCTATCTTTGCCTTCCTGACCATTAATCCAGTTATATACCGTCGCTGATGCCTGCGGCGTCTTCCGGCTTTGAGGGACACATATGAAGCTTCAGCAATTGCGCTACATCTGGGAAGTGGCGCACCACGACCTCAACGTTTCGGCGACGGCACAAAGCCTGTATACCTCGCAGCCAGGTATCAGCAAGCAGATCCGTTTGCTCGAAGACGAGTTGGGCGTCGAGGTTTTTGCACGTAGCGGCAAGCACCTGACACGTGTGACACCGGCGGGGGAGCGGATCATTACCACGGCAGGCGAAATCCTGCGCAAGGTCGAAAGCATCAAGCAGATCGCTCAAGAGTTCTCCAACGAGAAGAAAGGCACTCTGTCGATTGCGACGACGCACACCCAGGCGCGTTATGCCTTGCCGCCCGTTATCAGTAATTTCATCAAACAGTACCCGGACGTGGCATTGCACATGCACCAGGGTTCGCCGATGCAGATCGCTGAAATGGCCGCGGACGGTACTGTGGATTTCGCGATTGCCACGGAGGCGTTGGAATTGTTCGGCGATCTGGTGATGATGCCGTGCTACACCTGGAACCGCTGTGTGGTCGTGCCTCAGGGGCACCCGCTGACCAAGCTGCCCAAGCTGACGCTGGAAATTCTGGCCGAATACCCGATCGTGACGTATGTGTTCGGTTTCACCGGGCGTTCGAAGCTGGACGAAGCGTTCAGTCATCGCGGTCTGACACCCAAAGTGGTGTTCACCGCCGCCGACGCCGACGTGATCAAGACCTACGTAAGGCTGGGACTGGGCGTGGGCATCGTCGCGAAAATGGCTGTCGACCCTAAGCTGGACAGCGATCTGGTGGTGCTGGATGCCAGTGAACTGTTCGAAGCCAGCATCACCAAGATCGGGTTCCGTCGCGGCACGTTCCTGCGGGGCTTCATGTGCGACTTCATTGAGAAGTTCGCGCCGCACCTGACTCGCGATGTCATGGCCAAGGCGATCCAATGCCATAACAAGCAGGAACTGGAAGAGCTGTTCGACGGCGTGGTGCTGCCGGAACATTGACAGTCATGAGTGTGTAGGAGCGTGCTTGCCCGCGATTTTTCAGCCACGGTATTGGATCTGTGGCTGAGACAACGCGATCGCGGGCAAGCACGCATCTACGGTTCGGCGGTCATCAGGCTTTAGTGATCAAATTCCCCGAATGCAGCCCGCATTCCTTCTGCGTTGCCTCTTCCCACCACCAGCGACCTTCGCGCTCATGCTGATTCGGCAGCACCGGGCGCGTGCAAGGCTCGCAGCCAATGCTGATGAAACCGCGCTCATGCAAACTGTTGTAAGGCAGTTCGAGCATGCGGATGTAGTTCCAGACGTCTTCGCTGCTCATCTGCGCCAGGGGGTTGAATTTGTACAGGGGGCGCTCAGGCGTCGAAAACGCGCTGTCGATTTCGACCACCGCGACGCTGTTGCGGGTGCTCGGGCTCTGATCGCGACGCTGGCCGGTCGCCCACGCCTTAACGTCGGCCAGTTTGCGGCGCAGCGGTTCAATCTTGCGCACGCCACAGCATTCACCATGGCCGTCCTTGTAAAAGCTGAACAGTCCCTTTTCTTTGACGAAAGGCTCAAGCTTTTCGCGATCAGGTGAAACGATATCGATGGCGATCTTATATTGCTCGCGGACCTGATCGATAAAGCGGTAGGTTTCCGGATGCAGACGGCCGGTGTCGAGGCTGAAGACCTTGACGTTCTTGTTGATCTTCCAGGCCATGTCCACCAGCACCACGTCTTCCGCGCCGCTGAAGGAAATCCACAGTTCGTCGCCGAAGTGCTGGAAGGCGAACTTCAAAATGTCCTGGGCGGACTTGTTAGCGTAGGTCGCTGCAATCTCGGCGACGTCGAAGGGATGGCTCATCAGGCGGCTTCCTAATCGGTGGCGGCGCGTAAGCGCTCTTAATGCGGCGCTTGAGCGCTCGTAGTGGCGCAGATGGTAACAAAAACCTTCGGCGATTTGCCTGAAACCTGAGTTTGCGCACTGCCCGTTGAGCTGGTTAGAGTGCTGCTTCCCCGACGTCGCATGACTGAACACACAAGGAGTGGTTTGTGGAAATTGCCTGTCTTGACCTGGAAGGTGTGCTGGTCCCGGAAATCTGGATCGCGTTCGCGGAAAAAACCGGTATCGAGTCGCTGCGCGCGACCACACGCGATGTCCCCGACTACGACGTGCTGATGAAGCAACGCCTGCGCATTCTCGACGAGCATGGGCTGAAGCTGTCAGACATTCAGGAGGTCATTGCCACGCTAACGCCGTTGGAAGGCGCGGTGGATTTTGTCGACTGGCTGCGCGAACGGTTCCAGGTGGTCATTCTCTCTGACACCTTTTACGAGTTTTCCCAGCCGCTGATGCGCCAGCTGGGTTTCCCGACCTTGCTCTGCCACCGTCTGGTGACCAATGACGCGGGACGTGTGGTCGGTTACCAACTGCGGCAGAAAGACCCGAAGCGTCAGTCGGTGCTGGCCTTCAAAAGCCTGTATTACCGCGTGATCGCAGCGGGGGATTCGTACAACGACACAACCATGCTGGGTGAGGCCGATGTCGGGATTCTGTTTCATGCGCCCGACAATGTGATTCGGGAATTTCCGCAGTTCCCGGCCGTGCACTCGTTTGACGCCTTGAAAAAGGAATTCATCAAGGCGTCAAATCGGGCGTTGAGTCTGTAAGCTTTGCAGCGCCCATTGTCATGGGCGTTACAGCGACTCAAGCGTCTGCATCAAAACCCGAACTTTGGTGAAGGTTTCCTGGTATTCGGCTTCCCACTGCGAGTCGGCGACGATACCGCCGCCGCCCCAGCAGACTATCTGCCTATCTTTGGCCAGCAAGCTGCGAATGGCGATGGAACTGTCCATCTCGCCGCGCACGTCCAGGTATAACAACGACCCGCAATACAACGCCCGACGACTGGGCTCAAGTTCATCGATGATCTGCATGGCGCGGATTTTCGGCGCGCCAGTGATTGAGCCGCCGGGGAAACTGCCGCCAATCAGGTCCAGTGCGTCCTTGCCCATCGCCAGTTCGCCCGTCACGGCGCTGACCAGATGGTGGACATTCGGGTAGCTTTCGAGGCTGAACAGTTCCGGCACCTTCACCGAGCCGGTGCGGCAGCTGCGACCCAGGTCGTTGCGCAGCAGGTCGACGATCATCAGGTTTTCAGCGCGGTCTTTCGGGCTGCGCAGCAGTTCGTCGGCATAGGCCGCGTCTTCGGCCGCATCCTTGCCCCGTGGTCGGGTGCCTTTGATAGGGCGGGTTTCCACTTGGCGCTGGCTGACTTTGACGAAGCGCTCCGGCGACAGACTCAGCACCGCGTCGCCATCGGGCAGGCCGAGATAGCCGGCAAACGGGGTAGGGCAGGCGACACGCAATGCCTGATAGGCCGCCCACGGATCTCCGCGATATTTGGCCCGGAAGCGTTGCGCGTAATTCACCTGATAGCAGTCGCCGGCGTGAATGTAGGCATGAATACGCTCGATGGCGTGCTGATACTGGTCGGCAGCGATGTCCGGAGCAAAAGCAGCCGCCAGCTGGAAACGTGCGTCGTCTTTGGCAAGTCGTTGCTCAAATAGACCGATCAGTCGCTGACGCTCATCGTTGATGAGTGACGGGTGGAATACCAGTTGGCTGGTGCCCGTCTGGTGATCGCTGATCAATGCCCATGCATAGAGCCCGAGCCGGGCCGAGGGCAGATGCAGATCATCGATGGCCTGCGAGGGAAGGGGTTCGAGCAGCCGGCCAAAATCGTAAGCCAGATAGCCGATCAGTCCTCCGGCAAACGGCAGCGGGTTTCCTTCCGGTAAATCCGCCTCGCCCATTTGGACAAGACGGTCGCGCAGTCGCTGCAGGAAGGCGGTGCCGCTTTCATCGGCCGCCGGCGCCAACGTCTCCAGCGGCCAGGCACTGAGGATGTCGAAGCGCCCGCGTTCAGCCTCGGGCCGGCCGCTGTCCAGCAACACGGCGCCGGGCGCATGGCGAATGATCGAGAAGTACCCGGTCGGGTCGACCTGATAGGCAAGCGGGTGTACGGAGCAGGTTGGCATTCGAGGTAAATCAGTCGTGGCAGCGGAGGGCGATTGTAGTCCTGCGGGAGGGTTGAGTCCTAGAGGTCATGTCGGGTCTGATCTGTGGTGGGGCGCATTGATCACATCCCCGTCAAACGTGCCCGAACAATTCCTGAGCGAATTTAACGCGTTCTTCCGGGCTCTCGTGTCTGCCTTGAGCGGCGAGCTCGGCCAGTCGCTGCTCGACGGCTGTGGTGCGATGCGTCAGGCCACAGTCGTTGGCGATCTGAATGTTCAGGCCCGGACGGGCGTTGAGTTCCAGAATCAGCGGGCCCCGGTCCTGATCCAGCACCATGTCGACGCCAATGTAGCCCAGGCCGCACAGCTCGTAGCATTCAGCGGCCAGTTTCATGAATCCGTCCCAGTTGGGCAGCTGCACGCCATCCACCGCGTTGGTGGTGTCCGGGTGTTTGCTGATGATGTTGTTCAGCCAGGTGCCGCGCAGGGTTAGGCCGGTGGCCAGGTCAACGCCGACGCCGATGGCACCCTGGTGCAGGTTGGCCTTGCCCCCGGACTGGCGGGTCGGCAGGCGCAACATGGCCATGACCGGGTAACCCATCAGCACGATCACCCGGATGTCAGGCACGCCCTCGTAACTGATGCTCTTGAAGATCTGGTCGGGCGTCACGCGGTACTCGATCAGCGCACGGTCCCGGTGTCCGCCCAGGGAATACAGGCCGGTGAGGATGCTGGAAATCTGATGCTCGATTTCTTCGTGGCTGATGATGCGCCCGGAGATCGTGCGAAAGCGCTCTTCGAAGCGGTCTGCAATCACCAGAATGCCGTCGCCGCCAGCACCTTGTGCAGGTTTGATGACGAAGTCACTGCGTCCGCCGATGATGTCGTCGAGCTTCTCGATTTCTTTCTCGGTGGAAATGATGCCGTACATTTCAGGGACATGAATGCCAGCAGCGATGGCCCGTTCTTTGGTGATGATCTTGTCATCCACGATGGGATACAGGCTGCGCTTGTTGTACTTGAGCACGTAGTCGGCGTTACGCCGGTTGATGCCCATGATCCCTTTTGCTTCGAGAGCCTTCCAGGTTTTCCACCAGCCGATCATTTGGCGTTTTCCCGCTCGGCATCTTCCTTCAAGAAAGCCTTGAAACGCACCAGTTCGGTCAGTCGGTAGCCGCGATAGCGACCCATTGCCAGCATGAAGCCGACAAGAATCAGCAAAATGGCCGGGAACGTGAACACGAAGTAGATGAGCTCCGGGACGCTCATGATGATGTGCGCCAGCGAAGCGGCGAAGAGCGTGCCGATGGCGACTTTCATGGCGTGGCTGCCGCCCCGTTCTTCCCACGTGATCGACAGGCGTTCGATGGTCATGGTCAGAATCACCATTGGGAACAATGCCACCGACAGGCCTCGCTCAAGCCCCAGCTTGTGGCTGAACAGGCTGATGGCGGCAATCAGCACGACCACGAAGGTCAGCACCACCGACAATCTGGGTAACATCTGCAGCTTGAGGTGTTCAAGGTAGGAGCGCAGCGACAGCCCCAGCGCGGTAATGATCGTGAACAGGACGATGCCAAAGCCCAACTGAGTTTCCCGAAACGCCAGTGCGATCAGTACGGGGGTGAACGTGCCCAGGGTCTGCAGGCCGATCAGGTTGCGCAGGATCAGAATGACCAACACCCCGATCGGGATCATCACCATGATCATGAAGGTCTGCTGGGTTTGCAGCGGCAGGCCGTACAGCGAGTATTCGAGGAAGTCGGCGTCCGTGCTTTCGTCAGTCAGTTTGGCGAGGCGAATGGCGTTCATCTCGCTGTTATTCAGGCTGAAGCTGACCGTCGCTTTCTTGCCGCCTTCGACGGTGATCAGGTTGTCGTCGCCAATCCACCATAGAAGACGGTCCTGCGGCAGGCCGGCTTCACCGGTCTCGGGGTTGAAATACAGCCAGTCCTTGCCGTTGAAACTGCGCAACCATAGCTCGGGTGTCTGCGGCTGGTCGGCGACCAGGCGGATGGTGTGGACTTTCTCGACGGGAACGTGAGCAATGGACAGCAGGATTTCGGTGATGCGGGCTTTGTTCTGCACCGAGGTGTCGCCCGCCAGGAGCAGCTTGACGTTGTCGTCGCTCAGATTGTTGACGCGTCGGATGGCCTCGCTGACGAAAGTTTCGACATCGGCCGAATGCTGGCGGATCGGAGCGAGAAGGGCGTCAGCGGCGATTTTTTCCGGGCCTTCCACGGCGATGCTGTCGCGAAAGATCGGGCCCTTGACCTTGGCTTTTTCGCCGCTGTAGCGCTTGGTCAACACCAGGCGGTAGTAAAGCGTCTGGTTGCCATTGGCGCGTCGTGCGGACCACGTGACTTTGCGATTGCCATCGGCGCGGTTGACGTTCACACCGTAGTTGTTGGAGATGAAGCTTTCGTTGAGGCTGATGTAGTCGCGCGAGAGCGGCGGTACATACATCTGGACCTTGACCGAATCTTTCGGGTTGGCCACGAACTCGACCTTGGCGTCGATGTTCCATAAATCGTCGGTTTCGTCTTCGGTCACCGGGATGCCGAGCACCAATATCTGATAGGCCGTGATCGCGATCCCCAGTGCCACCAGGGCCGTGATCAGGATTTTCAGATGAAGGGTTAGAGAGCGCATGTGTTTACTCTGCGGTTTGAGCATCAGTGACGCAGGCGGGTTTGCCCGCTGCATATTTAAGGCTTGGATCGACCAGCGCGTCGAAGCGTTTGAGCGCTTCGGAGCCAATCAAAAGCGGGTATTGGAATGCACTTCGGTCGGTCAAGTTCACTTCTATGGTGCGTGAAGCCCTGCCCATGCACACATCGAGGCTGATCACCGGCCGCGAGGTGTATTTCTTTTCGTCGTCGGGATCGACATCGCCCGCACGGCGCTTGATCTTGCTGACCCTGGCCAAGGGCCGTTCGATCGGGTGTTCGTGGGCGTCATCGATGGCCAGGTAGAAGCGTACCCAGGACTCGCCGTCACGTTTGAAACGCTTGATGTCGCGCGCGCTCAGCGAAGCCGTTTTGGCACCCGTGTCCAGTTTTGCCGCGACTTGAAGGTCAATGCCGGCCAGTTCAGCGTACTCGTTCAGTCCATAGACGGTCTTGTCGGCTGCCAGGCTCGAATCCGGGCGGAGCACGCCCGACAGGAGCAGGCATAAGAGAAGAAGTAGGGAATGGCGGCTCATAGGTCCTGGCAGGGTGGAGGGAAACGAGGAGCGGTTCTGACGTCAGTTCGGGATTCGGACTGGCTTGAGCGCCTCGGCCCGCAAAGACGTCCCTGATCGCAGGGTCAGGCAGGCTGATGCGGTCGGCATTCTAGCATGAAGGTTTTATGGCGCCAGTAACGGGTTGGATGGACAGTACCTGAGGGAAAAGGCTTCATGCTTCGAGGTTATTAGACGATTGTCGACAATCTCTAATTTGCCTTTGACTGGAAGGGAGTATTTGACTAGCTTTAGCCGCATTCCATTAAAAGGTGTCGACAATGCTGGATTCCATCGAAACCCCAGCGATTGCTCAGGTCGATTCGGAAACGTTGTCGGAGAACGTCTTCCGGCGCATCCAGGCTGCGATCGTTAAAGGTGAGATTGCGCCGGGCAGCAAGATTTCCGAGCCGGAACTGGCGCGTACCTATGGCATCAGTCGGGGGCCGCTGCGTGAGGCGATCCATCGTCTCGAAGGCCAGCGCCTGCTGGTGCGCGTTCCGCATGTTGGCGCTCGAGTGGTGTCCTTGAGTCATGCCGAACTCGTGGAGCTCTACGAAATTCGCGAATCGCTGGAAGGCATGGCGTGCCGGCTCGCTGCCGAGCGCATGACCGCTCAGGAGGTCGACGACTTGCGCCGTGTGCTCGAGACTCACGAGCGCGACACGGCGTTTCAGGCGGGTGTGGGTTATTACCAGCAGGAAGGCGATTTCGACTTTCATTACCGGATCATTCAGGGCGCGCGCAACAGCACGTTGACCCAGATGCTCTGCGGCGAGCTTTACCAACTGGTGCGCATGTACCGCATCCAGTTTTCCACCACGCCCAATCGCCCGCGTCAGGCCTTCACGGAGCATCATCGCATTCTGGATGCCATCGCCGACCGCGACGGAGAATTGGCCGAATTATTGATGCGCCGCCATATCGGCGCATCGAAACGCAATATCGAACAGCGCTATCAAGAACAACGCCATCAAGCCACTCCTGCCCGAGGTGAACAATGACTTCAAGAACGACTGCCGGCCAACGCTTCCGTGATGCCGTCGCGAGCGAGCATCCTTTGCAAGTGGTCGGCGCCATCAATGCCAATCACGCGCTGTTGGCGCAACGTGCCGGCTTCAAGGCGATCTACCTGTCGGGCGGCGGTGTGGCGGCCGGCTCGCTGGGTGTGCCTGATCTGGGCATCACCGGCCTGGACGACGTATTGACCGATGTCCGTCGCATCACCGATGTCTGCGAGTTGCCATTGCTGGTGGACGTGGACACCGGGTTCGGGGCGTCGGCGTTCAACGTGGCGCGGACCGTGAAGTCGATGATCAAGTTCGGCGCGGCGGCCATGCACATCGAGGATCAGGTGGGCGCCAAGCGTTGCGGCCACCGTCCGGGCAAGGAAATCGTCTCGCAGCAGGAAATGGTCGACCGCATCAAGGCGGCGGTCGATGCGCGCACTGATGACAGTTTCGTGATCATGGCGCGGACCGATGCGCTGGCGGTCGAAGGGCTGGAATCCGCACTGGACCGTGCGGCCGCGTGCATCGAGGCGGGGGCGGACATGGTGTTCCCCGAGGCCATCACCGAGCTTCAGATGTACAAACTGTTCGCGTCGCGGGTGAACGCGCCGATTCTGGCGAACATCACTGAATTTGGCTCGACGCCGCTGTTTACCACGGAAGAGTTGAAGTCGGCGGAGGTTTCGCTGGTGCTGTATCCGCTGTCGGCCTTCCGCGCAATGAACAAGGCCGCCGAAAACGTGTACACGGCGATTCGTCGCGACGGCACGCAGAAGAACGTTGTCGACACCATGCAGACCCGCATGGAACTGTATGAGCGCATCGATTACCACGCCTTTGAACAAAAGCTGGACGTGCTGTTTGCGCAGAAGAAGGGCTGAATATTCCCGATTGTAGGAGCGCGCTTGCCCGCAATAAAGGTGCGTCAGCCAGCCTCTATGTCACAGGCATATCGCATTCGCGGGCAAGCGCGCTCCTACACAAAACGGTTATGTAGACAGAACTGAATTGCCGATTCCCCGAAAACTATAAGATTGGAGACAGCAATGGCTGAAGCAAAAGTATTGAGTGGCGCAGGCCTGCGTGGCCAGGTGGCTGGGCAGACGGCGCTGTCGACCGTTGGCCAGGCCGGCGCCGGGTTGACCTATCGCGGTTATGACGTGCGCGAGCTGGCGGCTGATGCCCGTTTTGAAGAAGTGGCCTATTTGCTGCTGTACGGCGAGCTGCCGACTCAGGCGCAACTGGACCGTTACCTGGAAAAGCTGCAAGGGCTGCGTGACCTGCCGCAAGCCTTGAAAGAAGTGCTGGAGCGTATTCCTGCCGACACCCATCCGATGGACGTGATGCGCACCGGCTGCTCGATGCTTGGCACGCTGGAACCTGAAGTCAGCTTCGATCAGCAGCACGATTCCACCGACCGGCTGCTGGCCGCGTTCCCGGCGATCATGTGTTACTGGTACCGCTTCAGCCACGAGGGCAAGCGGATCGACTGCGTGACCGACGAGGTGTCCATTGCTGGACATTTCCTCAAGCTGCTGTTGGATAAAACGCCGAGCGAGCTGCACCGCAAGGTGATGGACGTCTCGCTGATTCTGTACGCAGAGCATGAATTCAACGCCTCGACGTTTACCGCGCGGGTCTGCGCGTCGACCTTGTCGGACCTGTTTTCGTGTGTCACGGCTGCTATCGGCACGTTGCGCGGCCCGTTGCATGGCGGCGCCAACGAAGCGGCCATGGACATGATCGAGAAGTTTTCCTCGGCCGAAGAAGCCACTCAAGGCACGCTGGCGATGCTGGCGCGCAAGGACAAGATCATGGGGTTCGGCCACGCGATCTATAAAGACAACGATCCGCGTAATGAAGTGATCAAGGGCTGGTCCAGAAAACTGGCGGACGAGGTCGGCGACACGGTGTTGTTCCCGGTGTCTGAAGCCATCGACAAGACCATGTGGGAGCAGAAAAAGCTGTTTCCCAACGCCGATTTCTATCATGCCTCGGCGTATCACTTCATGGGAATTCCGACCAAATTGTTCACGCCGATCTTCGTTTGTTCGCGCCTGACGGGATGGGCCTCCCATGTGTTCGAACAGCGCGCCAACAACCGCATCATCCGTCCAAGCGCCGAATACATCGGCGTCGAGCAGCGCACGTTCGTGCCAATCGAGCAGCGCTGAAGGGTGGGGATGCCTGAATACCTGTAGGCGCGCGCTTGCCCGCGAAGGCGGTACTACCCGCAACAGGGGTGTCGACCGACCGCCGCTTTCGCGAGCAAGCTCCCACAGGGGCTTTACTGACTTCAGATCTGGCGCAAGCCTCCCTGTCGAAATGACCGTGACCGAGTCCTGATGATGAATACTGAACATCGCAAACAACTGCCCGGTACCTCGCTTGATTACTTCGACGCCCGAGCGGCGGTTGATGCCATCAAGTCCGGTGCCTACGCAACCCTGCCATACACCTCCCGCGTGCTGGCCGAAAACCTGGTCCGCCGCTGCGACCCCGCGACCTTGAAGGCATCGCTGACGCAACTGATCGAGCGCAAGCGCGACCTCGACTTTCCGTGGTTTCCGGCACGTGTGGTGTGCCACGACATTCTGGGGCAGACCGCGCTGGTCGACCTCGCCGGGCTGCGCGACGCCATTGCCGACATGGGCGGTGATCCGGCGCAGGTCAATCCGGTGGTGCCGGTGCAATTGATCGTCGACCACTCGCTGGCCGTCGAGTGTGGTGGCTACGACCCCGACGCGTTCACCAAGAACCGTGCGATCGAAGACCGTCGCAACGAGGACCGTTTCCACTTCATCAACTGGACCAAGCAGGCATTCAAGAACGTCGAGGTGATTCCACCGGGCAACGGCATCATGCACCAGATCAACCTGGAGCGAATGTCGCCGGTGATTCAGACGCTCCATGGCGTCGCATTCCCGGATACCTTGGTGGGGACCGACAGCCATACGCCGCACGTTGACGCCCTTGGAGTGGTCGCCATCGGTGTTGGCGGCCTGGAAGCCGAGAACGTCATGCTCGGTCGTGCGTCGTGGATGCGTTTGCCGGACATCATCGGTGTCGAGTTAACCGGCCGCCCACAGCCAGGTATTACTGCGACCGACGTGGTGTTGGCGCTGACCGAGTACCTGCGCAAACAGAAAGTCGTCGGGGCGTACCTCGAATTCTATGGCGAGGGCGCTCGGGCGCTGACGCTGGGGGATCGCGCGACGATTTCCAACATGGCACCCGAATACGGCGCCACGGCGGCGATGTTCTCCATCGATCAGCAAACCATCGACTACCTGAAGCTCACCGGCCGTGAAGACGATCAAGTGAAACTGGTGGAAACCTATGCCAGGGAAACCGGCCTGTGGGCTGACAGCCTGACGACCGCCGAATACGAGCGGGTATTGAGCTTCGACCTGTCCAGTGTGGTGCGTAACATGGCCGGGCCGTCCAATCCCCATGCCCGTGTCGCGACATCGGATCTGGCAGCCAAAGGCATCGCCAGTGCCTGGGAAGAAACGCCCGGCCAAATGCCCGACGGCGCGGTCATCATTGCCGCTATCACCAGTTGCACCAACACCAGCAACCCGCGCAACGTGATTGCCGCAGGTTTGTTGGCCCGTAATGCCAACGCACGGGGCCTGACCCGTAAGCCGTGGGTCAAGTCTTCGCTGGCGCCGGGCTCCAAGACCGTCGCGCTGTACCTGGACGAGGCCGGGCTGACCACCGAACTGGAGCAACTGGGTTTCGGCGTCGTCGCCTTTGCCTGCACCACCTGCAACGGCATGTCCGGTGCGCTGGACCCAGTGATTCAGCAGGAAATCATCGACCGCGACCTGTACGCCACCGCCGTGTTGTCAGGCAACCGCAACTTCGATGGCCGTATCCACCCTTACGCCAAGCAGGCGTTTCTTGCCTCGCCACCGCTGGTGGTGGCCTACGCGATCGCGGGCACCATCCGCTTCGATATCGAGAAGGATGTGCTGGGGATGGGGACAAACGGCCAGGAAATTCGCCTGAAAGACATCTGGCCGACGGACGAAGAAATCGATGCGGTGGTCAAGGCCTCGGTCAAGCCGGAGCAGTTCCGCCAGGTCTATATCCCGATGTTTGCGATCCATGAAGACACCGGTCCGAAGGTCGATCCGCTTTACGATTGGCGCCCGATGAGCACCTACATTCGGCGTCCGCCTTACTGGGAAGGCGCGCTGGCGGGAACGCGTACGCTCAAGGGCATGCGACCCCTGGCGGTGTTGCCAGACAACATCACCACTGATCACCTGTCGCCGTCCAACGCGATCATGCTCGACAGCGCGGCAGGCGAGTACCTGGCGAAAATGGGCCTGCCGGAAGAGGACTTCAACTCGTACGCAACCCACCGTGGAGACCACCTGACCGCTCAGCGCGCGACGTTCGCCAACCCTAAACTGTTCAACGAAATGGTTCAGGAAGGCGGCAAGGTCAAGCAGGGCTCGCTGGCGCGGATCGAGCCGGAAGGCAAGGTGACCCGTATGTGGGAAGCCATCGAAACCTACATGGAGCGCAAACAGCCGCTGATTATCGTTGCGGGCGCCGATTACGGTCAGGGTTCGTCCCGCGACTGGGCGGCCAAGGGCGTGCGATTGGCGGGCGTGGAAGCCATCGTTGCTGAAGGTTTCGAGCGCATCCACCGCACCAACCTCGTCGGCATGGGCGTGTTGCCGCTGGAGTTCAAACCCGGGACCGACCGCACGACATTGGGCATCGACGGCACCGAGACCTATGACGTCATCGGCGAGCGCACGCCGCGTGCGACGCTGACACTGGTGATTCACCGCAAGAACGGTGAGCGTCTGGACGTGCCGGTCACCTGCCGTCTCGACACCGGCGAAGAGGTGTCGATTTACGAGGCGGGCGGTGTCTTGCAGCGCTTCGCTCAGGACTTCCTCGAATCGGCCTCCGTGGCCTGATGACGTGCCGACGCGACCATACGGTGATGTCGGCGTTTGAACGAAAGGAAAACGACTCCATGGCTCATACAGCACAAATCAGGATTCCCGCGACCTACATGCGTGGCGGCACGAGTAAAGGCGTGTTTTTTCGCCTGCAGGATCTGCCCGAGGCCGCCCAGGTGCCGGGTCCTGCCCGTGACGCCCTGTTGCTGCGGGTGATCGGCAGTCCCGACCCTTATGCCAAGCAGATCGATGGCATGGGGGGCGCGACGTCCAGTACCAGCAAGACCGTGATTCTGTCCAAAAGCCTCAAGGCCGATCACGACGTCGACTACCTGTTCGGCCAAGTGTCCATCGACAAGCCGTTTGTGGACTGGAGCGGCAACTGTGGCAACCTTTCGGCGGCAGTCGGGCCGTTCGCGATCAGCAACGGCCTGGTGGATGCCAGCCGCGTGCCGGATAACGGCGTCGCCGTGATCCGTATCTGGCAAGCCAATATTGGCAAGACGATCATTGCACATGTGGCAATGACCAACGGCGCGGTGCAGGAAACCGGTGATTTCGAACTCGATGGCGTGACCTTTCCGGCCGCCGAGGTTCAGCTGGCGTTCATGGACCCGGCCGCGGAAGAAGAGGGGGCGGGCGGTTCGATGTTCCCGACCGGCAATCTGGTGGACGAGCTCGAGGTGCCGGGCGTTGGCACGTTCAAGGCGACGATGATCAATGCCGGCATACCGACCATTTTTGTCAACGCCAGCGACATCGGTTACACCGGCACCGAGTTGCAGGAGGCGATCAACAGCGATGCAAATGCCTTGAACAGGCTTGAGACCATTCGTGCTTACGGCGCGGTGCGGATGGGGTTGATTGCCCATGTAGACGAAGCGGCCAAGCGGCAGCACACGCCCAAAGTGGCGTTCGTCGCTGCGCCCAGCGAGTACGTATCTTCCAGCGGCAAGCGGGTGACGGTGGATGACGCCGATCTGCTGGTGCGCGCCATGTCCATGGGCAAGCTGCACCACGCCATGATGGGGACGGCGGCGGTGGCGATCGGCACTGCTGCGGCCATCCCTGGCACGCTGGTTAACCTGGCGGCTGGTGGTGGCGAGCGCAGCGCGGTCCGTTTCGGTCATCCATCCGGCACGTTGCGCGTGGGCGCTGAAGCGGCGCTGGTCGGCGGCGAATGGCAGGTGAACAAAGCCATCATGAGCCGCAGTGCGCGGGTGTTGATGGAAGGGTGGGTTCGTGTGCCGGGCGATAGCTTCTGACGCTTTGCTTCGTCTTTTGTAGGAGCGCGCTTGCCCGCGAAAGCATTCTGCCTGTTACGAATGCTGACCTGACCCACCGCATTCGCGGGCAAGCGCGCGCCTACAGTTTACAAAAGCGCTATTTAAACCGCCGCTCAACGCCTTTTTCCACCAGCACTTTGGCCGAAATTTCTTCAACCGAAAAATGTGTGGAATTGATGTTCGGAATGTTCTCCCGGCGGAACAGGTTTTCCACTTCGCGCACTTCGAACTCGCACTGGGCGAAACTTGAATAACGGCTGTTGGGCTTGCGTTCGTGGCGAATGGCGGTCAGTCGATCGGGGTCGATGGTGAGGCCAAACAGCTTCGACCTGTGTTGCTTGAGCGCCGCTGGCAGTTGCAGGCGCTCCATGTCGTCTTCGGTCAGCGGATAGTTGGCCGCGCGGATGCCGAACTGCATGGCCATGTATAGACAGGTAGGCGTCTTCCCACAGCGGGAGACACCCACCAGAATGATGTCGGCTTTGTCGTAATAATGGGTTCTGGCACCGTCATCGTTGTCCAGTGCGAAGTTCACTGCTTCGATCCGCTCCATGTAATTGGAGTTGTGACCGATGGAGTGTGATTTGCCCACCGAGTAGGAGGAGTGTGAACTAAGCTCCAGCTCGAGCGGCGCCAGGAAGGTCGAGAAAATATCGATCATGAAGCCGTCGGACGTCGCCAGAATCTCGCGAATGTCCTGGTTGACGATGGTGTCGAAGATGATCGGGCGGGCCTCGTCCTTCTCAGCGGCCTTGTTGATTTGCTGGACCATCGCCCGGGCCTTTTCGATGCTGTCGATATACGGCCTGGTGAACTTGTTGAAGGTTATGTTTTCAAACTGCGCCAAGAGGCTCTGACCCAGGGTTTCGGCCGTGATGCCGGTGCCGTCGGAGATAAAGAAAGCGGATCGTTTCATTTGCGCCTTGGGCCTTAAGCTAGTGACGATTCTTGGATATCATAGGCGGGCTTGCGAGCCATGACTGGCCGCATTCTACCTTTTTTCAAGGTTCTGATTTTAAGGATGAAGATTTTCAGGGGCCGAGCCACTCGCGTGAGAGAGTCGCTTTTTTTCCTGTGATGACAGCACCATGCTTTTCCCAACAACAATTCGGTTAGTGGAGAGATCACCTTGGTAGAGTACGTAGTTTCCCTCGATAAGCTCGGCAAACATGATGTTGAGCATGTGGGGGGCAAGAACGCATCCCTCGGCGAGATGATCAGCAACCTGGCGGGCG